>Ga0206902_10084_pt3 | contig 12565 bp, 7 predicted proteins | sample Alteio_BWOrgHeat_44_FD_153242 | JGI IMG/M metagenome (GOLD analysis project Ga0206902, IMG submission 153242) | Enriched cells from forest soil in Barre Woods Harvard Forest LTER site, Petersham, Massachusetts, United States -... | ecosystem: Environmental > Terrestrial > Soil > Temperate forest >... | reverse complement strand
TTCTCAAGAACTTTTTTACCTTCTGCAATAAGGGATTCCAATTGACTCTTTTTATCGGCAGGGACTTTATCGCCCAGGTCTTTCAATTGTTTTTCGGTTTGATAGACCATGGAATCCAGCTGATTACGGGCTTCAGCAGCTTCTTTTTGTTTAAGATCTTCTGCGGCATGAGATTCAGCTTCTTTTTTCAAGCGCTCAACTTCTTCTTTAGAAAGACCCGAAGCATTAGTGATGGTAATGTGTTGATCTTTACCTGTGCCGAGGTCTTTGGCATTAACGTGGAGAATACCATTGGCATCGATATCAAAAGTAACCTCGATTTGTGGAGTACCACGAGTAGCAGGGGGGATACCATCTAAACGAAAATTACCGAGGAGTTTGTTATCGCGAGCCATAGGGCGTTCGCCTTGGAGGACGCGGACATCAACTGCCGTTTGGTTATCTCCGTAAGTTGAAAAGATCTGACTTTTTTTAGTAGGGATAGTGGTATTACGCTCGATCATGGGGGTAGAAACAGCACCGGCGGTTTCAATCCCAAGGGTTAGAGGAGTGACGTCAAGAAGAAGAATGTCTCTCACTTCGCCTTTGATGACACCGCCTTGAATGGCAGCGCCTACGGCGACAACTTCATCTGGGTTAACACCCTTATGAGGTTCTTTGCCCACAAGGGAGCGAGCGATTTCGATAACTTTAGGCGCGCGGGTCATTCCTCCGACAAGTACTAATTCATCAATATCTTTGGCAGAGACATGAGCGTCTTTGAGGCAGTTTTCAAAGGGAGCAATAGTTCTTTTGTAAAGACTATCGCAGAGTTGCTCTAATTTGGCACGCGTCAAGGTAACTTGTAAGTGTTTAGGGCCTGAAGCATCGGCTGTAATAAAAGGAAGATTGATTTCTGTTTGTTGAGAAGAAGAAAGAGCAATTTTAGCCTTTTCTGATTCTTCTCTAAGGCGTTGAAGGGCCATGGGGTCATTACGCAGGTTAATACCCGTATCTTTTTTAAAGTTTTCTATGAGCCAATCCATGATTGTGGCATCCCAATTATCGCCCCCTAGATGGGTATCTCCATTAGTAGCTTTAACTTCGAAGACGCTATCGCCGATTTCGAGTACGGAAATATCATACGTACCTCCCCCGAGGTCATAGACAGCGATACTTTCATCTTTTTTCTTATCAAGGCCGTAAGCTAGGGATGCAGCTGTAGGCTCATTAACAATACGAAGCACTTCAAGGCCTGCAATGGTGCCAGCGTCTTTAGTTGCTTGGCGCTGGGCATCGTTAAAATAGGCAGGGACAGTGATGACGGCGTGGACAATTTTTTGACCGAGGTAGGCTTCTGCATCGGCTTTTAGTTTGGCTAAGATCATGGCGCCGATTTGAGGAGGGGTGAAGATCTCCGTTTTGTCGCCGACTTGACAGCGAATGCACGCGTCGCCATTTTTTCCTTCAACGATTTCAAATGGGAGGTTTTTAGCTTCTTCACGGACTTCACTGTGTTTTCTTCCCATTAGCCGTTTGCTGGAAAAAACAGTGTTTTTTGGGTTGGTGACGGCTTGGCGTTTAGCAGCTTGGCCAACAAGGCGTTCACCTGATTTTGTAAAGGCGACGATGGAAGGGGTTGTGCGCCCTCCTTCGGAATTTGGGATGACGACGGGCTCCCCGGCTTCCATAATAGCCATGCAGGAGTTGGTTGTTCCAAGATCGATACCTAAGACTTTACCACTGATGTTTTTATCACTCATAATATATGTATATTGTTTAATTTATAGAATGCAGGAATTATGCCAACATTAAAATTAATCTGGATGTCCTTATTTTATAAGGGATTGTGGGAATTCACTAAGGAGGCAGAAAGCAGTTGGAGTGAGACACTTTGGACAAAGTGACACAATTATATGCCATTATCTTGAGACAATATCCCTTTTATTAAAAAATCTAATAATTGCATGCCGAAAGCGACTGTTGCTTCATCATTGCATAATGGATGACACCGAGGGCACCTGCTTGGTTGCCGAGCTCAGCAAGGTGTATAGGGACTTGGTGGCCCGCTGGACGCCATTCGACTTTATCCATATACTTGGCTAAAGGTTCTAGCAGAGCGCTACCAGCTTCACTGATGCCGCCGCCTAAAATAATGACTTCGGGATCAAGAATATTGATAAAAGAAGCAATAGCACAGGCAAGGTGGTAAACAGACCTAAGCCATACTTGGGAAGCAAAGGAGTCGCCAGCTAAATGAGCTTCAACGAGAGCTTTTGTAGATAAAAATTTGCCATTTGTGCGTTCCTTAATGGTGCATTCACCGATCATCATTTCGATACTGCCGGGGGAATTTTTAATATCGAGGGGAGCATCGGGATTAAGAGAAGTATGGCCGAAGTGACCTGCGCGACCGGTGACTCCTTTTTGTAGTAGGCCATTAATTGAGAAAGCGCCTCCCACGCCTGTGCCAAGGGTTAGGAGAATGACATTTTTATAATTTTTGGCAGCCCCTTTCCAAGATTCTCCATAAAAAGCGGCATGAGCATCATTTAAAACAGGGACAGGAACTTTTCTTTCTAGAAAGTCAGTCCAGTCAAGGTATTCGAGTCCTTTTAACCGCCCTGGCAAGGAAATAATTGTTCGATGATCTTTAGAGGCCATGCCTGGAGCGGAGACGCCTAACCAGCGGGCAGGACATTTTTTATCGGATTCAATTTGCTCGACAAAATTTTTGATTTTTTGCGACCAAGCATTTTTATTGGAAGCATCGTCGCTTGGGTACCATTTTTGGTCTAAGACGTTGCCATTCTTGTCTGTGACGAGGAACTTAATATTAGTTCCACCTAAATCAATTCCGATTGCATAATCCATAACAAAGATACGAAACCACATTAGAGAGTTTATTGGTAAAGGGAAGCTTTTTTGTAAAAGACTTCTTTCGAAACTCTACTTTGCTGGAGAATTGTTGTGTTGTTCCGATGCTCGAATTTCTCACATATTGCATATATGCTCGAGTTCTGCGCTTCGGTACGCCTTGCCATTCTCTCATCAAAGCGAGTTTCGAAAGAAGTCTAAAGAAACCAAAAACTTCAAGTAAATTATTCATCTGCTAATTTAATATCTGGGGAAAATTCAATGATGAGTTTATAAGGTTGATTGGGCTTCATGATAAGAGGATGGTCTCGGCTGAGTATTTGTAGGTAGTGAATTTTCCCATAATAGGTGGTGTAGTCTAAATTTTGGGAAACGACGGTGGTATCTTTCCAGGTTGCATAAAAATCATCTTTTATAACGGAAGCCCTTAAGCTTTCTTCACCGAGGGTGAGAGAAGTACCAACCCTGTGTTGAGAATGGGGACTTGTTATAGCTAAGACATAGCGCATTTTATCCAACTGCATTTGGTTTTTTACAGTGAAGATGAATTCGCTGGTAACTTTATCGCCGCAGAAAGTCCAACTGACTTTGCAATTTCCAAGATTAGAGATACGTTCTTCATCTACGGTGATAAGGTCTGGCTGATCGTAGCGGAAGTAAAAAGTGTTTTTTAGCCCTAAACCAGCAGTGCAATTTTTTCCATAGAAAGAGGGAATAATGCGATGGCTGCCGAAAGTAAGTTCGGGAAGCATGATTGGCATGTATTTATTGACGGGCCAATCGAAAATACCGGGGGAGTGAGGGAAGGCAAGGGAGTCTGAAAGGGCTTCTTTAGCAGAACTTACAAGAGGGATGAGGATCTGTAAGCCAGAGTCCGCATTTTTGTATATAAAGAGGCCTTGTTCTTTACGGGCGCTTTTATCAAAAAAGACGTAGCGGCCGCCAGTTTTGGGAGGTACAGGAGGGACTTGGGAGAGGTCAAGGTCGATGGCTTTTGCTAAATGGGACCATTGGCATAGGTGGCGAGCGGCGTCGAAGTTAGCCATTCTCGTTGTATGGGAGAGGGTGGCGTTTCTTTCTTGATCGCGAATGACGAGGATGCCATGTTCTTGATCGAGATAGGTAGTAAAGAAGAAGAAAAAGAGTCGGCGAACGAGGTCGAGGTAAAGATTTTTTTTATCCTTTGGAACCCATTGATCGCAGATAGACTGAAGGATCATGCTAATGCAGTACATTTGGCCATAAGCACCGGTATTGGGGCCAAAAGGCCAGCCAAGGCCGTCGATGCGCACGATATCGGGGAGTATTTTAAGGTATTTTTCTGCGAAGGTTCTTAAAGAGGGGAGTTTATATTCGCGTAAGTGAATGTTGGCGTGAAGTTCGAGGGATTGCCGAATGAAAATAAAGCTAAGGACACCATAGATATTGAAGGCGCCCCCTAAGCCGTGAGGATTATCATCAAAAAAGCCTGTAGAGCTGTTTTCTTGGATGCGGTTCAGGAAAAGGTCGATCAATTTGCCGGTTTCATCTTTTTTTGAGAGACCCATGCTGAAGCGAGCGACTGACTTTGCAATGTTGAAAGCTTGGAAATGGTTACCATAATCAGTTTTAGCTAAAAGACGTTTATCTAAGGTCTGGCGAGTGGGGTCAAGAAGGCGTTCCCATACAAGGTTGCGGTCTTTAGAAGGACCAAAAGAGAGAAGGCCGAGGGAGGCGCAAGCAAGTCCATTTTCTGCTTCTTCTTTGGTAAAGGCTTGGGCAGTGATGCATCGAGCAGCGAGGTCGAGGAGATCGAACTTATCCAAGGATGTTTCATTGGTGGCGCGGAAGTACTCACCGATAGCGAGGGCTGCATGACCGGATTCATCGAGGCGAGACTCTTCTCCTGTGCAGGGGGCGATTGTACCGTCTTCGTTGATGGCTTCAAGATTATGGCTTAGAAAAGAGCGGGCCATATCTAAACATTGATTAGCGAAATTATGCATTAGTGAATTTTATTACTTTATTTTTAATTGTACGATTGATGAAGACTAGGGAGTTTTAGTACGGAATGGAAAAATGTCAAACTCTAAAAATTCGAAATGAAGGATATTGTGTTGCCATGAAATCTAATATTGACTACCTTTAAATAATTTAAAAACTGACGATATGATTGGAAAAAGCAGTGAGAAAAAAACTTCGCAGGAACTTTTGAATGAAGCTGTTAAAAGCGTTTCCGTCGAAAGTTTTTTATTTGATCTGTGGTATCGCTACCGGCGATATGTAATATGGTGTATTGTGGGTGTGCTTTTGATAGTAATTGGAGTGCAATTGGTAAAGCTTTATTATAACTATCAAGTAGCACAGCTGCAGGAAGAGTTTTTGGAGGCTGTGGGGTCTGAGAAGGAACTTCAATTTGCCACTGACAATGCAAATGAGCCGCTTGCTGGGTTTGTTTTTTTAAATGAAGCCGATAAGGTCTATCAAGATAAGCAGTATGTGCAAGCAAAGGATTTTTATGAGAAAGCAACTATTGCGCTTCAGGGGACGCTATTTGAGGGCCGAGCGCTTCTAGGTAGCGCTTTTTCAAGTATTTTTTCTGGGGAACTTGAAAAAGGGAAGGGGCTTTTAGAGAAGTTAGCGAGCAACCCAAAAACAGCGCAATCGTATCGAGCACAGGCTTGGTATCAATTGACGCTCCTCGCTTTGCAGGAGAAGAATTTTACGGAAGCGCAAGAGTACATCAGTAATATTGCAGGGATATCATTAGGTGGAATATGGATAAAAAAAGCGATGACTTTAGATACAGTTTTTCCGGAGTTGGTTAAGACGACGCATATCCCTTAGAGACTGGTGTATAATGCATTTTGGTGAGAGGAGGGGTAAGGCCCCACCGAAGTACAGTATCGGAGCGTATATGCAATACGATATAGCAATCTCCCGTCCAAATAGAGTCATGCAGTGGTCCTGTTTTTGTAACAGCATAAGCAATAGAGAGAATTCTGATTAGACGCTAAGCGCTCTGAATCAAAGTGTTTTAAAAACACACAAAACCTCTTTAATTGTTTAAAGAGGTTTGTGCTTAAAAAATCCAGCTTGCTTAGCGGACTTCGAGGCCTGTTTGGGTATCGATAACCTTGAAGTTTTCGATGTGGAAGGAGGAATTTGCCTTGAAGGAGAGTTCAACCCCAAACTTATCTTCGATTTCGATTAAGATGTATTCATCTTCTGTGCGCAAACGATTGAAGATGGTAGGGTGGAGAAAAACTTGGAGAGTAATTTTTTGAGAAAGATCTGGATTCTTGCCTCTACGATGCCGTAAGATGCTGGTGATTCTTCTCTGGATTTCTGTACTAATAGAGCGAGGGGATTTTACATGTCCTCGGCCTTGGCAGTAGGGACAAGGGGCATAAAGACCACTTGCGAAGCTTTCTGTATGGCGTTGGCGAGTCATTTGCAGAATGCCAAGCGCCGAGATGGGAAGGATATGAGTTTTGGACTTATCTTTTGACATTTCTTTGCGCATGGTGTCAAAGATGATTTTCCGATCGCGTCGATTTTTCATATCGATGAAGTCAATAATAATAAGGCCACCGATATTTCTGAGTATTATTTGGCGGGCAGCTTCTTTAGCAGCTTCAGAATTGGCTTGGAAAATGAAGTCTTTTCCATCACGGGTACTGACTTTGTGAGAGCCGGTATTGACGTCGACAGATGTAAGGGCTTCAGCTTCTTCGATGACAATTTCGCCACCAGAAGGTAAGCTAACGCGTTTCATGAAGGTTTGTTCAATTTGGCGCTCGATATTGAAGCGTTCAAAAATGGGGATTGCTTCTGTAAATAAGGTGACTTTGGATTTAGATCGTGGGGAAATGTCTTCAATAAGGTGAAGGATATGTTGATAGACGTCTTCTTGATCAACGAGGATACGGTCGATTTCTTCCGTTAGGAAGTCCCGGACGGTGCGCTCAACAAGATCGGGTTCTTGATTGAGGAGGACGGGCTGGGTGGTGGAGTCAATTTTTTCTGCGATTGCTTGCCATTGTTTGAGGAGGAGATGAAGATCGCGAATGAAATAGCGTATTTTTTTACCTTCGCCGGCAGTGCGGATAATGACGCCCATGCCTTGGGGAATGGTGAGATTGCGGAGGATTTCTTTTAAGCGCTCGCGCTCTTTGTTGTCTTCAATTTTTTTGGAGATGCCACAGTCACCTGAATAAGGGGTCAATACGAGATAGCGACCGGGAATAGAGATGTTAGTGGTAACGCGGGGGCCTTTAGTGCCAATTTGGGTTTTAGTTACTTGCACGACGATGTCTGCCCCAATGGGATAAATGCTGGGGATATCCTTCATGGAGATTTTTTCCTTACGACGGCGTTCTTCTTGAGATTGATTTTCGCGGACAAGTTCGAAGCTAGAATCGAACGTTTCTGGGAGGATATCCCAGTAATGAAGGAAAGCATTTTTTTCTTGACCAATGTCGACGAAAGCGGCTTTGAGGCCGGGCTCATGATTTTGGATTTTTCCTTTAAAAATGGCGCTAACCATACGAGCTTCTCCGCGCCTTTCGACTTCGAATTTTTCGAGGAGGCCATCGACAAGGAGGGCGACTCGCCATTCAAAGGGTTCGGCATTAATGATAAGTTCCCTGAAAGGTTCGCTCGTAGGTTTAAATACCTGCACTAATTTTTTATAGAATGGTTGTTCTTTAGCGGAGCGCTTCCTGGCTTCTTTTTTTAGTTCATCGGTAGGGATAGGATCGCCATGAACTTCTTTAGGAGGGGATTTAAGTTCTTCGATTAATTCATTTGGAACGATTTCTTCTTGAGTATCTTTTTCTTTAATATCTTTTTGTTTATGATTTTTTTGCATTGAGTTGAACCCTTTCTTGTTTATTAGGGCTCCGCATTGCTAGTGTTGTATGGAATAATACTGTCATGTAAAATTTCTTCTAAAACGGTATACACTTTGGATAAGACCTTGTGAAACACAACAACTTAGAATAAAGGAGCCTCCATAGCTTAAAAATGGCAATGGGATGCCGGTAATGGGCATCAGACCAATTGTCATGCCAATATTTACGAAAACGTGTACCATCAGAACAACGCTAACTCCTAAAGCTAACAGCATGCCAAAGCGATCTCGAGCCAATGTAGCTATGCGAATGCCATTACCGATGAGGATGCCATAGATTAAGATCACGAGTGAGCCACCTACGAAGCCTATTTCTTCGCCAAGGACGGAGAAAATGAAGTCATTGTGAGCCACGGATTGTGGTAGATAACCTAATTTGGCTTGAGTTCCGTTATTGTGACCTTTGCCAAAGAGACCTCCGGATCCTATTGAAATTAAAGATTGCCTTAAATTCCAACTTTTACCGATGCCTTTTGGATCTAAGACTTCAGGAGCCGCAAACCCTAAGAGGCGATCTCTTTGATAATCTTTTAGAGGCAATAAAGCCTGTGTCTCATAGCTGCCACGTGTGGCGGAAACGTTGTTTTTCTGAATAAATTCTTTATATCCCACGATATCATATACGACCAAGCCCATAAGTAGGATAAATAATATAAAAACTGTGACAAAAAATCTCATTGATAACTTAGATGCATATAATAATGAAAACAGCATGGGAGTAAATACTAAACAAGATCCTAAATCAGGTTGTAAAAAAATCAATATTATTGGTGGAGTAAATACGCCAATGACTTTTAGGAGAACTTTGAAGGATTCCCGGATGTTACCTATTTTTGAACGCTCGAGAATACTAGCTGCCATAATGAGGGTGGCTATTTTAGCGCCTTCGGAGGGTTGGATATGGGAGATTCCAAGGTTTACCCATCTCAGGCAGCCGTGAACTTTAATACCAAGCGGGGTCCATAGTAGTAATACCAATATTATAGAAAATATGTATAGCATGTGAGCGTTTTCTAGGTATATTTTATAGTTAATTAATGATACAGCTAGGTATAAACCGGTACCCATTATAATCCAGCCGATTTGAATTGGCCATTGTTTGCCTCCGCTATAATTTTGAGCAGAATAGATAAAAGCGAGACTAAAGCAGCTGAGTATGAGTATACAAATAGGAGAAATCCAGTCACTGCGGGAATGACCTGCTTTTCGCATTAGTAATTGAAGGCGTGCAAGAAATGTGTGCGATAAAAACTCGTTACTTTTCCATAGGTTCATTGTATAAAAAATTCCGTAATCTGTTTTTGATAAGCAACATTACGCTTGATTCAACAGGTTTAATTTGTTTTTTTAATTTTAAATGATATTATCCCTAAACAAAAACAATTTTAAATCAAGAAGAACTTTTTGGACCCTATGAGCTGCAAGTAAATTATGCCTTTTTCATGGTTAAATATTATCGCTTTTGTGAGTGTATCTTTGATACTTGGATTACTTATATGGTGTATTTTCAGTTGGCGGTTTTTAGCTTTAAAAAAGCAAGCAGAAGAGCTGCTGAAAAGATCTTTAGAAGATCTAGAATTAGAGATTAAGACAAAAGAATCAAATCTACTCAAGGGTATTGAAGCTGAGAAGGAGGAGTCTTATTTAAAAATCAAAAACCAAAAGTATGAGTTGGATCAAAAAGAGCGTCAATTGAGACTAGCTCAAGCGGAAGTTGAGATGGAAAAAGCCTATATTGGCGATAAGGAATTAGAGTTATCTCGTATGGAAGCTGAAGCCGGTAAGAGGCAGGCTTATTTAGAAAGTTTGCGACAAATGTACCGGACGCGGCTTACTCAAATTGCACATATTTCAGAAAGTGAAGCTTTAAGTTTGTTGAAATTAGATCTGGCTAAAGACTGCGAAAGTGAGCTTAAAAAAATTCGCCAAGAATTACTGATGAAGCCACTTATAAGTGTTGAAAATGAAGCCAAGCGGATTTTGGTAGATACGATGCAGAGGATTACCATGGCTCCTACTTCAAACACTAATTCCGCAGTTATTAAGATACCAAATGAAGAGGTTAAAGGTAGACTTATAGGGAAGGAGGGACGGAATATTAGGAGTTTTGAATCTGTAACGGGGACGGAGCTTTTAATAGCCGAATCGCCTGGGTTTGTGAGTGTGTCTTCATTTGATCCTGTGCGAAGAGAAGTTGCGCATATTGCTTTAAAAGAACTTATACGCGATGGAAGGATTCATCCTGCCAGCATTGAAGAAGTTGTTCAGAATAGAAAGAACCAAATAGACCAGAAAATTATTGAGGAAGCAGATAAGGCCCTTGAGATGTTAGGGATAGTGGATGTCCATCCTGAGATTGTAGTGATTTTAGGACAATTGTATTTTCGTCTTTCGAATAATCAAAATACATTAGAGCATTCTATAGAGGTTGCTTATTTATGTTCGATGATAGCATCTGAATTAAAAGTGGACCCTCACATAGCAAAGCGTTGTGGTTTATTTCATGATCTAGGAAAGGCGATGAATTGTGAAATTGAGAATAGCCATGCAATGGCGGCGGCAAATTTGTTGCGAAAATATGGGGAAGATATACGAGTAGTCAATGCGGTTGCTGCGAGCCATAATGAAGTTGTTTCGGAGAGTATTTATGGAGAGATTTTGAAGTTAGCGGATGCTATTTCTGCAAGTCGACCAGGGGCGCGGGCAGATTCTATGGATGGGTATCTGCAACGCATTCAGGATTTAGAAAAGATAGCCCTTGCATTTCCGGGAGTCATGGATGCGTATGGGATAAAAGCAGGGCGGGAAGTGAGGGTTATTGTATCTCCGGAAGTTTACCAAGATGATGCAGCTTTATTGTTGGCTGGCCGTATCCGTAGTCAAATAGAGGAAAAGTTAGACTTTCCTGGAAAGATCAAGGTGACGGTGATTCGAGAACAACGATTTATTGAGACAGCACAATAAGGTCTTTGATTTACTTTTTATTTATACATTTATACTTATTAACCTATTATTATCGAATAATATTTTATGTCAGAAGAAAGTGAAAAGCGTGAATCGATTCCTCGTTTGCAAACGGAGCGCTTGATTTTACGACCATTTTGTTTGTATGATGCTAAGATCTATCGTCAACTTGCGTCATCTCCAGAGGTTTTGCAGGGAACGGATATGCCGCATTCTTTTGAAGAGGGAGCGATTGAGGAATGGATTATATCACATTCAGACCGGTGGAACCAACGGTATGAGCTTTTTCTTTTAGTTACAAGTAAAGTAAATAGGGCGATTGTTGGGTCAGTAAGCTTATTCCTTTATATGCGGCATAATAAGGCAGACCTTGGATATTGGATTGCTCCGAAGGAGTGGGGAAAGGGGTATGCAACAGAAGCTTGTGAAGTTGTTGTAGGCTATGGATTTGAGGCGATAAAGCTTCATAAAATTGAGGCGAATCATCTTGCTCGTAATCCGGCCTCTGGCAAGGTATTGGAAAAGCTGGGTTTTCAAGTGGAGGGCTTACAGCGGGAATCTTACTTAAAAGATGGGGTACATGAGGACTTGAAGTTGTATGGGTTTTTGCAGCGTGAGTTTTTAGAGCGGAAAAAGTGAATTGCAGTAACTGAAATGAAGATTGTAAAGTAGACTTACTCGGACATTCCTTTTTCGTTGTTGTTTTATTATTTGGAATGTCCGAATCTTAAGTCTGAATGTTTTTATACGTTGTTTATTTGTATAGACATTTCTGCGAAGAACGCGCTCTCGGATGCTGTCAGGGATCTGTCGAGACTTTCAACCAGCGAATTATCGGTTGTCTGATTTACATTCTCTGCTTGTGCAGAATTCTGAAGCAAGTTATCAGTAGGCTGAAGCGTTGCTGGAATCTGATTTTCCACTACTGGATTGATGATAGTAGAAGGAACTCCAAAAACTTGTGGCTCTGGCTGTTGGACTATGATTATTGACGGTTCTTGGATAGGAGAGAGTGGATTGTTATTGTTAAGAATTGTACTGCTCTTGCCAAAATGACTCTTTAAAGGGGGTTGATCTGATTTTGATACTCGCCTTTTTTTACCGCTATTTTGAGGAGACCTTGTACCTTTTATTTTCTCACGTTTTAAGGATTTCGAATGTATTGATGTCCTATCGGTCTTTCGAGAGGGGGTAAAAGGAATTTGGTCAACATCTTCTTCACCCATGCTATCGTCCTCTATATCATCATCGTAATTAATGATTTTAGCTTGAATAACTTTCTCCATATTATTCTGATCTGGATCAGAAGTTGTTTTAGAATGAACTTTATCAAGATATTTCGATACATCAATTATTTCTGGATCGGGGATTTCGTCTAATTCAAGATTGTTTAGTCTACTATTGATGAAATATGAGTGGTTATCGCTGTTATCAGCATTATATGAGGCGTCTGGTTCACCCATGCCCTCATCGTTTAAATGTAGATCCTCTACACCCATGTCCTCGTTGTTTTCAGGTATTTCTTCACCCATGCCCTTCCCTTCTGCTGCTGCTATTGGGTTTAAATTTTTAATGTTTGTAATGGGTACTTCAAGACTGTTTGACGAATCATTCTGACTTTCAATTCCTTCAAGAATATCTTTTCTTAATTTATCTACAGCGTTTTCTATAATAGGAAGTGTGAGTAATGAAGAAGGAGCTTTTTCTATAAGAACAGTCATATTCTCATCCGTCCACAAGCTGTGAGCAAACCTGTATTGGGAATGTATAATATCATGATACGTCGTTTCAGTTATCAGTGATGGCTTTTTTTCCAACAATTTTGTGATTTCTTTTCTTAATGAATGTAGG
>Ga0206902_10247_pt1 | contig 12590 bp, 9 predicted proteins | sample Alteio_BWOrgHeat_44_FD_153242 | JGI IMG/M metagenome (GOLD analysis project Ga0206902, IMG submission 153242) | Enriched cells from forest soil in Barre Woods Harvard Forest LTER site, Petersham, Massachusetts, United States -... | ecosystem: Environmental > Terrestrial > Soil > Temperate forest >... | reverse complement strand
AGACTTGCGAGGACAACTTTGAGGGGATCATTGGACGAGGTGCCGCAATTAACGCACTACGCAAGCAGATCAGAGTCGTCGCTCCGACGGATGCGACCACACTCGTTTTAGGGGAAACCGGTACCGGGAAGGAACTCATCGCGCGAGCAATTCATAATTTGAGTTCGCGCCACAACCGGCCTTTTATTAAAGTAAACTGTGCTGCCATTCCTTTAGGACTGATCGAAAGCGAATTGTTTGGCCATGAACGGGGCGCGTTCACTGGAGCGGTCGGGCGGCGGACAGGACGCTTCGAAATGGCCGATGGAGGCACCCTTTTTCTCGATGAAATCGGAGACATCCCTCCAGAATTGCAACCCAAACTGCTGCGGGTGCTGCAGGAACAGGAATTCGAACGAGTTGGCGGGAGCGTGACCATGCGTACGGATGTAAGAATAGTAGCGGCAACCAGCCGCAATTTACCACAGATGGTTTCCACGAGGGAATTCCGGGCGGATCTTTATTACCGATTGAATGTTTTTCCGATCTACGTCCCGGCTTTGCGCGAACGCTCGGAGGACATTCCTCTCCTGGTGCGACATTTCGTGGATCAACATGCCAAACGCATGCTTAAGTCCATTAAAGAAGTTCCCGAGGAATCGCTGGAGATTTTGTCCCGCCACCCGTGGCCGGGCAATGTTCGCGAATTGCAGAACATCGTCGAGAGGGCGGTAATTCTCTCGGACGGCGAAGTCCTACAGCCTTGTTTGGATAAATTGCAGATTCCCTCCCAGACGACCGAGGCAGCCTACGTGGACAACAGCGATGATCGGGTGACGCTGAAAGATGTGGAACGCGAGCACATCATCCAAGCGCTTGCTGCAACTAACTGGGTTCTTGCAGGTCGGAAAGGCGCTGCGGCAAGGCTTGGTCTGGCCCGCTCATCATTAATCGCCAAGATGCGAAAGCTGGGCATTACGCGAGCACAGGCATGAAATTTCACCGCCCACTCGTGCGCCATAAATTTAAAGATGATTCCACGTGCCGTGCGTCGTTTTTGCAAATGACCAACCCTGTACAATGTGTCTCCCTGACACCATGTTTACCTTGAATCCCAACTCTGGAATTGTTGAAGGTATTGGGAAACGCACGTTGTAAAGCCTTTGATAAAGGGCTTTTTATCAAATGAGTCCGAGTCATCGGCGGTTTGGCATGGAGGTTGCATAGTAGATGAAACAGCGAGGATGCACACATGGCATTAAGAGCGGACGAAGTCCCGCACTAAACGTCCAAAGAGCCGCGTATGACCAATCGCCAAATAAAACACTAACCAATACAAAGGAGAATTGAATGAAAACAATGGAAGCACCTATCAAATCTACAGCTATGAAAACCACATCTGTCAAAGGCGAGCAGCTTCGTCTAATCCGGCAGTCGCCCGCCTACTGGCGTGTCACAATCGATAACCCACCGATCAATGTTATGGGACCAGAAATGGTCCGTCAGTTTCAGAAAGTCATCAATGCTCTGGAAGCCGACGAGGATGTCAGGGTCGTGGTCTTTGACAGCGCCGTAGATGACTACTTCCTGAATCACGCGGATTTCCACGCCAAGCTGGATGACCTGACCGCACTACCGGCCGGCCCGACAGGGTTGCCACCCTGGCCAGACTTTCTCGTGCGTCTAACCCGCTTGCCAGTCGCTTCCATCGCCCTCATTCGCGGGCGGGCGACGGGAAATGGCAGCGAGATCACCCTCGCTTGCGACATGAGCTTTGCCAGCCGCGAAAAAGCGATCATCTCGCAATGGGAGGTAGGCGTGGGAATGGTTGCTGGCGGTGGTCCCATGGCCCGGTTGCCCCAACTCATTGGCCGAAACCGCGCCCTTGAGGTGCTCTTAAGTTCTGAGGATATCCGGGGAGATCAAGCCGAGGCCTACGGCTACGTTAATCGCACCCTTCCAGATGCTGATTTGGACGCGTATGTGGATGCGCTCGCAACCAGGATCTCCAAATTTGACAAATGGGCAATTGCCAACACCAAGCGCCTCGTCAATACCAGCCTGCCCCCGGACGTCGAACTTGGTTCCGGATGGGACGCGTGCATCGCTTCGCTCGGGCGATCCGCCGCACAGAATGGCATCAAAGCGCTGATGGCACGCGGTTTCCACAAGCCAGGGGACGCCGAAAATCGCCTCGGGTACCACTTGAGCCAAATCCATGGCTAAGGCTGGCGCTGCTGTAAGTACATTTCATTTTAAAAAAACTTCTCATCCATTGGACGAAAATTTTATGTCAAACAATAAATCAGAACTCATCGATGAATCACGCCTCACGGATTTAAGTCCTCTTGATGTCATTCCAGACGAGATGCCATTCGATGTACCTTATGGGCTTCCGATATCACTAGCCCGAGCTCAAGCGGTTATTCACGCCGCCATGGCAGAAGCTACACGACGTAATTGGAAGATGAACATAGCAGTTGCGGATTCCGGGGGAAATTTGGTTGCTTTCCAGCGCATGGACGGCGCAATGCTTGCCTCAATCCAGATTGCAGAACATAAGGCACGAGCATCCGCGACCTTTCGGCGTCCTACGAAGGTTTTCGAGGACGGTATCCAGCGGATGCATCTCAATTACCTACTCGCTTTCGATGGAATTATCGCTTCTCGCGGTGGCATTCCACTGATCGACCACGGAAAGATTATCGGCGCAATCGGTTGTTCGGGAGGCACAGATTCCCAGGACGAAATTGTCGGTCAGGCCGGCGCGACAGTAATCAACCAACCCACGGCGACGAGCAAATAGTCCAGACTTCAAGGGTAATCAACAGGGTTCGAAGAATAAAAAACCCACGCTCGAAAAGAGCGTGGGGACGACCCTTCGATTGCTGTTCAATGCCTGGCATTCTGTCTTTGATAAGCAAGCATCCGAGGTCATTCGGTTAACGGAAACGGTTTTGGCTGCACTGAAATTGAAAAGATTCGCATCCATGAAAAAGGTTTAAGATGCAAAAGCGTAAACTTGGTAAAAGTGGTCTAGAAGTCTCAACTCTCGGCTTTGGCTGTATGAGTATGAGCGGAATCTACGGCCCTGTTGAGGCGGACAGGTCGACCATAATCGCCCTTATTCGGGCAGCAGCGAATCGTGGCGTCACGCTTTTTGATACTGCTGAAACTTACGGACCATTCACCAACGAAGAACTCGTGGGTGAGGCACTTGCCCCTGTCCGTAATGAGGTAATAATCGCTACTAAGTTCGGTTTTGATATTGACCCAAAAACGGCACGACGACGGGGACTTAACAGCCGTCCAGAACACATCCGTGAGGTATGCGAGGCGTCGCTCGCACGGCTAAGAACCGATTACATTGATTTGCTTTACCAGCATCGAATTGACCCGGACGTTCCTATAGAGGATGTCGCAGGCACCGTAAAAGACCTCATTTTTGAAGGTAAGGTCAGACATTTCGGGTTATCTGAAGCCGGAGTGCAAACCATCCGTCGCGCGCACGCTGTCCTACCCGTTGCCGCACTTCAAAGTGAATATTCGTTGTGGTGGCGTGAGCCAGAAGCAGAGATTTTACCAACTTTGGAAGAACTTGGGATTGGATTCGTCCCTTTCAGTCCGCTGGGCAAGGGATTCCTCACCGGGGCAATTACCAAGAATACAAAGTTCAGTAGTGATGATTTTCGCAGTCAAGTTCCGCGTTTCAGTGAAGAAAATCGTATCGCGAATGAAGCGATTGTAGGTGTGATTGGAAACTTCGCCGCACAAAAGAAGGTGACACTCGCACAAATCGCGCTCGCATGGCTCCTTGCGCAGAAGGAGTGGATCGTTCCTATTCCAGGAACGACAAAGCTTCATCGCCTGGAAGAAAACCTTGGGGCCGCATCAGTTCAATTCACTTTGGAAAATCTGCGCGAATTAGAAGGCGCTGCCTCCAAAATCGAGATTCAAGGCGCACGCTATCCGGAACATTTGCAAAAGCTCGTTGACCGCTGAACCAAGAGCGTCCTTAAAAATGAAGCAGCCATTAATCTAACTAAATGACCAACTATGAAATTTGTATTCAAAACAAACAGTAGTTTCGCACCGACCCTGTCAAGGCTCACGCTGGGTGTTGTCATGTTCCCGCACGGTGCGCAAAAGGCGCTGGGGCTTTTTGGAGGTTACGGATTCCACGGTACGATGAACTGGTTCACACAACAATTACACATTCCTGCCGTGTTCGCTGTGCTCGCCATCGCGGCAGAGTTTCTCGGTTCACTCGGCCTTATCATTGGTTTCTTGAGTCGCATCGCTGCGTTCGGCATCACAGTGGTCATGGTGGTGGCGGTCATTACGGTGCACGCCACCAATGGTTTCTTTATGAATTGGTTTGGCAATCAAAAGGGAGAAGGTTTCGAATTCCATTTGCTCGCCATCTGCCTCGCAGCAATCGTGGTGATCTATGGAGCGGGCAATCTCTCGTTAGATGCCTGGCTTGCCAGAAAGACCTCGGAATGAAAAAGGTGCAAAGTCTTAGCTCAGCAATTAACCATGCGTCTATCCTTTTTTACATAACTCCAAAAGAGATGGAGTGAAAAGCGACGAATTCTGACAGCAGCTTAGTTTCGTATGCAAAGCCCCATCGAGTTTCTTCCGGCCGGTTCAACAAGCTCCAACTAAATGGTTGGAATTTGGGGATTTTAGATCCCGTACGTACGGCAACCAAATACCCACGAAAAATCATACGAGCATGTATACAACGAAAATAATACGACGCCAGGAGCACCAGCGAGTAGAAAATCCTCAAAGGTGGCAAACCGCTTCTTGGCCTGATTCCCGTTTGATTTTAGCGGTTCAATCAGAACCTCCGAATGAGGCGGCGCTTGATGCCCTAACCGCTCGCTATTGGGATGCCGTCTTTATCCGCTGTCGGATGCTGACGCTGAACCACGAAGAAGCTCGCGACTTGGCCCAAGAAACGTGGTGCCGGCTATTGCGAAAAAGACACATGCTAAAACCGGATGGAAATCTTCGTGCCTACCTCATTACCATCGCAGTTAACCTGTTTCGTGATACACATCGATCAGCTAAACGAGCCGGATTAATGGCAGACCATAGACTTTTGTCACTTGAGGCTGAATTTATGAAGGACGAAGGGAAAGCTATTTCTCTGGGGGAAGTCCTACCAGATTTAAACACTCTCCGTGTGGAAGAGCAAGCGCAGCTCCAGATAGATATTAGCGAGGCTTTGGAGCTTCTGCCTCCGCACTTGCGTGAAATCGTCGTTTCACGATTCATCGTCGGGGAGTCGTGCGCCGAGATCGCCCTTCGCCATGGGCACACCGAACAAACTATCAGCGGCTGGGTCCGCAAGGCGCTCCAAAAAATGAAGGCCCATCTCGACTTGCCATCAATCACCTCGCATGCTCAGCTAGCAAAGCGTAAATCAAGATTTAGTTTGGCCGCATGATTCTGCTCACTTATGCTTTTATAGGGACTGAACTTGAGGACATCCCAATAAATGTTCAGCCTTTCGTTCGTTGTTGAAGCAGCGAGACTTGTCAAATATCAAGCGTTCAGACTTCAAATCCATAGTCGGGCCTTTGATTACGCAAACCTTCAATTGCGCTTTGAGAAATGATTTGCAGGTGGACAACAAAATGGGTCAACGAGGCTGGAAAAACATGAGATTGGTTTAGTCAATGCCGGATTAAAGTCCTGGCCGTATTTAGAAATATGCCAACGTTTTCATCAGGGACGCTTTTCTTAGATTAAGAGGTTTTTTGTTGATAAGCTTTGTGCACGTTCACATCCTTGTTTGTGCACTTTAATTTGCTCAAAAGTTGGCGGGCGTGGAGGGTGTCGGTGGCTCTGCTATTTATGGGAATTTCTAATTCAACCGGTGCAGAATTCTCTAATCTCGAAACCAATAAACTCGGTGTGTATGCAGGATCAGAAAGCTGTCGGGATTGCCATCAAACTGATTATGATCTCTGGTCGCATTCACATCACGCGCTGGCCGAGAGACCTGTTGATGCCAAGCTCGATCAGGCTGCTTTTGCCCCAACCCAGACCATTCTTCACGCTGGCCAGACAAATGCCATTCGTATCCAGAATGGTGAATATCAAATCGTGACTTTGGGTCTGGAGAGCAACATGCAGCCTTTTCATGTTGAACGTGTAATCGGTCGTGAGCCTTTGATCCAGTTTATTACGCCGTTTCCAGGCGGACGCTATCAAGTTCATGAAGCCTCCTACGATATTGTTTCCAATCAGTGGTTCTACGTCTATGGCGATGACATCCGCAATCCTGGCGAATATGGCCACTGGACAGGGCGCGGGATGAACTGGAACTCTCAATGCGCCGAATGCCACAATACCGGGTTCAGAAAGAACTATGACGCTGCCACTGATAGCTACCACTCAACCTTAGCTGAAATGGGCGTTGGTTGCGAAGCTTGTCATGGCCCGCTCAAAAGTCATGTGGAATGGCAATATGCTCATCCAAAGAGCACGACACCAGACCCCACAATCTCACATCTCCAACCATCGCGGATCGTCGGAATGTGCGGCTCCTGCCATTCGCGAACAACTGATTTAACTGACCATTTCGAGGTCGGCGCGTCATTCTACGATCAATATTGGCTCGACATCTTGGACAGTTCTGAAGAGTGGTATCCCGATGGTCAAATCAAGGACGAGGATTATGAGTTCGTTTCTTTCATCAGCAGCAAAATGTATCAGGCAGGTGTGACTTGTTTGGACTGTCACAATCCACATTCGGCCAAGAACAGCTTTACTGGCAATCAACTGTGCATGCGTTGCCATGGGGGCGGTTTTCCCAAAGCGCCTGTCATTAATATCGCTCAGCATACCCATCATGAACTGACGGATCATGGCAGCGATTGCATTGGCTGTCATATGCCAGTGACAGTGTATATGCAGCGACAGCCGCGCCATGACCATGGGTTCACCATTCCCGACCCGCTGCTTACCAAGGAACTTAATATTCCGAATGCCTGCAATCGTTGTCATGATAAACAGACGACCGATTGGGCCATAAACTATACCAAGCAATGGTATGGAACAAACATGGACCGTTCCACTCGCAATCGAGCCCGATGGATTGCTGCTGCACAAAGTGGTGATCAACGTGTGGAAAATCATATGATTGGCCTGCTGGAGGAAACCAACCAAGGACCGTATTGGCAGGCGGTAGCTGCAGGCGCTCTTGGACAATGGAGCGATACTCAAGCAGTCCAAGACGCGCTGTTAAAAGGTTTAAAAAATAAACATCCCCTCATACGTGAGCAATCAGTTCGCGCCTTGGAATCTTCCATCAATGACACGAATATTAGAGCCGCACTTCAGCCACTGCTGCATGATCCAACACGTAACGTACGCATTGCCGTCGCCTGGACTTTACGAGCCAGTTTGGATTTGCAAACGCGTGGCAGTTTTGATCTGCAACACATGTTTGCCCTGGAGGACGATCAACCGGTTGCTCAGTTCCAATGGGCCAATTTTTTGCTAGCGCGCCAACAACCGGCAGAAGCTTTGAATCATTTGGAAAAAGCGACTCTATGGGATCCAATTTCCCCACCTTTTCAATGCGCACATGCAGAAGTGCTGGACCAATTGGGTCAAACTGACAAGGCAATTACCATTTTAAAACAAGAAGAGCAGGCTCTGCCGCAGAGCCAAGAAGCATCCAATGTTTTGGCAAAAATTCTTGAGCGGCATAATCGTGACCATGCACCTACAGGAAACGCTCAATGAATTCATATAAAAGCCAGTCTGCCACTCTGTCGCAGCCATCTAAACTTAATATTTGTCACCTGCGCTTTGAAACCAATCCTTGAGTATCGGCCAAACAGAAGCACTGCAATATTAAAAAGTTGCCCCGTAGTCCCAAGCATGTCGTCTGCCCTCAGGGTCGCAACCACATTGCCGGACCTTCTTTCGACTGTGGTAAAACCACTACCTCACTCCGACCTTAACCATAATATCATTGCCTTACACACATTTAAAAATCAACCTCGATTAAGGATCAGCTTTTGCCCCGCAACTAAACTGCATAATGATTTTTAACAGAACGCAGAGTTCACTTCACGTCGCGGAAAGTAGGAGACAGAGTTCATATCTCTTCTTGCTTTCGCACTTCCTCTGCAAAGTCTTTGATTACGATTTTCATGATTGATGGAGTTTTGCGAATCGCGTCCAGAACTTCAATTTTTACAGTCTGGTTTGTCAAATCCCGAAGTCCACCATTTTGAAATAAGATCGATTCCACATATCCTTTTGCTTGTGCATCCTCACATCGAGACACCCAGTTAAGCCAATGAACTGGCGCGCAAGATTCCAAGTATTTGTGGACATATTCCCACATCTTTTCTTCTTCATTTTCCATATTCAACATTAATCAGTGGCCATATCCACCAACTCGCCGTTGCATGTAATGCGTGATGTCATCATCACTAAGGTTGTGCGACCTAGTTAATTGTGAGACCAACATTTGAGTAAAGTGGTTGACACATTTGGTTTCTGGTTTTGACGGACAGTAATCAGTCCCTGGCAGCGGAGCCAGGCTTCCACGGTGACCCGCCACACTGTGGCGGGAGCCGGGTGACGACCATTCGTCGTTTTTCCGATCATCGCTCCGAACTGCTGGAGCAGCAACCGGAAAATGGTTTGGCGCTGGCGTTTGGACCAACGCTGCCGTTGGCCGGCATCATGGAACAGGTCGCAGGCGGTGCGACCTTTCAGACAACGGCGTGGACGGTGGTTGAGGGTGTGGGTGGTGATTTCAACCACTGCGGCCAGGTTTAGGGGCGTGCTGGCGGACTGTTGCAACCGCCGATCCAGTGCTGCTTTCGGGTCGCGAATGCTCTTTTCCTCAGACCCGTTGTAGCGGGGGTAGTGCGGTGGATTGTTCAAGGGTAGCACACCGTAGCGGACCAAGACGGCATCCACATACTGATTATTGAAGGGCGAACCATTGTCGCGTTTGAGGAACAACGGCGCGCCATGTTGCCGGAACAGGTTTTCAAGGTGACCGGCGATCTGATGGCCATTAAGCCGGTCAGTGACCAATGGCTGGAACCGATAACGGGAGCACAGATCTTGTACAGGAATGATCTGGCTGCCTTCGCCATACTCCGTAGCGTCACAGGACCAGGCTAAACCCGCCTTGAGCCAATGAATGTGTTTCATGGTGTGAAGTTGATCCCGCCGATAATCCCGCACCAGCTCGCCGAGGTGCCGGCGTGAGATGGCATCAGCGAACTGTTCATAGAGTTTGCCCGTGCCTTGGCTGCGGACACGGCCATGGTTCAACTGTCGTAACAGCGGATAAAACTCCGTCCAGTCCAGCGGCACTGATTTCTTGGGACCGGGACATTGCCACAAGGGCAGGCCCTGCCGCTGTCGCCGTCGCCAGCGCATGACGCTGGCATAAGGCACAGCGTCGCACAACTGGCGCCACGGGGTTTGACTGGATTGCTTCATGGTGTCGAGCTGATGCAGGATTTGACGGATCATCTCGGGTTTTTTTTAGCGGGTGGGAGATCCTCCCGCTGGGTCCATTGATGCAGCAGCTTCCGCAACTGCTCCTGCTGCGCCTGTTGCTGGACTTGTTGTTCCAGTTGTTGCACCCGGCGTTGTAACTGCTCTTTCTCCGGGTCCGTTGGCGTCTTGGGCCGTCCCGTCGGCTGATCCTCCAAGGCCGAGAGAAGTGCGGCCAACGCCCGTTGTTCCCACTGATAGTACTGCTGACGGCTGATGCCCAACGTCTGGGCTGCCGCCGTCGCCGTTAGTTGACCGGAGCGGACTTTGAAGATTACCTCCGCCCGCTGTCTGGCTTTGGCATTCATCTACCCCATTCATGCCGGAGTCGTTGGCGGGTTGGCAAGCTTGTTGATCTGCTCCAGTCGGCTGGTCAGTTTGCCCGCCGTCACCGATCGTTGCCGGTTCTGAAGCAAGGCTTGCAGGCGCGGGCTCAAGGCTTCGCCCTTGGCTAGATTGACACGGTTCTCCAAGGCTTGCAGCATCCCCTCCATCGCCCGTTGCTGCCACTGGTTGAAGGTGATCCAGTTGATGTTGAGCTGGCGGCAGACTTCCACTGGCTTGCATCGTTCCGTCCACACCGCCAGCACCGCCTGGACCTTGTCCTGGGCGCTGAGGTTGGCCGGCTGGCAGGTTCGCTTTTTCCGTTCCGTCTTTTCGCTGGTCGTCACTGTTTTGGTTGAGGTCATAAGTAAGTTCTTGTTCCTGGTTTTCCTGATCGCTGACACTGAGTTTGAGTTTGCCCTTTTCGGCCCGGAGGATGACGGACTGGCCGTCCATCCTGCCCACCATATAAAAGGGCGCCTGGGGTTTGCCACGCAGGGCCAGTTCCAAAAGGTTCTCCTGGATGCCAGCCTCGATGGTTTTGCGTAGTTGAGATTGGATCTCAAAGAAGCGGTCAGCCGGACACAGTCCATCAATGCCCTGATTGGGCCGCTTGTGATTATAATACTTGATCCACAGTTTGATCCGTTCCTTGGCAGCGTCAAAACTGTCGAACTGGGCGCGCACCAGGAACTCCTGCCAGATGGTGGACCAGAAGCGTTCCACCTTGCCCAGGGTCATGGGATGCTGCGGCCGCGATTTGAAGTGCGCGACCCGGTCCTTTTGTAGTTCGGCTTCGAAGCGGCTGGTGCCCCGCCAACTGGTGTATTGCCGGCCATTGTCGGTCAACATCTCCTTGGGTGGCTGATACTCGCCAGCGGCCACGCGGTATACTTCGATCACCGCCTGCGCTGTGGGGCTGCGAAACAAATCCGCCCCCACGATGAACCGCGAGTAATCATCCATGAAGGCGATGAGGTAGGCATATCGGCCACCCAGACGGAACGTGAAGATGTCCGTCTGCCACATTTGATTAGGTGTGGCCCGTTCAAAGAAACGGGGACGGGTGATATTACGCTGTTTGGGTGGTTTGGTTGGCGGCATCAACTCCGCATCATGCAGTCGCTGACGCACGGTCTCCGGGCTGGCCGGTAAAAAGAAACACCGGCGTAACACCTGGCTGATACGTTTGATGCCGAAGGTGGGGTTTTGCTGCTTGAGTTCGACGATCTTTTCGGTGATCGCGGCTGGCAGTTTAGCGGCTCGCCTGCCCGCATGAGCCGATTGCAGCCCTGCTTCCCCCTGCTGACGATACAAGGTCACCCAGAGACAAAGGCAGCTGTTTGACATCCCCATCTCCTGGCAGACGTCACGCTTACTGAACCCTTCCTCAAGGTGCAATCGCACCGCCCGCAGCTTGTCGGCCTGACTATAGCGCCGCGACGTTTTCGCGCCGCCAGCCCCCCTCGGGGGGCTGTTCCTCTTCTTCTCTACTACTGTTTGATCATTCATGTTAACACTCCATTTATCATTGAAGTGTCAACCGCTTTAAGGCTTAAATCAGTCTCATGAACTGGTCGTTAGCACAGGTTCGAGCCAATATAATCGTTTGCGCATTCCCATAGCGGAGTTCGGCGGCAAAAGCAATGCAACGATTGAATATAAAGAACTCGGAATAAGCCGTGGGTATGGGTCTTACCATTTCAGCAAGGCAACAATTGATTATCTGGAAACGCTCATTCCGCGCGGAACAATTCCGAGAAAGGTCAATAGCATTTTCGGCGAAGGCGTTAATCCTTTAATGCGAAAATTACGAGATGGCTTAACCCACGTTGGCTTGCCTGCCGAGGATTTGCTGTTACACGGCAATTCTCGAATAGTTTACGGCATAGCAATAGCCGAAAATTTTCGCGAAGTTCTTCTGGGTATAGATGCAAGGCCGAAATATTTTCTCTCGCATAGAAGTGCAAAAAAGCACACCGCGGCACTTGGTGCGTTCTGGCGAAAGCGATGGTTGTCACAGCGAATAATCCGTCCGGGTATTCTTGATGATGTGGCAAAGCACTCTTTGTCTCATCCTGTAAAACATGGAGCACGGGTTCGCTTACCGTCAGACGGAGTTAACGATGATTTGCTGCCATAATACTCAATCTGTTATTTGAGGAACAATATTGGGATCTCCACCAACCAAAAATTGGAGTAAGGCCTAATTCTATTTAGATGCTGCTGCAATCTGGGCAACCAGCGTCCTTCGCAATTTGTTCAGTTGATTTTCTAAGCTTTTCGCGAATTGGCTTAAGCTCATAAACTGAGCTTTGCAGCTTGTGCGCTAAACACATTTGAATGGCAGCGTCCACGTAGTACATGACAGCGAATCGCAGCATCATCGCCGTGCTATTTATTGTCTCTAGGGCCAATGCCTGGTGTGCTGTTTTATCGTCCATACCCAATTTGTGGAATTGACCGATCAGCCACCTTACAGTGTCTTCCGCATTTCCATGAGTAGCTCCGCTTAACCGATGATAAACAGTCAGATACCCGTGCGTATCACCAATTTCCTTAAATCTGCTAGAAATCTTCCTATGCCAATCGACACAATCTTCTCCTAGAAAGGACTTGCAACTTAAAGCCAAATCCTCCACGAAATCAGCCATATTTTGATTTGCGAGTTTTGCGGCCACGATCATTCGCGTAATAATCATTGCATCCTTTGGATTCAAATCCTCATTTATGTA
>Ga0206902_10246_pt1 | contig 12631 bp, 12 predicted proteins | sample Alteio_BWOrgHeat_44_FD_153242 | JGI IMG/M metagenome (GOLD analysis project Ga0206902, IMG submission 153242) | Enriched cells from forest soil in Barre Woods Harvard Forest LTER site, Petersham, Massachusetts, United States -... | ecosystem: Environmental > Terrestrial > Soil > Temperate forest >... | reverse complement strand
CATCTGGAGGGGGATCACTTTATCCATTCCGTAAGCCATCAAAGCCAGGGCCAGGTAAATGCGGACGATCACCCGCACCCATTTATACAGTTTGGGATAAGCAGGCCGGCGGCGATCAAGCAGAGACCAGATGGCGGTGGCGGCCAGCGCAAAAACCAACATGCATAAAATCTGGACATAGTTCCAGGTGGTGTCTCCGCTACCGGCGGGCAGAATGGTAATGGGGTGGCTTAAATGCAATATGTGCTCGCCGACCCAGGGCACCAAGGCCTTCCAAAACTCGTCATGCCAATAGAAGATGTAACGAAAAAAGTAATCCGAAAATATCAGGCTGCCCAGCGTCCCCGGAAACAGGTACAGGACGAAGTAAGCAAAACAAAAACGGAAAGCGATGCGTGTCGCCAAATTCCAGCGCGGGGTATCTACAGGCGGGGTGGACGCGGGGGTCTCCATGGGGTTATCACCTTTTCACTTCCCCAATCCTGCGCAATGATTGCGCTGAGTAAAGACAAAGTGGACCGACCCTGGCATTCAACAGACCCCGCCAATTATTCCCCTAGCACACCAAGCTCGCGAAATCCGTAAAGCTCGCGTCGAAACCGCCGGGCAGGCCTTTGGAGACCACGGCCACGGCGTCGTGCGAGTGCAGTGACTCCAAGTGTGCGCAGGCGATTTGGAAATCACGGATGCGTCGGTCGGCATCGAGGCGTTCGTAAAGCAACCGCGCGGCGTCCTCGACAAATTTTTGGAACGCGCCGTTGAGTTCGGCAAAAGCTTGCTCATCCTCGCGGCGCACCAGCACCTGCGTCTCCGTCTGTAACGCGGCGAGGCAATGCGCGTGCAAGTCCTCGATGGTGAGGCTCGCTCCCGGCAGAACTTCGACGCTCAGGCGCGCCTTGCTGCGCTGCGAGTGCGGGATGCCGTAGGTGTCGCGGGTGTCGCGCGCGTGCTCCGTCAACTCCGCGGAACAGGGGCAGGCGGAGGAATACACGAAGTCAAAATGGATAAACTTGCGGAACCAGTTGAGGTCGCAGATGGAGCCTTCGTAGGCGACTTGGTAATACTGAAAACCCTCCAGGCCGCTGCGCAAGCTCGGGCGCAGGAGCGGGTAATGAAACGCCAGGCGCAGGCGGCCGCGCGTGGTGGTCAACTCGTGCTTATAGCGAATCAAAACTTCCTCGAGCAGCTCTGGCGTGAAGACGCGGTCCTTGAATTCATAGAACGTGCGCATGATGCGCGACATGTTGATGCCCTTCTGCTCCGCGGGCAGCGCCACCGTGCCGGTGACGGCCGTTTCGAGCACCACCTGCTTGTTCTCCGCCGTCAAAAAATGCAGCGGCAGGCGAAAGCCGGAGACGCCGACCTGCACGATGGGCACATGCGCGCCCTGGATGTCCGCCACCATCGCATTCTGCACGTCCGGCAGGCTCGCACGGTAATCCGGCGTGACGCGGAAATTGGCGTCATACTGCTTGTGCAGGTGCGTCTGGCCCGCGTCCGTTTGAGGCGCGGACGAGCCGTGGGAGGAAGGCTGTTCTGGTTTGCTCATGGGAGAAACACTCTGTCGCAAAGAACCAACCTACTGCCGATGCCCTCCCATGTCAAAATGGAAAAACCAAGCCCGGCCACACTGGAAATGCGCAATTAAGGTACAATTCGCGCCCAGCTTCAACATTCCAGAACGTCGTTGGGATTTGGATTGGGCGCGGGCGTCACGCTTGTCGGTGATCGTGGCGGTGGTGGAGGCGGCGCTCGCTGTGGCAAGACCACCGAGTCGGTGGGCGATGAAACGGAATTTCTCCCTGGATGGCCGTTTTCAATTTCATACGCGCTGGGTTGTCCAACCGCTTCTGCTTTGATGTCGGCTTCGCGGGTCGTCCGAATGGTATCGGTAAAATCAGCGGCTTTATACAAAGTCCATGCCTTGAGCCCAAATGGCAACAGGGTCGAAGATTTGTCGAACATCGGTGAAAGCGTGTAAACCAAGTCGGCGTCACCATTGGGCGAACGCAGCCAAATGGCGTGGAACATACCGGAGCGCGGAACGGAGCCACATTGGAAAAACCGCGGCTCAAAGGAGCCTTGCTTAACTTCGTCCATGCCCGCCAAGGTTACGAGCGCACGCAAAATATTTTCGTCGCCGTCACCCTCTTCCGCGAATTGGTAAGTGCCGAAGCTTTGACTTCCATCATCATTATAATGAGGGCCGGGGCTTTGACTTCCATCATAATTATAATGAACATTATTAACCTCGACAATACTCACTGGCTGTCCGCTGGCACTGTCGATGCCAACGTAGATAAAATAGCCTCCCCACGCCACTGCCAAAACACCACTTGGCGAAATAAGCGCGGGACCGCCCGACCGGTAGATCGGAATGGCAGGCAAGACTTCAATTAGACTATCCCGGCGTTTGCCCATGCCTTGATATTTAAGCCCAATGGCACGCGCCTCCGGCGGATCCGTCGCAAAGCGAAAGACTTGAGTCAATTTCGCAATCAGCTGAGGCGTAACTTTCACCGGTACTGGTGGCGGAGACGGCGGAGGTTCAGGCGGCGGCAGGTCCGCAAAATCTGCGGGTGGGGAACCGGCATTCGCGGCGGTCCCCTGCTCGGCACACGAGGCCAGCGCGATTAACACAGGCACAATCAACCATACCGCAAAAAATAGTTTGCACCTATTATTAGCAGAGAATTTATCCGGAAGATTCACAGGGGGTGTCTTTATGGTTACGCCGTTGCCCACCCATGTCAAAATGGAAAAAGCAGGCGGCGGCGCCCTATTTCCCCGCATCAGGCCACATAATGTCGCCGAGACCGTCTTTTTCATCGCTTTTGCCACCGTCATCCCGGCCACCCAGGCCGACTTCGTAAAGCTGAAAATGGTCATCCGCGCCCGGCAGGTAATGCATTGGACCACCGTTGAAAACATCGTTCGGAATTTTGGCGATGAATTTCGGCGCGAGTTCCTCCAGCGTCGCCGGAAGTTTGTTATTCGCCAGCCAGTAGCGCTCAATGGCGCAGGCCACCTGGGCTTCATCCAGCTGCGCCAAACTGACAGCCCCGTGCTGGATCATCCCGGCAAAATTACTGGTCATGATAATGCCGATGAAATTAAAAATCGTGCGCGAGCGGCGGGCCCGATCCTGTTGGTAAGCAAGGAGCGTGGGCGCATCCACCTTGTGGTGGGCCGGGTCCAGCAACGCGACCAACTTCAAGTGTTCCTGGGAATAGGTGATTTGATTTAGCCTGACCCAACCTTCGGGTATCAGCTTGGTTGCGAATGCCAGCCAGCTGAGATCCGAATTCCTGGACATTCCCTGTAAAGACCCCACCAACTCGCTCACCGTGTTTCGTTCAAGTATTTGCGTCAGGCGGATGCGTTCGTACTGAAAACTTTTTTGTAGGGAGGCGATGAAATCTCCCTTATGCATGTCGGCCTGCATTTGCGCCAGCTGTGCGTCCGACCACCGGTGCTCAACCAAGCCTTCCCGTACCGGTCCGTCGGCGAAGCCAGTCATCGCGATGGCCACCAGCTGCGTGGTCACGGTAAACCCATTTGAAAGCAGATTTGCCAGTCGATAAAGCGTGGAGATGTCGTCAGCGGAGTTTTGGACCTGCCCCTGATCCAGCTCCGCGAGCGCGCGAACAGCGTAAATTTTGCCGAGATTGAGAAAAACCGTGACGGGCATATCAGCGTAGTTTGAGAGGTCGTCCGCGATGGTAAAGCGTGCGGCGGGCCGGCGGCTCGCCGCGGTGAATTCCTCCAGCACGGGAAAAGCCGTGTTCATCGCCTGCACCAAATCCCGCTGGCCGATTATTTTCCTCAGTTCATCCATTTTCGCTCTCAGCTCCGTGGGCTTGGAGTACAAGTAATAGTCCCATTCCGGCACTTGATTGTCGCCGCCCGGAACAAGCGCGCGCCAACTCAGTTTGTCCTCCATTTTGTACGAGGCCTTACTCATCACAGCGCCCAGCGACTGGATGATCGGCGCCATGGCGAAATTCTGGTCGTCGGGAATTGCTGGCGGCTGCAATTGCGCAAAACTCATGGGCACGCCTTGCGCCACGAGGTCGCTCTTGTAAGTATCCCAGGCACGTTGGCCTCGCCAATTCTCCTCTGTTATAATCACGGCCAAGAGCGTGCCGATGACGGCCAGCGTCAGGAGCACCCGCCGCGCAATGCGCCAGTTGAACACCGCGTGGAAAATTTTCCGATACGTCGGAATTTTGGATAAGAAAGAGGTCATAAAGAATTTAATCAAATCACGCACAGGCGGTTTTTTCCTCAGTCGGCCACAATGCCGAGGTGCCCAGCGGCGGGGGCGGGGCAGCGGGCGCTTGGGGTTTGGCTAAAATAGTCGAATGTTCACTCAGCAACTCCGCAAAAAGTTGCTCCTGCTCGCGCCAGTTGGCCGCGATAATTTGTGGATTAACTGAACTCTGCGAGGAATAGCGACTGCCGGCAAAATGCACCACCGCGAGCACCACCCACACCGCCGCCAACCCGGCCCAGGCGCGGCGCGAAGGCCAAATCAATTCCAGCCAAAGTTTTTGTGCCATCGCCCCGGCCAAATTTTTGTGTGTGGTGAGATCACGCCGGCCCAATTCCGCAGCGAGCACGCCTTCGCTTACACGGTCGAGCTTCGCCGCCATGGCCTGATGCTGTTCGAGCAAAATGTCTTTGGGTGTCTGGTTCATGGCTGTTCCTTCACAAGTTTTTTCAGCGCGCGTTTGGCATGGTGCAGGCGGGACTTCACCGTGCCCGCCGGCGCGCCGGTCACGCGGGCAATGTCCTCAATGGAAAAATCCTCGAGAAAATATAGCACGAGCACCGAACGCTGCGGAATGGGCAGGCGGGCCAAAAGCGCGCGCACCGCGGCGGCTTGTTCAGAGCGGATGAGGATTTCATCCGGCCCATCGTCCTCCGCCACCACGTCCGGCAGGTCATCGCCCAAAAGTTCCTCGCGGCCCGATTTACGCCAGTGCTGCAGACATTGCTGGTGTGCGATGCCAAAGAGCCAGCTGCCGAACTTTGCGTCCTCGCGCAACCCGCTGATATGGCGGACGGCGCGAATAAAGGTATCCTGCACGAGGTCGAGGCACGTTTGTTCATGGCGGACGAGTTCATAAAGGTAGGCATACAGCGGCAGTTGATACCGCCGAAAGAGAACACGCCACGCCTCCGCGTCGCCCGCCCGGGCTTGGGCCACGGGCAATGGTGCTGGTTCGGCCACGGGGGGCATTCTCGGAGAGAGGAATGCGGTTGGCGACAAAAGGTTCAAAGGAATTGATGTTTCCTCGTTCCATATTTTGAGCTTCCGGTAATTTAAGGTCTGATTCATGCTTTTCCCATGCACGTCAAAAAGCTCCTGCACACCCGCCTGCGGGTGGACGACTTGGAACGCACGGTGAAGTTCTACACCGAGATTTTGGGCCTGAAGCTCGAAGCCCGGCGCGAATCGCCCCGCGGCGCCAAACTGGCCTTCCTCCGCACCCCCAATAGCGAGGAATTGCTCGAAATCACCTACTTCCCCGACTCCGGCCCGGTCAAAGTCCAGCCCGACTTGATGCACCTGGCATTCGAAGTGGATGACTTAGCAGCCTTTGGCAAGTATTTGGAATCCAAGGGAATAAAGTTCTCCGATGGCCCAACCGTCAGCCAAAACACCGGCTCCGTCTTTGCCTTTATTGATGCCCCTGAAGGTTATGAAATTGAGTTGATCCAGCGCGCCAAGGTCTGAGCTTCGCCTTAGTAATTCGCTTTAAGCCAGTTCCATTCGGCCGACGTCTTCCCGCCCGAAACTCCGTGAAACCCCGAGCCACTTCGCGGGGTTTATAGCGCGCTCATTGTAATATTCCGCTTACCCCCTATTCCCACCATGAAAAATTCCAAGATGCTCAGCATACTCGCGGCCAGTTCGCTGGTGGCGTCTATACCAGTGGTGCTCGCCCAAAACACTCCGCCTGCCCCCTCTACTCCTCCCTCGGCGGTTCAGGCTGGCGGTGGCGGCTTTACCGCCATCGCGCCTCCTCCCTCGCTCCCTCCAGCGGACTTCGAGACGGTGAACAAGGCCGTTCTCGCCCTTCTCGCTAAAGATCCTGACGCCGCGAAAGTAATAGCTGCGCACCCTGAATGGAAACCGTTTACCTTCAACCCCTTCGGTAGCGGCATGGGCCGTGGTCCTGGTGGCCGTGGCCCCGGCGGCGGTGCTGGTAGCGGTGGTAGTCGACGCGGTGGTGCCCCTGGAGCCTAATGAATTATACCCTGCAAACAATTTCCTGGCGGGCTCCTTCCGCCTGCCCAATCCCACTCCAAAAAAATGGCTCTTGTGTAAAACATTTGCAACTTGACGCCTTCGGCGGGGTGTAACAGCCTTGTCTTCCCCTGTCTCCCTAAATCCATGAATAATAAATCAAAATTAATTGCTTCCGTTCTCGCAGCCAGCGCACTGGTTGCTATTCCGGTGGTGCTCGCCCAAGATGCACCCCCCCCGCCTCCTCCCCCTCCGCCTCCTGCAACTACCCCTGCGATGACCCCTGGTGCTAATGGCTCCGGTGGTTCTGGCCGCCGTGGTGGCCGTGGCGCCGGCTCTGCTGGTGGTTTCGGTACTGGTGGTTTCAACGGCGGTCAGGGCTTTGGCCCGCCCCCGCTCTCCACTGCCGATTCGGCGACGGTGAACAAAGCCATGAAGGCTCTCCTTTCCCAGGACCCTGAAGCCGCGAAAGTCATTGCTGCACATCCCGAGTGGAATCCGTTCCCTGCGGCTGGTGGCGGCTTTAATGGTGCTGGCCGTGGTGGCGCAGCTGGCTTCGGTGGCGGCAGCGGCCGTGGTGGTCGTGGCGGCCGTGGTGGTGCTCCCGGCGGTGCTCCTGGTGGTGCTCCTGGTGGTTCGGGCATGGCCCCTGGTGGTGCTGCTCCCGGCGGTTCCGGAGCTTAATCCCGTTTAATCGCGTAAAGCCTGTTGCATAAATCAGGCTTCGCTTCAAAAACCCGCGGCGTTACAAACGCCGCGGGTTTTTTGTTGGGCATTTTTCAGGCCGGGGCAAAGCATCGGCACCCAAGCCACCACCCACGCCAGCGAAGCTTGAAACGGAAAAATTATCCTGCCAACATTCCTCCGCATCCAGCCGCCCCCATGCTGCCCATCGTTCTCTTTCTCTGCGGCAGTGTCTTGGGCCAGACGGGCAAAGCCCCGGCCGACGTCACGTACTCCCAGTTGAATGCCGCCTTGGGCCTGCCGCTCTGGACCAATGAAAATTTGTGGGACCAGGACGCCGCCGCCACCGCCAAACGCCTGCGCTGGCCGCTGGAATCCAAGACCTCTTACGATTCGAGTTACCAGCTTTACACCGCGCCCGCCCTCACGGTTCTTGGCGAGCACCCTTATTCGCTTTGGCTCTTTGGCGACGCCGAGGGCAAGGTCGCCGAGCTGTCGATGGTTTTTGCCAACCTCGGCGATATCGACGATTTCCTGCAGGATCCCCAATCGCGCAAAGGCAAGGTGACCACTGCCGACCAAACCCGGGTGACCACCGCCGTCCGGGACACGATTGAAAAAGAATCCTCCCACTTTTCCGCCCAATTGACCGCGCTGCTGGGCCGCTCCACCCTCACCGCCTACGGCCCCGACCCCAAGACCAGCGAAACTGTCCAACGCTGGAACTGGAACGGCCACGCCATTCTCCTCGCTTCGGAAAAAGACAAATACCTCGCCCTGCGCATCGTGCCTAGCGACGTGGCCGACCGCAAAATCGTCCAGCAAGTCAACGGGGACGCCTTGCGCAAACAACTCGCGCAACGCGTCGTGCACCGCGCCAACGGCGACGTCATCATTCAGGACATCCCGATGGTGGACCAGGGGCCGAAGGGCTATTGCGTGCCCGCAACCTGGGCACGGGATTTGCGCTACATGGGCGTCCCCGCCGATTTATATCAACTCGCCCTCGCCGGTTCCACCAATGTCGGCGGCGGGACGTCCGTTTCCGGGCTGGCCCGAGGGGCGGAAAACCTCGTCCGCACTTATGGGTACCATCTCGTCTCCCGCAATGGCAGCTCCATGCAAATTCAGAATTTTTCCGAAAAAATCGACCAGGGCCTGCCCTTGATGTGGGACATGTTTGTCATCGAGGACCTCAACGCGAACCTGACCAAGCGCAGTATGCTGCGGAAGGCCAACACCACCCCTGCCGATTGGGAAGCGTACAAAAAAATCCTGTACGCCGCCGGCCAGGACGCCCACCAGTTGAAAGTGAACCGCGACAACGGGCACATGTGCATGATCATCGGTTACAATAAAAAAACCAACGAGCTCGCCATTTCCGATTCCTGGGGACCCAATTTTGCCGAGCGCTGGATCACCGTCGATGAAGCCCAAGTCATCAGTAAGAATGAATTCACGGAAATCAATTGGTAGACGCGCAAAATCAGCCGAAGACCACACGGCCAACCGTGCATTTTTGCCCGTAAAGGGATAGAGGGATTGGCACAGGAAAGCCGGAACCGGACGATTCTTGCGATTGACAGAACCGGCGAGTCCGACAACCATGTCGCGTTTCACCCCATGTTTGGCATCACCTCCACCCGCCCCGCCCCACGGTCCGGCCCGGGCCTTGCGTCCGGCGCCGCCCCGCGCCGCCAGCCTGGCGCGTTCACGCTGGTGGAGATGCTCGTCGTCGTGGCGATGGTGGGGATTCTGGCCTCCATTGTCGGCTTTGAGATGAAAAACAGCTCGCAGGGCATGTCCCTCGGCAACGCGCAACGCGGCCTGCTCTCCATGCTCCGCGCCGCGCAGACGGCCGCCAAGGTTCATAACACCCGCTCCCGCCTCATCATTTTTGCCGACCAGACGAACTGGGTCTCCGGCGACTCGCCCTCCGCCGCCACGATCAATGCCAAATTGCTGCGTTTATACGGGGTGATCTACGCCAGCTCGGACGACCCCAACCTGACCGCCGACGGCAGCGCCACGGGCAAACCCTATTTAACCTGGAAGGCCTTTAACGACGGCGCCGAACTGCCGGAAGGGATTTATTTTGTGCCCTCGAAATCGAGCGGTTTTGCCACCAACCTGCCGTCTTTTGCCACCACCCAAAACGCCGTTACCTCCGACTTTACTTACGTGCCACCCACCAGCCTCGACGACCATTTCGGCACCACGACCGGCACGATGCAGGTTTATTACCCCCTCGATGTTCCCTCGCTGGAAGGCCAGGGTGACTTTTGGTATTTCATCGAATTCGCCCCGGACGGCGTCTTCTACAACGCGAACAAAAATAACAATATCATCCTCGGCGCCGCCGTCCAGAACACGCCCTCCACCATTAGCTTCCAGGGAACGGGTGAACATCCCAGCCTCTTGTTCACGGGCGCGCAACTGCGCGAGCTCGGCGGCGCGGCCGCCTTCCGCGACGTTACGGACATCGAAGCCACCACCGCTGGCAATGCCAACTGAGTAATGAATCCACCCCTTTTCGCCCCTGTCATGCCCTTCCCCTCCTCCATCCGGCCCCGCCGTTCGGCGCGCGGTTTCTCCCTGGTCGAGGTCATCCTCGCCCTTGGCATCATGGCCGTCTCCATCGTGTCCATCCTTGCGATGATCGGCACCACCCTCACCAACGTGAGCGACACCGAGGAAATTTCCACCGCCACCGATTGCATTGAGAAGATGAACTCCATCATTCAAAACACCCCGTTTTGGGACTCCGACAATCCGAGCGAATGTGTTTACCAGTGGGTACTCAAGTCCACTTCCGCTTCACCCACGGTGTTCATTTTTTACAACGAAATCCCGGACGACACCTCCGCCGTCACCGGCCAGGCCCCTGTGCAGCGCGTCGCGCGGCTCAACCTCAATTATCAGGATCTCAACAAGCCCCAGTCAACTTACAACATCAACAGGCAGAAGGTCCAAGGCCTGCCCCAATTGCCCGTATTTGACACCCTGGACGATTTCGTTTCCACCGTCACCTCCGGGCATTTGTACGGCAAGGTTATCGCCATGACCCTGTCCGTTTCCCCCTTGATGAATAATTTTCCCCAAGCCTCCGTCATGAACGGCGTCAACATCGGGGATGAATCCAAGTATTACACCGCGCCCATCGGCGATATTATCTTCCCCACGCCCGACAGCAGCATGCCCACCGACCCCACCGGCAATAGCGGCACCAAAAAAGTTTATCCCGAGGGTTACCTGCCCATTTACGTCCAGGCCTTTGTCGTGGCCCTCACCAACGTCCAGCCGAATGAAGACGCCAACACCTTGAGCCAGGCCTTGGTGGCCGACTTGACGGAGGGTAACCGCAAATTCACCTACTCCACCGCGAAACTGCGCTAACCTCGCGCCTCCCGCATTTTTTCGCATGACTGTTCCCGCCCGCATTTCCCCGCCCCATCGTCCCCGCGCAGTCCGCCCGCGCCGCCGGCGCGGCTTCACCTTGGTTGAGATCCTGACGGCCACCGCCATCATGGCCTTGCTCGTGTCCCTGGTGATGACGGTGATCAACCAGGTGCTCCAAGCCTGGGATCGCTCGTCCGATGATCTCGCCATTGGCGGCCTCGCCCGCAGCGCGCTGGATGAGATATCCCAGGATCTCCAACAGGCGGTGTTCCGCGCCGACGGCACCCAGTGGTTCTCCGCCACCAATGAGGAAACTCCCGACAGCCCCGTCCACGGCGTCACCAACACGCGCTTGATTTTCTTCAGCAATGCCAATCTCCACCAAACCAAGGACGACCCGACGGGCGGCAAGCCCGGCCACCCGATTTATGGAGACATTTGCGCCATTGAATACCGCGTCACTTTTGGCGACCCATTTGACAATCCCAACAGTCTGCAAAAAACTTTTTCCCTGCACCGGGTGATTGTCGACCCCCTGTCCACCTTTTACGGCGTCAATGGCAAGCCCATCCTCGGCATCACCGCCGGCCCGCCGCCCGTCGGCAAAGGCGACCTTGCGGATAATTTCGATGACGTGATTGACGCCTCCCGCAACCCCGTTACCTCCGCCATTCAGGGCAACCTTGGCACCAACCTGCGTATCACCATCGACGGCTCCTTCCTCAGCGGCAGCATCCTGCTCGACAACGTCGCCCGCTTTAACGTCTTCCTTTATTACTACGGCACCAACCCCTCACCGCCGCCCGCCTCCGAAGTTTTCCCCGAAAACGTGCCCAACAGCCCCACCCCGCCCAACTATTATTACGGCGGCTGGGCCCGCACCGGTGCCGGCGCTCCCACGCCCAATCAGCCCAACTACCTTGACCTCATTTCGCCCTCCACTGGCGGCGGCAGTTCCCCCACCTTCATCCGTTTCGCCTATGCCGACATCACGCTCTGCGTCCTCACCGACGATGGCGTCGTCAAACTCAACGGCTTCAACGGCTCCCTGCCCCAGGGCATGACGTGGGATTCCTTCCTCCAGACCTACGGTAAGACCTATACCCAGCGCATCCGCTTCTTCAACAGCCCGTAAAAAACCTCGCCCTCCGTGATGCCGTTTTGTGAATTCGAAAAAACGGCTTAGTTGTATTTCGATTCCGTTTCCAAATCCGCCGGCGGCTGCAAATTGATCATCGTCGGCGCATCGCGGTCGCACGTCAGAGTGTTATTCGCCTCGTCGTATTTTAATTCGGTGACTTGGATGGAACTGCGGCGCGCATTCCCCTCCGTCGCCGACGCCGCCACCGAGTCCGGGTGCGTGAAATAAAATAAATAGGCGCGCCCGTTGGAGAGGATGACTTCCGGATGGTGGCCCACCACTTTGTCGTCCGGCCCGGTTCCAGGTTCCACCAGCAGCGTGCCCACTTGCGTCCACGCCACGGCATCGTCCGAACGATACAGCCCCAACCCGTGCGCACCACCGGTAATGTCGCGCATCAGCCAGTAATGCCCCTTCCAGTGGAAGGGCAACGGCGCTTCGCCACCGGGGCGCGACGCCCCTTCCGCGCGTCCCTGTTCCGTCCAGGTGACCAAATCTTTGCTGTCCGCATAATGGCAAGAGGAGCCGTCCGCCTCGTCCTTATACCACAAGCGCCACGTGCCATCGGGGAAGTGCAGCACGCCGGGGTCAATCACGCTGTGCGATGACAACGGCAGCGTCGTCTGGTAATCCCAGCTCACCAGGTCTTTGCTCGTCAGGTGGATGATGTCGCGCGGGTGCTTCCAGTCGTTGAAAATTCCCGGCACGTAGCTGAGGAACATGTGGTACACGCCGTTGTGGTAAACCACGGCGGGCGCCCACCACGTCGCATCGGCCACCGCCTTCGGGTAATTAATTTTTGCCTGGCCGAGGTATTGCCACGTCGCGCCGCCATCGGCGGAAGTCGCGATGCCAATGGGCGTGCCATGCACCCAGGTATATTGGTTCAACCCCGGCACGTTCGCGCGCCGGTTGGTGTAGAACATGTACCACTTTTTGCCGCCTGCGTTATAAATAATGGTCGGGTCCGCCGCGCCATCGTAAACCGGGTCGCGGAAGAGCGGCTTCGCCGCCACCTTGTCCGGCGCGGGCTGGATCTCGCTCATCGTCGCGCAACCAGCCAGCAACAGGACTAAAAAAAACGCGGAGTAAATTTTTTTCATGGGGGTAAGGAAAGGATGAAAGATGAAACAGGAAATGTGAAGTGCGGA
>Ga0206902_10245_pt1 | contig 12671 bp, 13 predicted proteins | sample Alteio_BWOrgHeat_44_FD_153242 | JGI IMG/M metagenome (GOLD analysis project Ga0206902, IMG submission 153242) | Enriched cells from forest soil in Barre Woods Harvard Forest LTER site, Petersham, Massachusetts, United States -... | ecosystem: Environmental > Terrestrial > Soil > Temperate forest >... | reverse complement strand
GCGGTGTTGCGCTGGATGCCGAGGCGGACGTAGTCGAGGTCGTCGAGGGCGGCGGAGGCGGCGCGGGCGGAGACGACGCTGATGCTCCAAGCGGGGAAGCCGGCGGCGAGGCGCTTGGCATTTTCTGGAGTGGCTACGGCGTAGCCGATGCGCATGCCGGCGAGGCCGTAAATTTTGGAGAAGGTGCGCGCTACGATGACGCGCGGGTCGGCGATGGGGCGGTCGAGGAAGGATTCGTAGTCGGCGGTGGGCGCGACGAAATGATGATAGGCCTCGTCGATCAGCACGATAACGCCGGCGGGAAGTTTGGCGATGAAGGCTTCGATGTCTTTGCGCGGGGTGAGGGTGCCGGTGGGGTTGTTGGGATTGACGATGTAGACGAGGGCGGTATTTGAGGTGACGCGGTCGAGCATTGCAGGGAGATCGTGCTCATAACTGCTGTTGAGGGGAACGTCGGCGAGTCCGATGCCGGCGGTTTGCGCGAGCTTGCCTAGCGCGGGGAAGGTGGGCGCGGCTTCGACGAGGCTTTTGCCGGGCTTGAGGAAGGCCATGGCGGCCATGCAGAGGATTTCTCCGGAGCCGCAGCCGAGGACGATTTGGTCGCGCTTGACGTTGTGCAGGGCGGCGAGCTTGTCGAGCAGGGTGTCGTACTCGGTGCGCGGGTAGCGGTTGCCGGCGGAGGCGGATTCGCGCAGCACGGCGAGAACTTTTTCGGAGGGGCCGTAGGGATTTTCGTTGCGATAAAGCAAGAGGGGCTCAACGGCGACAGAGCCAGCGGCTGGCGCGGAGTTTCCCCACAGGGCGGCTTCCAGGCCCGCGGGCAGCGGTAGGCCCCGAAGCGCGGGGGCGGCGGCGCCTGCGAGAGCTCCTGCGCCAAGATTGCGAAGAAGATTTCTGCGAGAGAGTGGCATGGCGGTGCTCCTGAAAGGGCGCGAAGGGCTACGAGAACGAGCTTGCCTTGAGGTGAAAACACCAGCTCGCTGCGGAAGCTATCTTAATGCGTTGCGGCGCGGAATTGTCAATCTTTCAGGGAGCGACAAGGGACATGACTGGCGTAGAAATCGACGACCCACGGCAGCCGCACGCGCGCACTGATACCGTCAGCGAAGACTGCCTGGAGGCCGGGAGGAGGAGGTGAGAAACGCTCAGAGTGCGAGCTGGAGGTCGAGATAGGCGCCGAAGCGCCCGCAGGCAGTCCGCTGACGCTGAGCGAGACTGAACCGCTAAAGCCGATGCTGCGAGTGACGCGGTGCAGTGTAGGGTGCCGGGATGCGCTGCACAATGGTACGAATGGACTGGTCGGCGGACAGGATCAGGGCAATTGGGTGAGGCTGAGGATGTTGCCGTCGGGATCCTTGAACCAGGCGACCTTGGCGCCGCCAGGGGCGGTCCAGATGCCCTCGGCGTCTTGCGTGGGAAGGCCGTAGCGCTCAAAGTAGACGCCTTTTTGCTTTAGGTCGGAGACGGACTTGGCGATGTCGGGCACTTGCCAGCCGAGGATGGTGAATGCTTGCGGCTTGAAGCTTGGCGGAACATTGGTGACGCGCAGCATGATGCCATTGGCGTCGAGGGCGAGAGCGAAATTGTCCTGGCTGAGGACGCGCAGGCCGAGAATGCCTTCGTAAAAGGGGCGGGCTTTGTTGGCGTCGAGCGTGGGGGCGAAGGCCATGATTTTGTGCGAGGCGAGCATGCTATCCTCCCGGTCGCTACGAGTGAAGCGAAGAGGTAAAGTGTAGCCGTGACGGCGAATCGAACCAAGGCGGAAGGGCGGGTGCTGGTCAACCCAACTGGAACACAGATTGGGGCGGCGAACGCAATCATTTGGGGGCGCGCGAGGCAGTATCACGTGGCGGAATTTCCCGGGCCACTTTCGATCAAGAGCGTGGTGCGCGGCTCGGGGGTGTGGGGAACCGCGGAGGCCGAGCGCGTGGTGGATAGCGGAGGGTATCTGGTGTTGAACGCGGGGCGGCCATATTCGCTGACGATTGAGGCGCGGGAAATTGTCGAGACGTTTTGTTTGTTTTTTCGGCCGGGATTTGTCGAAGACGTGCACTGGGTAGAGGGCTGCGATGCGGTCGCGCTGTTGGACGAGCCGTTTGCTCCCGAGCAGCTTGCAGAAAAATCCGCGGTCGCGAATGGCAAAGGGCGCTTGCGAGTGGATTTTCTTGAGACTTTGCATGGGCACGATGCGCTGGTTAGCCCGCTTCTGAAGAGAATGCACGCGCGGGTGAGGGAAGGCACGGCAACGCAGGAATGGCTGGAGGATCAGTTTTTTGCCGTTGCGCGGGCGATGCTGAAGGTTCGCGGGCGGTCGGAAAAACAGGCGGCGCGGATTCCGGCGAAGAAATCGTCGACGCGGCTGGAACTGTACAAGCGCCTGCTGCGCGGGAAGGACTTCCTTGATTCTTTCCACTCCGAAGAGCTGGAGTTAAAGGAAGTGGCGCGGATGGCCTGTGTTTCTCCGTACCATTTTCACCGGCTCTTTCGCGAAACATTTGGGGAGACGCCGAATCAGTATTTGCAACGCAAGCGGCTGGAGCGTGCGCGCGAACTGCTGGCGAGCACCGAGCGCGGCGTCACGGAGATTAGCCTGGACGTAGGATTTGAGAGCAGCACGTCGTTCAGCGCGCTTTTCCGCCGGAGATATGGATATTCTCCGCGAGAATACCGCTCGATTTCCTTCCGTTCTCCGCTTGGCCTCGAAAAGAAATAGCAAGATTGGATAGGATTTGGGGGATCCAGGCGCGTAGTTTATGGCTGAAGGGGAACAGTCATAATCCTCAACATTATTTGCATCACACTCTTCGTGGTTTACGTTTTGATTCGTGTGCTTGGGCCCCTTTGTTGAGATAGTGCCACCGGAGATAAAACCTACAAGGACGCGAAGGGGGAACATCGGAGGATGATTGCCATGGCGGAAGAGACGACGAAGAAGTTGATGGAAGCGATTCGCGCGGGGGAGAAGGCAGGATTGGAGGCGTTGCTGCGTACTGAACCGGAATTGTTGGGTTTTGCCGCGCCGAATGGGTCTTCTGTGATGCTGCTGGCGGCTTATTACGGGCATCCGGAATTGGCCGAGATTTTTGTGCGGCATGGGGCGAAGGCCGATGTGTTTGAGGCTAGCGCGCTGGGAGATGAGGAGACGGTGCGACGGCTGGTTGCCGGTGATCGAAACCTGGTTAACGCGTTTGCGGCGGACGGGTTTTATCCGCTGGGGCTGGCGGCGTTTTTTGGGCATCGCGCGATTGTGGAGTTCTTGCTGAAGAATGGCGCGGAGGTGAAAACGGCGGCGCGGAACGCGCAAAGAGTGACGGCGCTGCACGGCGCGGTGGCGCGGCGCGACGTGCAGATTGTGAAAATGCTGCTGGACGCGGGCGCGGACCCGAACGCGCGGCAGGAGCGCGGCTTTGCGCCACTGCACGATGCCGCTGCGAATGGCCATGCCGCGCTGGTGGACCTGCTGCTCAAGCATGGCGCGCGAGCGGATGCCAAGGTGGATGACGGCAAGACTCCCGGCGACATGGCCGCGGAGCGCGGGCACGACGAAATCGCAGAAAAGCTGAAGAAAGCGACGGAGTAGGAGTACGCGAGTACCAAAACGCTGGTACGCGAATCGCTCGGCGAAGTACTGGGAGAAATGAAACGGGCGGACTATCGACCGTGGCGGGGCGCGACGGCAAAATCGCACCTGTGATTGGGACCGGCCCAACCGGGATCAGTCACGGTTCCCTCCATCCCCAACGCCCGAGCGGCCGGTGCCCCCACCGGCCGCTCACTTTTTAGCGGCGGTAAGCGATCGCCGCAAAGTGCGCCTTCAAGATCATTGGCAACGGCGTTCGGCACTAGCAGGTAGCTGCCGTAGACGGCCTTTGGCCGTTTTTTAGTGCCCTGCCGCGGTCCCCTTCGCCGGTGCAATTCTCTTTGTGAAGAACACCAGCGGGACGCCTAGGAGGCAAATACAACCAAGCAGCCAGAAGCAGTCCAGCGATGCCAAGAACGAGGCCTGCTGCTCCAAGATCCGGCTGAGTTGTGCGTGCGCGTGAATAGACGCGTCCGCTGCGCTGAAACCATGCCGGGCAAAATACGCCCCCAGGCTGACCAGCCTTTCTTGGTAACGGGCGGCGAACGGAGTGGCGTGCGCGACAAGTACCGAACGATGATATTGCGTGCGACGCGCCAGCACCGTGGTTACAAACGCTATGCCAAAGCTGGCTCCTTGATTGCGGAACAGATTGGTCAGGCTGGAAGCCTTGTTGTTCTTCTCTTTCGGCAGAAAAGAATAAGCCAGTTGGCTGACGGGAATGAACAGCGGCGCGATGCCAAGACCCTGAATCGCACGCGCCAGCGCTTCATGCTTGTAGTCGGTGCCCAGATCGAAACTGGCATAGTGCCACATGCTCATGGCAAAAATAAAATAGCCTACTGCAATCATCGGCTTCACCCCGACCTTGGGAAGCAGCCGTACCATGACGGGAGCAAGAACCACGATGACCATCGCGCCGGGCCCCAGCACCAGTCCCGCGTCTGTGGCTGTGTAGTGATAAAGGCTCTGCAGCATTTGCGGAATCAATACAGTCGACCCGAAGAGCGCAAAGCCGAATAGAAAATAGAAGAAATTGGCGATGGCGAAGTTTCGCTCGCCGAGAAGCCGAATCTCCACCACCGGATCGGGGTGACGCCATTCCCAGATGACGGCAATGATCAGAGCGACGACCGCGACCGCGAAGAAAATCACTATGAAGTCGCTCTCAAACCAGTCTTCGGTTTGCCCGCGGTCCAGCACGACTTCCAGGCACGCAAATCCCAACGCCACCAGCACGATTCCGAGTCCGTCGATTTTGAGCTTGCCGCCGCGGCGCGCGGCTTCCACCTGGCGGGTGAATTCAGGCGGGTCGGAGACCACGCGATTCGTCAGGATGAGCGAGAGTATTCCGATGGGAATGTTGATGAAAAAGACCCAACGCCAGCTCCAGCTGTCCGTTATCCAGCCTCCCAAGGGCGGACCGATCACCGGCGCAGTCACGATGGCCATACTGTAAAGCGCAAAGGCCGCCGGCCGCTTATTCGCCGGAAATGTGTCCACGAGGATGGCCTGCTCCACCGGCGCCAGCCCGCCTCCGCCCACGCCTTGCAGCACGCGGAAGAAAATGAGCAGCCCCAGGCTCGGCGCCAGGCCGCACAGCAACGAGCTTGCCGTGAACAACATCACGCAAATCATGTAGTAGCGCTTGCGCCCAAAGACTCGGCTGAGCCAGGCCGAAAGCGGTAGCACCACGGCGTTGGATACCAGGTAGCTGGTCAGCACCCAGGTGCTTTCGTCGTAGCTGACCGCGAGGCCCCCGGCGATGTGCGGCAGGGACACGTTGGCGATGGCCGTATCGAGCAGTTCCATGAACGTCGCCAGCGTGACCACGACGGCGACAATCCAGGGATTGATGGCTGGCCGAGCCTCCCTGGCCGCAGGAAATGCCGGAATCGCGCTCGCGCTGACTGCGGTTTCCATGCGCCATTGGATGCCATAAGAGACCGGTCGGTCTCATTAAATTCGTGGTATCCTATGCGTGAGACCACATGGTCTCTAAACGTAGAGTGAGGCAAGGGTCCGGTTATGAGCAAAGGACAACAAACCCGCCAGGAGATCGTCCGCAAAGCGGCTGCTCTCTTTAACCGCAAAGGCTATGAAGGAACCGCGCTTTCCGACCTGATGGACGCCACCGGTTTGCAGAAGGGCGGCATCTACCGCCATTTCGATAGCAAAGAGGAGCTTGCAGTAGAAGCCTTCGACTATGCCTGGCGCACCGCATTTGAAGTTCGCCAAAAAGGGGTCGAAGAACGTCTCAACGCCCTCGATCGCCTCAAACAAATGGTGCGAAATTTTGTGGAACAGCGCGAGGGCCTGGTGCCCGGCGGATGTCCCCTGCTGAATACGGCGATAGATGCGGACGACGGCAATGTCGTCCTGCGGTCTCACGCCCGAAAAGCCATGAAGCAATGGCTCACTCGCCTTCGTTCTTTAGTCGCGGAAGGCAAACGACGCGGCGAGATCAAGGCCAGAGCTAATCCCGAACGATTGGCGGCTTTGATTGCTGGGACACTCGAGGGTGCGCTGATGATCAGCAGGCTCGATCGGACCGACGAGCCGCTTTCCTGGGCGCAACAACACCTTGAGGCCCATCTCGAGCAGCAGCGGCAAGTCAACGCATCGGGAAGCCAGGAGCGGATTTCACATGACCGAACCTAAAAGCGGCAAGCGTCAGGAAACCGTCGAAGCTCCGCTCACGACGCGCGCGAGGGAGAATGGCGTCCCCGTGGCCACGCTCATCGGGTTCGAGCCGAGCGAGATTGGCAACGGGAAAGCGATCGTTACTTTGCAGGCCGGGCCGCAGCACGCAAATCCCATGGGAACTCTGCACGGCGGAATTTTGTGCGACATCGCGGACGCCGCCATGGGCATGGCCTTCGCATCCACTCTTTCGGAACAGGAGTCGTTCACTACCGTCGAACTCAGAATCAACTTTTTTCGGCCGGTGTGGCAGGCACAGCTGCGCGCGGAAGGAACGGTCATACATCGAGGCAAAACAGTCGGCTACATGGAGTGCGACGTCACCGACGAAAATAAGCGGTTGATCGCCAAAGCGTCCTCCACCTGCCTGGTGCTGCGCGGAGACAAAGCCGCGGGCCGATAGCAAATACGCGCTCGTCTGACGAAAATGCCGCAAATGCTTTAGAATGGATCTGACTTTTACCATGGGCGTGTAGCTCAGTTGGGAGAGCACCTGCTTTGCAAGCAGGGGGTCGCCGGTTCGAGCCCGGTCACGTCCACCAACTTAATTCCCGCTCTCTCATTCATTTACGCAGCTTTTTCGACTGCCCTGTTTTGGTGCAATTTCGGGACAATCGGTACAACAGACACATTTTCAGGAGCCGGAAGAACGAATCCGTAGCCCACTCGTGCAGCTTCATCGAGGCGCATTTGCAGTTCCTCGTGAAGGTGTGAATAGACTTCGGACATCGGCCGAACGGGCCGATTTATCCACTGGGCAGAACGGTGTTAGCACACCTTCTTGCCTTTACTGTCCGACTCCTCGATGAGCCAGTTCCTGGACCATCTGGCGGATGATGCGCTGCCTGCGTTAATTGAGAGGCTGTCTTTGGCTGCGAAAGCCGAATGACTTCGATGAAGCGGCAAGCTGAATTCCAGGAAGCAGTCCTCGAACTGAACCGCGAGAAGTTGTTTGAAAAGATACAAACGTTTGAGACCGCAATTTTCGTTCGGGCTTCAAGAATTAGCATCCGACAGCGACCATCATTCTGAGCGTCAAGCAATCGCCGATGCAATCTCAACCATCCGCGAGCTAAAGAAGGACAAGTTGTTGGGCGTATGACCGTGGAAATCGAACGTGACCCCAAGAAGCGCCGTGGCAAAACCGTCTTGGTCGTGAAAGACAATGCTGTGGTACGAAAGATGATTGCAGCCGCGTTCTTGTCCGATGGTTTTAAGACATGCGTTGAGGGGGAGAACGGCAAGGAAGGTATCGCCGCAGCCGAGCGTATCAAGCCGGACATAATTACTCTGGACCTATCGATGCGGGTAATGAATGGTTTAGAAGCGGCATCCGCGCTACGAAAACTCTTCCCGAAAATGCCGATGATTCTTTTTACTCTCTATAGCAATGGAGCGTTAGAGACAGAAGCTGCCAAGGTAGGCATAAACTTAGTCCTCGCGAAAACCGTGCCCCTTTCCACGCTCGTAGAAAAAGCACATGAGTTAATGGGAAGCGGCGGCTGACGTACGGCAAGTTCGCTTGCTACGCTGTTCGACTACAAAACAACGACCGTTTCCCAACCTGGGAGTTAGTCCGCTGCCTGCAACACTACAGCACGTCTGCCTCTTGTTGCCGTTCGCCGCGATTTGGGTGGCTCCAGTAAATCGAGTCCTAATATCGCTTTGTCTTTGTCGGACAAGTCACCGATGCTTTTCCGAAGAGGTGCAGGAAGGGTCCGGAACACTGCGGGGGTCGCGACAATATTGTAATTTCGAGCTAGGTCAGGACGCTTGGCTATGTCTATGACCTGAATCTCGTAATCTCCCGGAACGTTCTCTTCACAGATTTTCTTGAGACGCTCCAAGGCCAAATTTGACATCCGCGTTTCACGAGCAATATAGAAGAAAATTTGCATCGCGGCGAACTAGGACGCTTATTCATTTCTCTCCATTCTTTGGGAACAGAGAGGCAGTCACCGACAATACATTTGTTGAAAGGGATGACATACTGCGCCCTGGATGAGCCGGACGCAGCGCGGAGTTGCCAGTTGCATCGAACCCCGCTGTGGGCAGTTCACCTTTACCGGAATCAAATCACATTGCGCTGCTCGTGACAATCGGGACCGTCTGGTATTCAGCAATATTACCGTCATACGGAGCGGAAGGGGAAGCGGAACGCCAATTTCAGTTGACGCCCCGCCATCGTTGGGACTCAAACGGCGTTGACTTTGACGCCTCGCGATTCGAATCTCTGTGCTGTTTCACTCTTCTGACGGCGAAGCCCGGCCAAACCGGCAAGACCTAACAATCCAATCCAGCTCCAATTGTGGCGCGGCTCATCGTAGCGTGTTGCGGTGTTATCCCTCGTTTGCGGTTCTGTGCTTTGCGCAGAGGCCAAACAACTCGAACTTAAAACCAGGGCGGATACTGCTAAAAACTTCTTCATAAACCCTCCTTGACCATCCTGCGAGATAGCAAGCCCAATCGCCATACCCAGAAGCAGGGGGATTAGATTTGAAGCGCGGTAGAGACGTGTACGCACGGCACCAATGCAGGGAGAAGCACACAGTGTCGTTAACTCTTGCCTGCGTGCTCTCTGATCCACGCTTCGAGCGGCCTTGTCGTCACGGAGCGCAATGAACTTGGAATGCCGCAGCTTGTCTCCCTCTGTCCATTCTAGAAATTCGATGACGGCCACCAGTTTGGGACGTACCCAGATGCATTTCTTCATCTTCTCGGCGTCTAAGATTTCGTCCCATCCGGCGCGTCCAGTCTCCGGTAAATTCACGAACGGGCATTTGTCGGTGATAAGCGGCTTCAGCTTCTCGTAAACACTCCTCCGCGTGGCAGGCACAAAACCGTTTCTCGTTCTGGCAACATAGACCAAATCTTTGCCCTGAAAATAGCCAACGATGACCGAATCGAGACCATGCATCCCTGGCGTAAATCCGCCGATGACGATCTCCTGCCCACGATTGATGCGCAGCTTGGTCCAGGAGCCCGTGCGCTTTCCCGGTTCATAAAAACTGTCCTTCCGCTTCGCCACAACGCCTTACCGCCGTTGAATTCAGCAAAGGTAAAGTAGGTGGCTACGGGCTGCGGCATATTATTGGTTTGAGAACGAAAGCCTTGCTTCTCTTACTTGTGGATGGCGTACTACACCTAGGATACCTTCGATTGATTTAGCGATGCGCTCACCAGCAACGCTCGCGAGGGCACATGATAAATTCCTCTCTGCCTACCGGCGCGACCAATCTTCTTGCTACCGCGTGGCATGCGGACTATCGTTTCTGCCAAAAGCCCCCAGGGGGCTAACTCGGAGGCGATATGGCCAAACATGGGGAAGATTGGCCCTGGCGTGTTGGCCCAGACGACCTTTACCACATACTGATCGACACGCGAAATCTGGAGGTGAATCTTTTTTGGCAACGCACTAACTATTTTCTCGTATTGAACTCCGCCTTTGTTGTGGCGTTCTTTAATGTAAGCAACGCCATAAACGCCAAAACTTTCGCCACACTAGGCCTTCTAACTTCGCTACTTTGGTTCCGGGCCTGTCTTGCTAGCAAATACTGGCAGACTTTTTGGGAACAACGCCTGGAGAAATTCGAAAAGGACTACCTCCGCGGCCTTGAGTTCTTTTCAATGGATCCGGAGGAGAGAAAGAAGCTCGTTAGAGATGGGCCAAAGGACGAGGGCCTGGGACGGACCTCTCGTCTTGTATACGGCATGGCAACAAAATGCCGGTCTGTTTCTTTTTCTATGCTGTTGCTTGCCCTGGTTTTTATCCTTGGTTGGCTCGCTCTGCTTGCAAACTCTTTCGCAAATTCGGCGCACCCTTGAGCCGTGGGTTCGCACACTTACGAATCCTTACTTCATTCAATTTGTCTAGCCGGAATCTGGTCAGGCCCTTGTGAAACCAAGCTTGGCGGTCGAGGAGGATAGAGTCGGTGGAACACGTAGAAAAACAGGAGCAGCACCATGAAGTCGCAGACGCTGGCTTCGGGTCCTGTGCTCCCGCCAGTCAGCCATACGGGGCCGGCCAGCGTGGCATTCGAGAGATGTCCCGGGAAAACGGTGCCGCTGTCTGGAACCGAATACAAGAACGTCTCGCCGAAATCGAAACTCGCGTGCATGCCCACCGCAAACCACAAGTTTCCCGTGCGCCGCAGAGTGAAACACCAGAACAGGCCGGTGAGCATCACTCCGGCAATCCCCAGCTTGCTTTCCCCAAAATTCGCAATGTGCACCAGTCCAAACGCCACGGACAAGACGATCGCCGCAGGCCAGAAGCTCACGGCTTGCGCCAGTGTGAATTGCACATATCCGCGAAACGCAAATTCCTCATACAAGCCGACGAGAATGAAAAACACGCCCCAGAACGTTGCCCAACGAAGGATTCCGGTTCCGTGAATCGCCAGAGGTCCGAAATGATAGGACCCTAGCATCGAGATCGCGCCTATGACCGCGGTTATTTCCACTAGTCCGAAAAATGCACCTGGCCAAAACAATTTCCCGAAGGCGCCCCGCAATGGAAGACCGTAATCGGCGAATGAGTGCCCCTCCAACTGCGACATTGCAGCCGCGGCGGCAACTGCGCCAGCCAAGGAGCTCGCCTCTGAAATAACCAGGTTCCTGGGTGAGTACAATGTGCCGTCGGCAAACGCCGCCAGTATCCATTGCAGCGCGAAGCTAATTCCTGTTGACAACGCTATGTAAATGCCAATCCGCACCAAAACAAAGAAGAGCGACTGGCTTTGGAATATGCCGGGGCCAATTGGCGGTGGGCTCGTATCGGGGAGAGAATCCGGATGCGATAAAGTTGCGTCGCTCATAAGATACGCACGAGAGGGTTACGCTCCAGTTGGAATATGAGCGTGCTACGCAGTGACAATAGCATAGGGAGTATCGGGGCTCCGCTGCGCTGGCCGGGTGAACTACGGTTCGACGGGCGCGACCGCTGCGCCGAGAATATGGTGGCTGCGCTTTTCCTGCACGAAGGCGATGACGCGCAAGTTACTTCGCTTCCACTTGGAATCCAGCTTCACGTCCGATTCGCCCGAAAAAGACGGCGTGGCGCTGCGATCCATCGTGCCTATCTTTTTCAACCAGCGCGCCACGCCGGCGTGATGCAGATCCCTGCCGGAATTTTCGCCGCCCGTGACCGAGGAGTGCAGCGCCGTTTCTGTAATCGCCACCCACACTTCCGCAGTGTCACCTTCTTGCGCTCCCTGCAGCTTTCCAACCTGAACCTTGAGGTGCTCCCGATCGCGCTGCTCTGCCTTGAGCAGCAACACGCCTACTTCCGTTCGAGGTTGCGCGGCGGCCTTCACGATCGCGCGATAAGCATCTCCTTCGTGGCTGCCAACAAATTCGGTGCGTCCGTCAATCACCAACTCCGGTGTATACACACCGCGGTTTCCGAACCCTTTCGCGTACGATTCCTGGCGCTGCGTCCATTGCATGGAGGAAAAGGGATCGACCCATCCCTGTTGGTCCCAGTAATCGACATGCTCTTCCAGAGCGACCACTTCTGCCCCGGACACCGGTTGCTGCTGTTCGAGTTTTGCCAGCAGCGCGTCCGCGGGCGGGCAGCTTGAACAGCCCTCGGAGGTGAACAGTTCCAAAACCACAGGCACCCGCGCGCTAGCAGCGCTCGGCTCAATCGGCCTGTTTTGCGGTGCCCCACCTTGGCAAGTCGCGGCCAGCAAAACCGCTGCAGCGAATAGGGGTAAATTCGGCAAGCCCTTCATATCAGCGCAACTCCTCCACTCTCTATACTACGTCCTGTGCCTTCCGTCGGACGAAACTTTGATTCCGAGCGCAGCGGAAATACGCGGATGACGGTGTCTAACCGTCATGATACAGTTAACCGGTTACTTGAGGAGCCGACTCAACTTGCCTTCGCCTAACCTTACTGTACCCCTTTTGCTGGTTGGCGGCCGTCTCGCCATCGATTTTGCCAATATTCCCTCTTACCCAGGGTCGCTCGCGGAACACCTCTCCTGGGAGGAATTGATCGTTTTTCTCCAGGCCTCGCAGATCGTCTCCGCGGAGCGAGGCTCCAGCCTTCTGGCCCTCTCCGGCTCGGATCCGGACGCTGCGCAATCTCTGCTATCCCGCTCCATTCGGCTTCGCGATGCCCTGCGCAAAGCATTTGGGGCCATTGTCAGAAAGGAGCCGATCGCGCGCGAATGTGCCGAGCCCATCAATCAAATTTTGCGCATCACCGAGGGTCACGACGAAATAGTCCTCGAAGAAGACACTTGGAAAATGGAATTCAAGGCGCGCGAGGGCGGACTGGACTGGCTCCTGGCGGCCATCGCGCGTTCCGCGGCGGAAATCCTTGTCGAAGGCGCGCAGGCTCGCTTGCGCATCTGCGCTAACCCCGCTTGCGGTCTTTTCT
>Ga0206902_10244_pt1 | contig 12767 bp, 9 predicted proteins | sample Alteio_BWOrgHeat_44_FD_153242 | JGI IMG/M metagenome (GOLD analysis project Ga0206902, IMG submission 153242) | Enriched cells from forest soil in Barre Woods Harvard Forest LTER site, Petersham, Massachusetts, United States -... | ecosystem: Environmental > Terrestrial > Soil > Temperate forest >... | reverse complement strand
CCAATACTAGGCGCTTCCATGCGAGAATTTAAAATAACTAATTCCGTTCGGGGTACTGTTTTGACACTTAAAGCCTTGATATTCGGGGCTTATTTATTTTCTTGGGTCGCAGATTCGGGCGCAGAAATTGAAGACTCTCATGAATTAAACTAAGTTTCACTTAACTCGGTTAATCCCTTAACACTACTAATGGGTTAATGAAATGGCTTCGCTAAACAATATGATATATGGCAAAAGACAAAGCTGAAGTGATAGAAAGTGCCACTGAAATCAAAAAACTATCATGCGGGATAATAATGCCTATCTCTGCGATCGATGGTTGCTCAGCTGAGCATTGGAAAGAAGTTCAAGAATTCATAAAGGAAGCAACGCGGAATGCAGGCTTTGAACCGAGCTTGGTCAGCGATGCTGATGATGTCGGAATAATACAGAAAAGAATAATTCAAAACATCTACAACAATCCTATCGTAGTGTGTGACGTAAGTGGAAAAAATCCGAATGTGATGTTTGAGTTAGGTATGAGGCTCGCCTTTGATAAGCCTGCAATAATTGTCAAAGATGATAAGACGACCTATTCTTTCGACACCGCTCCAATAGAACATTTAGAATATCCACGAGACTTAAGGTATCAACAAATTGTTCAGTTTAAGGAAACCTTGCGAGAGAAAATACAAGCAACGTATAACAGAGCAACAGCGGATAAAAACTTCACCACCTTCTTAAAAAACTTTGGCGAATTCACAGTCGCTCAAATTCCAGAAAAAGAAGTCTCGTCGGACAAATTTATACTTCAAGCCATCGAGGATTTAAGAAGTGAAATGAGACAATTTTATAATAGAAGTTGGTTGGAAAGAGAATTGTTATTGGAGAGAAATCGGTTAGTCGCAGGGAAGGTCTCATCTCAAGATAATGGATCACCTTTGCGCGGTGTGAATGTTGTGCTGAGGGGGACAACGATTGGAACGGTTACTGATACACATGGTATCTACAAATTAAAAGTGCCTTCTTCTGGAGGAACATTGAAATTCTCTTGCATCGGGTTTACTAGTCAGGAAGTAGCGATCGGAGAACAAGTAGAAATAAACATTGTGTTGAGTTCCCTTTAATTTTTTATGCGTGGCTAAAGCTTGACGATTAGAATTTTCGCTGAATTCATTGGCAAGCTAAGCGCATTCTTAATTGTCCACCAGGCACAGATTGTTTAGGTTCCACTAATTTTCTTTTAGAAACCTCGTTATTCGCTCAATTTCAATAACTCTAGCTATTCGATTTTCCGGAATCGTGCAATTTTAGTTGATTTGGTTATTCAATTTTCCGTATTTCGGAAGGTGTTTAAGTTCTAGTTACTCAACTTTCCGGATTCTACATGCTTCTCACTTATATAAAGATCGCCTTGCGTCATCTTAAGAAAGACAAGATGTACTCGATTATTAATGTGTTTGGGTTGTCGGTAAGCATTGCCGTGAGTTTTACTTGTCCTGCTGGGAGTTAAATACAATTCATTAATAGGTCTGGTCAACCCTAAATCTATTTATTATGGCACTTGGAGACGACTTTAAAATTAACTACAAAATTGACTTTCAGGAAAAACTGAAATCAATCTCTGTGCGCTTTAATGACCTTTTAAATGAGGTTAAAAATGAGAAGCAAATTGAAGGTTACTTTTACCTCAAAGAAGACAACCCGTACAGTATTGACTTCAATTTGATTGCAGTGACGACCATAGTGTTTTCGCAGACAGCATTTAAAGTAGTTTTTCTGTTCGAGCAGGAGAAATTGTTTGAATTAACTTATAAGGAAGCTGCAATTAACGGAGTTATTAATTGCATGAAAACAATTGATTTGAGGCAGTATGTTAAGCCTGAAGTGCAAAACATTAAGCTGAGTAAAACTCAAAAGTTTGGCAAATCAATCAACGACACTGATAATCTTTTAGAAGAAAAAATAAAGGATTTTTCAACCGACTGGAAGTTATCAGAATTGGATAATGAAGAAAGGGGTCTTCAAAAAATAAAACCAAATTTGATTTCTTTGATTGAAAATAGTAAGAAGGAACGGAAACTGATTGGTTTCCAAATCAATCAAAATGAAAAAAAGGATAATGGCAGAGAGGTCACCCTGTTCTATGCCACTAATCGCAATGTCACACAGACTGAAGATTCGTTAGGATTCGGAAATGATCTTAGCGACCTCACCGTTGGAAAATGCACGGTCAATATCCCGCCCGGGCATCGGCAGGGCGAGATTGAGCGGCCAGAGAAGTTTTTATTTTTTTTTCAATTTAGGGAGAACGCAAGGAAACATGTAGTCGTAACAAGCGTCAGCCGTTTGGATCAAAACGACTTCTTGAACTTCTTGAAAGACCGATTGGATTTGTCTGATGAAAAATCAGCGATTCTTTTTATTCATGGATATAACACTTCCTTTGAAGAAGCGGCTTGGCGTACTGCACAAATTACTTATGACTTGCCTTTTTACGGAATTTCTGGTTTTTTCAGCTGGCCATCCACAGCTGTAGCCCTTGATTATTTGGGAGATCAGGAAAGAGCCAGAGCGAGTGAAAGTGCGTTGGGGATGTTGATCGACCAGCTATTAGAAACAGGCGTTTCAAAGCTTCATTTCATTGCCCACAGTATGGGAAATATGGTTTTGACTGAGACCCTCTGTAACATAGTTCAGAGACCATCGGTAAAAAGTAAGCTCAGCGTCTTTAACCAAATCATTTTAGCTGCACCCGACATCGATGTTGACGTTTTTCATAAAACCATTCTGCCTGGATTCAAATCAGTTGGCTCAAGGCGCACTATATATGCATCGGATAATGATCATGCTTTGATACTTTCCAGAACTATTCGCGGAGGAAGACCGAGAATTGGTGACGCAGGAGATCAAATCTTCGTAGACGAAAGTGTTGATACTATTGATGCCTCTAATGTGGAGGTAGCTAATAGCACACATAGTTATATGTTCGAAACAGTCGATTTGCTATACGACTTGAATATGTTGGTGACTCAGGGATTGGAGCCTGCGAAAAGGCGTCTTATTGAAATAAAAAAAGACCACCATAAATTCTATCTATTCAGAAAATAATTGAGCTTTCATATTTATCAAATCGAATAATTGAAACCCATCACCGAAAATGTCATCGAAGAATCAGCGATTGAAATTCTTCAATCCCAGGGATGGGAATATAAAAGTTCTTAATCTAATTGAATACTTCGGATGGATAAAAGGTGAAGCAGAAAAAGGAAAGGGGTACGCACAAAAGCCTAGTTGGGTTTTTATTTTTATGTGGTAAGGGCGTTGAGCAAAATGATTCAGAAGCTGTTTGTGGTTTAAAAAGGCCGCGGAAACTGGTGATGCAAATGGGCAAAAATAATTTAGGTATAATGTATCTAAACGGTAGGGGAATTGCTCATGATTTTGTGGTAGCAAAAAGTTGGTTTGAAAAAGCAGCAAAGCAAAACGACGCCAATGCTCAAAACAATTTAGGTTTGATGTACGCAAACGGCCAAGGTGTTCCTGTTGACCTTGACGCGCCAATAAATGGTTTCGCTTGGCAGCCGATCAGGGAAATAAAGATGTAAAATCAAATCTTGATCAGATTCTAGAAATAGAAAATTGGTCAAGCTCAGGCGAAAAAGAGTTGAATATAGTTATTTCATAATCGCGGGAGAGAACTCGATTTTGAGTCTAGAACAGGAGTACCGATTTGCCTAAATTTATTAGCATTACTAAGCACATTTTTGATTGTCTACTTGGCACAAATTCAATTGACCCAACCATAACCATATGGTTCAGTTCTTTAATAATGTTCACTGCTGTATTCCTTCGTCAAGTCTAAAAGCAGTGCTCTCGCTACAAATTTCCTAGATTTCCGTCAAGGTACTCGGTTCCTTAGAATTGTTCAATCGGTGCCATTTCTTCGATCATGTGCCTACTAAAATGTTCACATGAAAATCGGAATCTGAATCGGGTTCGTTGTTGTAGTCTGAATTCGTCCCGAATATTCAATACACTTGGAGATTACGCGTAATGTGACCACTTCATTCCGTTGCAAAATGACCACCTGATTTCGCGAAAAGCTGACCAGCGTTTTTCGCGGCAAAGTGACCACCAAAATTGAGTTGAGAAAATGTATTGAGATCGGTTGACCTGTGGTTGATTGATGAGCTACTTGTGCTCTTCTAATCAACTACTAATGGCCAACAACCCGATCCGAATGAGTAAACTCAGAACTGTTTTAAAGCTGTACTGCCAGGGGCAGAACAAGCTTCAGATCAGCACAACAACAAGGCTTTCCCGTAACACCGTAAAGAAGTATATCCATGCTTTTATCGGATTAAAGACCACCTGGGAAGAAATAAATCAACGGTCTGATAAAGAATTGAACGAGCTCTTCTGCAAAGAGCCCGAACCTGTCATTGATGAACGGCTTTCTCCACTTCACGATTTTTTTAAAACACAGGAGAAACGTCTACGGCAGCGCGGAGTAACATTGCTGCGCTTGTGGGAAGACTACCATAGTCAATATCCTGATGGTTTTAAGATAACGGCGTTCTATACGCATTACAACCTGTGGAAGAAACGAGTGTACCCCAGCATGCACATGACCCACAAGGCAGGTGACAAAATGTTTGTTGACTATACTGGTGAAAAACTGGAAGTGGCAGATCCCCACAGTGGAGAAGTGAAAACCATGGAAGTGTTTGTTGGCATCCTCGGGGCAAGTCAACTCACTTATGTGGAAGCGGTAGAGAGCCAGCGCGTTGAAGATTTTATCAGCTGCTGCGAGAACGCGTTACATTACTTTGGTGGGGCTCCCAATGCCATCGTTCCAGATAATCTCAAGTCGGCTGTTATCCGGAGTAATCGTTATGAACCGAAGCTTAATGAAAACTTTGAAGCGTTTGCCGATTACTACGGGATGGCGGTGCTTCCCGCCCGTGCTTATAAGCCGAAAGACAAAGCGTTGGTAGAGGGCGCAGTAAAAATCACTTACATACGCATCTTCGCATCACTACCAGAGTCCCTTCCCACTTCACTCGAAGAACTCAACACACGGATAAGAGCCTTGCTTGAGGTTCACAACCGCACTTCGTTTAAGGGCCGCACTTACTCCAGGCAAGAACAGTTCGATGAAATGGAGCGAGCCACATTACAGCCATTGCCTGAAAAACGTTTTGAGTTACGCAATTCTTCGGTGGCCACTGTCATGAAGAACGGTCATGTCTGCTTGAGTACAGATAAACATTACTACAGCGTGCCTTATGGCTACATCAGTAAAAAGGTTCGGGTGCTCTTTAGCAAATCGACAGTTGAGGTTTTTTATAAATACGAACGCATCGCTTTACATCAACGCGTGCGCAGTGCTCACAACTATACAACTGATCCTTCGCACATGGCCACGCAGCACCAGGTGCTCGCCGAGTGGAACCCGGATTACTTTTTAGAACAAGCCCGTGGCATCAGTAAAGACGTAGAGTTCTACATCGCCCAGGTGCTTCACAAGAAGCCCCATCCGGAGCAAGCCTACAAGTCCTGCCAGGGAATATTGTCGTTCGCCAAACGGGTGGGCCATCAACGATTGATTAAAGCTTGTCAACGTGCTCATGCCTATGGCTTGTACCACTTCCGTGCTATTGAAGATATCCTGCAAAGGGGGCTTGACCTATTTGACATAGAAGAAGAACGGCAACAAACGATGCCCGAACATGAAAACATACGCGGTAAAAATTATTATCAATAGAAGAAAAACAATGTTAAACCTTAAATAATAAAAACAATGAATGAACAGACGATGGAAAAAATGAAGACAATGAAACTGTACGGCATGGCGCGTGCCTTTCATACAAGCCTGCAATCAGGCATTACAGAAAAATGTACCGCTGACGAGCTGGTGTCTACGCTTATTGACTCCGAGTGGGACGATCGGTCCAATAGAAAGCTGAACCGGAACGTGAAGAATGCACACTTCCGTTATAAAGCTGCCGTGGAGCAAATCAACTTTGACACTCCCCGAGAACTTAACAAGAATCATATCCTGCGTCTGGCTGACTGTGAATTTGTCAATAAGAAGGAAAATGTATTGATCACCGGAAGTACCGGTATAGGCAAAAGTTATATTGCATCGGCCATTGGCCACCAGGCTTGTTCACTTGGCCATAAAGTATTATACGAGCACACTTCTAAACTTTTTGCCCGACTGAAAATGGGCAAGGCGGATGGAACGTATTTGAAAGAGATCACGAAAATGGAAAAGCAGGATCTTCTTATCATCGATGACTTTGGGATACAGCCACTAGATCAGCAGAGTCGCACTATCCTCATGGAGATCATCGAAGACCGCCATGGCAAACGATCAACCTTGTTCACTTCTCAGGTGCCCGTCAATCAGTGGCATGAAGTGATTGGTGAACAAACTATTGCGGATGCAATCCTGGACCGTATCATCCACGATGCGCATCGTCTTGAGCTGAAAGGTGAATCAATGCGTAAAAAAAGAAGTACCTTACCCGAAGAAATAATAGAAAACGAAAACTAACCACGACCATCGTCAACCGAAAAATCAATACTGACCCCACCACAATTTACCAGTTAACTTTCAGTGGTCATTTTGCAACGGAATGAAGTGGTCATCTTAGGCGTAATCTCCACACATACAACCATAACAAAACACTTTAGACATTCAAGTCAAGTTATCATAATATAAATTATATAACCATCTTATTAATCAGCACAGTACCCCCCATTGACCCCAGATTCAGCAAAGAATAGCCCGAATTGAAATGGTAAAACCTGCTCGAAAATATAGCGATTGGATTACACCACGACGGATTTAGGTTACAAATGCAGGTTACAATACAATTGGCGCGGTCGATAGGATATTAGGATATGCAGTGTGGTCTTGATCACTGAACAACTGAAAATTGCTCATTCTGCAACTGAGCTAATAAATTTAGCAAAGAAAAGCTTAAAAAGACTCAAATTCAGGATCCGCGACCTTGGTAGACTTGCTCAGAACTTCGCCAAGTTCTCATCACTATAAATGTGTCGATAGGCATTCAATAACATGTTGCGAATCCCACTCAGAGCTTTAAGAGCCGATCATTAAGAAACTCATAAATTGATGATTGGGTATTGGTGTCTGCACCTTTTACATCATAGACTCCGAACAAAGTCCGATGGCATGTTGTTTCTTGAAACAGTACCTATGCTGAGAACCAAAACTTTGACACAATTACTCAGCACCATATGCAAAGCCTATCAACTCCTTCGTCAATGGATCGAAGTAGGCTCTGTCTCCAAGATAACAACAGTTCAACCTTGCTTCGATCGCTTTCTTGCCATTGTAAAGTGCCTCAGTTATCTCGGTCACCTTATACTTACACGGCTGGAACGAGATGGCTCCTTTGGATTTTAAGTAGGAACATATCTTATACAAGTAATCATTCGTGTCGTCATCGCTCTTTTTACACTCGCAAACTTTCACATCTGATTTTTTCCGCTCGTAGCAAAACAATGGTGTTATTTTTTTTATTGTGATTGGTCGTTCATCGTAATCAAATTCTATCAGAGTTCTGTGAGTCTCCAGTCTGAACTTGAAGGTTGATCGGCTGGCAACCAAGCCTTTACCAATAGTGTACTCCATTATTATCGGCATGATATACAACGTACTGCCGTTACCATCTTTTACAATTTTTAAAGTATCAAAATTCTCCATCAAGTAAACATTTTGAGGGGCTTTGAATTTGATAGCTCTTTTAAACTTTTCCATTTTAAAGTCGCCAATGCACACTTCCGTATTAATTGACTTCAAAGGAATGTAGTACCAGAACCTACTTCCATTCTCGCGAACAAGGAACCCGCCCATTTCTTTCCGGTCTTGGTTGCAGCTAAAACAGAGACTAAGCAGTGAGAAGAAAATAAAGCTCTTCATTTTATTATTTTTGTTCATTTTGTTGTTGCTGTGAAGGTGGAATTAGTTCACCGTTTATATCCCGATCAATGACTCTACGATTAACAAAGCTACCTTGGTATTGTGGATACCATGAAGGCATTTCATTTGCCGCATTATAGAAAGCTTGGTAATGGTCGTAACCAAGCTTTTTAGAATTGCCGCCCATTATGTCATCTGAAAATCCTATATGCTTACCAGCAAAACCGTATCGATCTGACAGATTCATGAAGTATTGTCTGATTGTCGTTCCAATCATCCTTATAAATCTCACCAGTGTTTCCAGCTGTATATAATGTAGGATTCGTTGAAAATTGTTTATTTCCATTTACATGTGAGACATCCCTTTCACTTTGCTCTGAATTCTCAACAGAGGCCTTATTTACAAAATTTAGAAGATTGTCCCCAGCTTTTAAATCCTTCGCTTTAAAATCTTTTTTGTACTGATACTTTATATCAAACGATACTTTTACACCATTCTTCAACGTCCTGCTTTTGAATACATCGTTTGAATTTTTATTGAGATCATCAGCTCGATCCTGAGAAGCCCCTTCGCCCGTAATAATGACCGTTGACTTTAGGTTTACCCCAGTGATTTCGCCTGCATTGTTTCTTGTGATGTCAATTATTATATCTTTTCCTGTCGGGTCTATATTAAGCACAGGATTGTTTGCGCACCAACTATAGGAACTTAAACTGTGATACCTATCAGCATGAGCATCGAGCGTAGTAGTGCGTAGAGTCCACGGATCGTACTGTCGAGCATGGACGTTATATAGGTTTAGAGCGAGATCATCCTGATATTCTTTACTGTTGTAGAAATATTTCTGTAGTACGCTGTTTTCGCGAACGTATGAGTTGAAGGTCGCCCCGCCTGGATAAAAAACTTCTTGCTGCACTATCGGAGATTTTATCTGTTGCACTGTAAGATCATCAAAGTAGACTTCCATTGGCGTAGTTCCTTCATTTGATAACCAAATGTACATGTACCCCGCTTGTTTCACAACGACTTGTGCGTAGAGACTATCAAATTTATTTCCTCGTGGCAAACGTGTGCCGTCTTCTTTTCCAGCCGTAACCTGCACAGAATTCGTTTGTGAAAGATCAAGAAGAATTGGATTATAGTTTCTGTCAAACGCCAAATAATTCAAGTACGCTTTTGGTCCTATGCCCGAACTGCTTCCCTCCCCTGCCATACCTGTATAGGGAAATGGTGTAATGCCATTCACAGAGTAATTTGCTCCGTCTATTACCGTTCCCCCACTCGCTGTTCCAGCTACTATCTGTCCGATCAATGACGTAAGGGCTACTGTATTGTTGCTATTCGCCGGGTCTACATACTTAGCAAATACAGTCAGGTTAATTGTGTCTCCAGGCATTACACTAATCGATCTGGCGATCCCCGTCCTTTCGTTGGCTGTACCACTCAGTCTTTCTGAGTATGCTGTCACTCCATTGTTAGTGTGATCAAATAGTGTAAAGTTTATTACCCGCGCATCATCATATCTCAGGAACTGACTCTGTTCCGTATTTTGGTTGGCGGTTTCAAAAGTGGCTTTTGACGCATCTACATTTCTTGCTGTTGTGAAAGTAGTTCGTACGTTTCCAAGATGATCCTTCAAATGGTACTGATACTCTGGTGTTGAACCTGTCATTACTACTCTTCCCTCTTCGTGGTTGATAAATTTCAGGGTATCGCCTAGTGCTGTGCCCTGGTAGATCAGTTCGCCGTCGTAGTCGGTTGTTTTGGTCAGTGCGTTGCTTGCATTATACACTTGTTGTTTAAGTTTCCTTCCGCTCGCATCATAGGTGTACTTTATGTTTTCGCCAGTGCCTTTTGTTACTTGTTGGGGCAAGTTCAAATAGTTATAAGTAATAGAGGCAATGTTTTTGTTCTTGTCGGTTGTCATATTGCCTGCCGGGTCATAGGTATAGTCAGTGCTGCCAATGTTACCATCCACAAAGCCGTTAAGGAGATCGCCACCATTGTCGGTAACACTTTGTAACTGGTTGCCTTGTGTGCCATAACTGTAGTTCAAACTATCGAGCAGATTTCCGCTTGCACCCATCCGTTTAAGATGCTTGATGTTTCCATTTAGGTCATATATATACCCACTCTCGCTAAAGGCGTTCGTCGCATTGCCCCATGTACTCGCGGTATTTGTCAGGTAGTTCGCACTAACAAGGCGTTTCATGGAGTCATATTTATATGTATACCCATTGCTCTTGGTTGCACTCAGGGAAAGGTTGTTGCTCCATTTCACTGCACTAATATTGCCATTGAACTGCGTCTTGTTTCCTAGTCCGCTGTCGCGTTGGTCGTAGAACAGGTTCATACCAAATAAGTCAGGCATGGCGTTGGCGCCGTTTTGAGCAATATTACTTGCACTGCTAACATCACTGTCGTTGATGCTTGTCAGCCAGCCTCTTATAGTATGAGAACTCGACTTTCAAAAGCAAACTATCCAGATCCTCCTTAGGCCAGTAATTTTTTAGTGCTTTGATCACTTGGTTCTGTGTTGAACTCGCAAGTCGACTAAAGTGACCAGCCATTCGGTAAAATGGGGACCGCGCAGTTTCATGTTGACGGTCGCCGGTCATGCCAACATAAAAATATTTCTCTTTGTCACGCCGCATCATGACAATATATACATAGTAGCCCATCTCGAACCACACCGGCTCCAACGTAATCACTGCTGGTGGTGGGATTAGGCGCGGCTTAACACTACTCCATCTTATTTCTAGGTTGTCGCTTTGTTCAACAGCCGTAAAATGAATACTGTCTTTGCCGACAAGATCACGACCATCGAACCAAAAGGTCTGGAAAAAATCATTTTCTTCGTGATCAATCTCAACTCGAAGTGTGTCTTCAGTAGTCACCTTCGTCGTATCAATTTTATAGTTCACTGAAATTTCTTTCCGTGACGAAGGTCGTAGGGTACGATAGCGATAGACTTCTGCCATGATGTTTTCTTTTGAAGCGAGTTTTAAGAATAAAAAAACGCCTACTTTGAGCTTGAGCTACTAATTATGCTATATGATAAACCGAGAAACCCACCCCAACTGAAATCATTCACTGTGGGGACTGCAGTTGAAGGCGATGTTTTATATCCTGTTTGGTTAATCACCTGAGAGGGGATTGGAATACTTGCAAGTGCCCACCCGCCGGAGATAGAAAATTCCTTTTTCCTTCCAAAGACGAAACTCGGGCCAAGTAAGTATTTAGTTTTGCCATCCAAAAATGATACGGCCGCGCCCACGGCGACTCCTGCCTTGAAATAGCTTGAGACCAGGTAGTGCAAATGAAAGAGTGCCCCGAATGATACATCCAACTTATGAGTCGCTTCTGTTCCGATATTTTTCAGCGTGTCCTTAAAATAGTAGGATTTACTGCCCAGGTTTGTAACAAAGAAACCGCTCGTCACATCGATCTTAATTTTATTTTTGCGGTAAAATCCAATCGTTTGGCTCATCAAAGAATCAGGAGAGGAAGAAAACTTATTGCTATAAGCAGTGGCGTTCAAATCAAGAAAGTCGCTTGTCGCGTTATAAGCCGGTGACTCAATAAAATCGGCACAATTCGCAACACCGAATAAGATATCCGAAGCACTCTTTAACTGATCCAAGTTACTGTTGATGTAAGACTCTGCATCATAAATAGCAATGAGTGAACCAGGAGGAATTCCATCGGCCGACTTTAGAATTGAGGTGACATTCAAAAAATCCGTTGTGAGGTCGTCCACCATTTTTTGAAAATCATTTTGATTCAGTTTTTCTGGGACTTTTTTCCACATTTTTTTTGCTAGTGAGTGTATTACAGATTTTGCTTGGCTTTGGCACGCTGAAATTGACGTCCAATTCTTACCTAGAAACTTCGTCAAGTCTTGAGCACCTGAAATTATCTGCTCCAAAATCTCAAACTCTGGCGCATTTGCTATAGGACGACCAACAGTACTCCATTTTCCCGCTACAGCGTTTTTTCCCGTTAGTGCGTTTATAAGACTGTCTACCCTGGAGGGTTGGCTCCTTCCGCCGGCATGTTCTGGCGCTACGACGGTAGCATCAAGTTGAACAAAGGTTTGTAAAGCACTAGGGAACGTTGACGTTTTATTTGTTAAGCTTGCCTTAAACTTGATCTTGTGAAAGGCATTATTTACGTTGCAGACTCTGAATACATACGTTTGGTTATTATTCAAATCATAGCCACCTAACTTAAGTTTAGAGATTTCATTTTTTGCGGTATCGAAATTTAGAATGACCTTTTTTTGAGAAAATGCTGAAAATGTTGAAACGCATAGAATGACAGTTATGAATTGCAGGATTTGTTTCTTGTAAATCAGTTCCATAGGCATTTTGTTTTGGGCGTTACATTAAAATAGAGGAACAGCCTTCACACTTTTCTACACGTTGGGCTCGCAATTATTTCCACCGGGTCCTCCATAATAGAAAAATTCTCCCCACTGGTCATTGCTATCTACGTTTATGGTGAAGCAATTACGTGAGTCCTGAACGGGTGTCAAATTAGCATTTGAAGTGCTGGTGTCCTGGTTATAAAAATAAATGTTCCTTTGATAAGCTGATTTCTGGTAACCCGCGGCGGCGAAGTTCCCGCTGCCCATTTGGGGCCAGGATGTATCTCCGACCACTTCTCCACCATAGTCTATCCCAGTGGCAAAGTCCTTCATCGGTCCTGCGCCATACTGTGTTGCAGGGTAATACCCTACTGCATCGTCAGCGGTAAATCCATTTATGTACAGCCACCAGTTCCCTTGCATTAGATACCATGTTATCTCTATTTCATACTGTGCGC
>Ga0206902_10241_pt1 | contig 13048 bp, 12 predicted proteins | sample Alteio_BWOrgHeat_44_FD_153242 | JGI IMG/M metagenome (GOLD analysis project Ga0206902, IMG submission 153242) | Enriched cells from forest soil in Barre Woods Harvard Forest LTER site, Petersham, Massachusetts, United States -... | ecosystem: Environmental > Terrestrial > Soil > Temperate forest >... | reverse complement strand
GCCCGAACTGGCCGGCAAGATTGTGAGCGTTCTCAACAAGCATCCCAAGCTCATCTGGAACAATCGTCTCGGCGGTGGATACAGCGGCGATACAGAGACGCCGGAGCAATACATTCCGGCACGCGGATATCCGGGACGCGACTGGGAGTCGTGTATGACAATGAACGACACCTGGGGGTACAAGCAGGATGATACGAACTTCAAGAGCACCGAAACGTTACTACGGAATTTGATCGATATCGCCAGCAAGGGTGGTAACTACCTTCTCAACATCGGACCGATGGCCACGGGGGAAGTGCCGCCCGCCGAAGTGCAACGGCTACGCGAAGTGGGTAAATGGCTTGCCGTCAACGGTGAGTCGATCTACGATACGCAGCCTACGTTGTTCGGTGCCGAGGCAGGGGACTTCTCCCCGACCGAAAAGGATAAAGAAGGAAAACCGAAGTTCATCCCGAGTTGGAAGTGGAGATCGACCACGAAAACGGACAAGATCTACATCCACCTCTTTGAATGGCCCGGCGCCACATTCCAACTCGACAAGATGCCGCGCACAGTCAGCGGAGCGTACTTGCTGGCCGACACAGGACAGACTCCGCTGAAGGTAACGAAGCAAGGAGGGGGAATCGGCGTGGTCCTTCCGGCGCAGCCGCTTGATCCGATCGCAACCGTGCTGGTACTGACGACTTCATAAGCCACGGGGGCAGGTCACGACCGATATGTGCGAACTTCGCGGGTGAGCGGAGCTTTCATGCCTTCTGACTTGTCGCAGCCGCAGCCTCTTCCCGACACAGCGGCCATCGCTCCGCAACTTCCGAGGCATCCTCGGCCCATTGTCATTATCGGAGCGGGAGGAATCGTTCAAACCGCACATCTCCCTGCCTATGCAAAGGCCGGCTTCCCCGTCATCGGAATCGCGGACCAGATTCCCGAGCGGGCTAAGTCGCTTGCCAGGGAGCATAGCGTTCAACATGCATTTCAAAGTGTCGACGACGCGATTCGATTCGCACCGCCGGATGTGGTGTTCGATGTCGCGATTCCTGCATCTCAACTGGTCGGGGTGCTGCCGCGTCTGCCCGATGGATCGTCGGTATTGATGCAGAAGCCCATGGGCGAGACCATAGACGAAGCCACGCTCATACGCACTATCTGCCGCGACAAGGGCCTGGTCGCAGCGGTGAACTTTTCTCTGCGCTATTCCCCCAATCACCTCGCTGTCAGGGCGCTCGCCGATGCCGGAGCGCTGGGCGGGATTCACGACATCGAAGTACAGGTCAGAACCTTCACTCCCTGGCAGTTGTGGACCTTTCTGGCAACCGCTCCACGGCTTGAGATTCTTTACCACAGCATCCACTATTTCGACTTGATCCGCTCCTGGCTTGGCAACCCTCATAGTGTCGCGGCGAAGACTGTCAAGAGTCCCCATAATCCCCGATTGGCTGCGACGAAGACGATCGCCATCCTCGATTACGGAGATTCTGTCCGCGTCTTCGTCGCCACCAACCACAGTCATCAATTCGGCCCCGAGCACCAGTGCAGCTATGTTCAGTGGGAAGGCGTGGCAGGCGCGGCGCGGATGACGATGGGGGTATATCTCGATTACCCCCGGGGCAGGCCGGACACCGTCGAATATGCCCGGCGTGGTTCCAGCCCGGATGCCTGGACTGCGCTTCCGATCAGCGGAGAGTACTTTCCCGACGGATTCATCGGACCCATGGCCGCCCTGCAGTGTTTTGTCGAGGGTACTGCGTCAACTCTCCCGTCGCACTTTGAAGATGCGTATCAGACCATGCGATTGGTAGAGGCTCTTTATCAATCCAGCGAAAGAGGGGCAGCAGATGTCCGCCTGGAACCGTAACTGCGCGTCTCGTTTTGCCGGACGTGCGCGTCACCGCGCGCGAAACGTTCAACATTTCCGGAGGCGCAGTTGAAGAGATACGGGATGGTCATCGGCGTCAAACCGGAACACGAACAGGCATATCGGTCCGCGCATCGAGCTGTTCCTTCCGAAGTGCTTCGCATGATCCGGGACTGCAACATCCGCAATTACTCGATCTTCCTTCGCAATTCGATTTTGTATAGCTATTTCGAATATGTCGGGACCGACTTTTCGGCAGACATGGCGAAGATGGCGGCAGATCCGGCCACGCAGGAATGGTGGCAACGAGTCGGACCGATGCAGGAGCCATTTCCCGATCGAGCCGCTGGCGAATGGTGGGCCGCGATGGACGAGGTCTTTCACGTCGATTGAGTGGCCACCTCGCAGCGCCGCAGGCTCACAGGGTGCGAAGCGCAATCACGCTTGCATTGGGGTCCGGAACCTGCGCAGGCAGGTCGATCTGCAGGCCGGCCTCCGACTGCCGGAATTTCAATGGCTGCCCCGTCGCCAGCAGGTGCGCCGAGATCACCTTCTTGTTCAATCCCGGAATTCCGAGTGGAGCAGCGGGCCATTCGAACACATGCACGAAGATTGTTTCGCGCTTCATCGTGGTCCGAATTGTGTCCACGCCCTGGATGGGACCATAACTTGTGCCGTAGATCGACTCGCCGTTGACGGCCAGCCAATCTCCGATCGCTCGCAGCCGCTCCTGGAACTCCGGTTGAATGGTGCCGTCCGGTTGTGGCCCCACGTTGAGCAGAAAATTACCTCCGCGGCTGGCGACCTCGACCAGCGCGCGGATCAGGTATTGAGCTGATTTATATTCATGGTCATTCTTGTTGTAAGCCCACGTGTTGTTGATGGTCATGCAGGTCTCCCAAAGCTGGAAATCCTCCGGCCTGGGCACTCCTGGCTTCAATTCCTGGTTCACGCTCTGGTCGACCGCGGAAAAATGGGCCTGCTTGATGGGAATCGCGCTCGGAATGAACTGCTCCGGGGTCACGTAATCGCCGGGTACCCCGATGCGATCATTCACCAGCGTTGGGGGCTGCAAGGAGTGAATGAGGTCAAGGAACCTTCTCCCATCGTACTTCTCCTGATGATCCAATCCGTCAAACCAGATCAGCACGACGGGGCCATATCTCGTCAGCAGTTCGGTCAATTGCAGTTGCATGTATTCGAGATAGCCCGGCCACTCCGGACGCTCCGGCTGCGCATGCCACGTCTCGCTCGCGGGCTTCGATGTGTCCCGAAAATCCGGGTGATGCATGTCCGGCGGAGAGTAGTAGAAGCCGAGGCGCATGCCGCGGGTATCGCAGGCAGCGGCCAACTGTTTGACGATGTCTTTCCCGTAGGGCGTCCTGGTGATTTTGTAATCGGTGTAGGAAGAATCGAACATGCAGAAGCCATCATGGTGCTTCGTCGTGAAGACCATGTATTGCTGACCTGCCGTTCGCGCCAGGTCGATCCATGCATCGGGATCGAAGTTTGTGGGATTGAATCGCTGTGGGAGAGCGCGGTACTCGGCTTCAGTAATGCCACCCGGCTTGGGAGTCATAATCGGCCAGGAAGCTTCAACGCTCGCAAGCGAGTACGGCCCCCAATGGATAAACATCCCGAACTTCGCCTCGCGATACCACGCGGTCCGCTCGTCTTCGGGGATGAAGGCGAGGCCGAATTTGGGAAGAAACGACACCGACGCTGTGCCCAGCGCAGCCCGCAAAAATTTACGACGGCTGGAGACGGGAGCCCACATATTCGCACGGTAGTATCTTGAGATTGACCACGTCAAGGAATCAATCACGAATCCGCATCCTCTCGCACGCGCGAGTCACGATCAAGGCCGTATACTTTGGCAGACTCGGGATCCATCCCGCGAAATGGTAATGCATGTTCATACGATCTATCCATGTTCGTGATGTGCGGTTCGAGCTCGAGCAAGGACAAGGCTCAGATGCAGTTCATTCCAAGCCGGAATATTCGTTTGCCGTTGCCCTTGTCTCACTCGACACGGGAGTGCAGGGAACCGGCCTGGTCCTGACCATGGGCCTCGGCAACGACCTTGTCTGCCGCGCGATTGAGATGCTGGGGCAATCTCTGATCGGAAATGAGATCGAAGAGCTGATGGCCGGATTCGGCTCAAAGTTTCGCCAACTTGCCGATCATCCGCAGTTGCGCTGGCTCGGCCCGCACAAGGGAATCGTCCATCTGGCGTTGGCTTCACTCACGAATGCGTGCTTCGACGCCTGGGCAAAGTCACGGCAGATGCCGCTGTGGCAACTGCTTCTCGAACTGGGTCCCGAGTCCTTCGTTGATCTGCTCGATCTCAGCTACCTGGAAGACGTGCTTGATCGGGACACAGCGATTGGCATCCTGGGACGGGAGCAAGGCGGGCGAGAGAAACGCTCCGTGGTGCTCAAGACCGGCTATCCAGGGTATGACACGAGCGTCGGCTGGTTCTCGTACGACCGGGCCAGGATTGGCGAAAATGTGCAACGCAGTCTGGATCAGGGCTTTCGCGCTTTCAAGCTCAAGGTGGGCGGGTCACTCGCCCATGACCTCGAGAGAGCCCAGTTTCTGCGTGAGCTGGTCGGGGACGACGCATGGGTTATGCTCGACGCCAATCAGCAGTGGTCCTATCCAGCGGCGGTTGCTGCATGCAAAACGTTGTCTGTCGTCGATCCGTATTGGATTGAAGAGCCGACCCATCCGGACGATATCGATGCGCATCGCCGGCTTGCAGAAGAGATAGCGCCGCTGCAGATCGCCATCGGAGAACACGTGCCCAATCGCGTTGTTTTCAAGAACTACCTTGAGGCTGGTTGCGTCGGGTTTCTCCAACCGGATTGCACGCGCCTTGGCGGAGTGAGCGAGTTCCTCACGGTCAGTCTGTTAGCCCGGAAATACAATGTCCGCGTGGTTCCCCATGTCGGCGACATGGGGCAAATCCATCAGCACCTGGTCCTGGTCAATCATATCGCCATGGGTCACGAGAAAGTCTTCCTCGAGCATATCCCTCATCTCAGAGATCGTTTTGTTCATCCGGCGCGCCTCTCCGGCGGATATTACGTGACACCTCAAGAACCCGGCATTGGTTCTGACCTCGCCGGGTGAAAGATTGATGACCACTTACGCGGAAGTGCTTCACCAAATGGACATTTTTGTCTGTAATCCGGAAGGACGTTCCACGTTTCAGGCTATGCGGTTGTTCACTCCGAACTCATGATGACCTGCTTCTGCGTTCGGAGGCATCAACCCTGAGCTGGTCCCTTCGGTCCGACGGCGCGCGGCCGCAATATCGCGATCGCTTCGATCTCGACGAGCAACTCCGGACGACAGAGTTTGGCCTGAATGCCTGTAGAGGCGGGAAGCGGGTTGAGACCGAGTTCTGAATAAAATGCGGTACGTTCGTCGTTAAATGCTTCGTAGTCGCGGTCGATATCGCGCAGGTAGCAGGTGGTGCGCACTATGTCATGCCAGGTGGCATTCTCGGCAGCGAGAAGTCCCGTAATGTTATGCAGGGTCCGCCGCATCTGGGCACGAAAATCTCCGATATGGACGCTGTTTCCGCGTTCATCGATGCTGGCCGTGCCCGAGATGAGAAGAATGGTAAGCTCCCCAAGATCGATGCGCATGCCGCGGGAAAAGGAGCTGGGCGTCGCATAGGCATACGCTTCGTTGAGAACGTCAGGATTGGAAATGGCGCGCTTTTGAATGGATGAACCTGCCAATGTTCCCAAAATATCTGCAAATGAATCCCGCATCGAATCTCCCACTGGCGGTTCGCCTTAATTTGTTATATTCATGGCCACGCCGGCGACGCAAGGCGGGTCGCACTTCACCACCATCTCCATTCTGGCGGCATCGGCCTCCGGCTTGAAATAAGGCTATCGTCGTCCGGGATTTAACTGCCGTAACGTGACCCTGCTGCTGAAAATCCGGGATTCAAGTGCAGCGCGACAGTTAGAAAGTGATGTCACGATCGCGCATGAACTCGTCAACGAACTTCAGATGCGGAACCCAGGCCTTGTCCCACATTGCGTTGACAAAGGTGTCATGGCGAATTTTCCGGATGAGTTTCGCCTCGCGTGCGCTTCTCACTCTCTCCTTGAAAAGGTCGAGCGTCGGGGGTGGCACGATTGGCGTGATGTACCCCCTTCCCCGATGCACGAACGTCATGGCAAACAGTCTAAGCGCGGCAGCTCGATGAGAGCGTTCTGATCATGCGCGATGGTAAAAGGGCTGATGGGGGTGCGCGAATCAACAGCGACGCAGTGGACATGCCACTCATGGCGAGGCATGAATTTCACCAGAACGCGCATGGCAGGAGTTTAGCTCAACGTCGCGAGAGGAGTCTTGGGGTTTTCGCGCTGGTTTGGCTCGCGGCAGCCGTGCGAGCTGGCGCCGGACAAGAATTCCCCTTCTCCTAGTGAGTTTCTTCGACGACAGAGACTGTCCTGAAGCAGATCGGGAATGGGGTAAACGTAATGCTACTGATTCTTGCACTTGTGATGCTGGAGTGTATTGAGGGCGTGTTCGAAGTCGCCCGGCTCAAGCGGATCGAACTCGGCTTCGGTTCCGCAAATCTCGCAGATGATCGCTTGAAGTCGGAGAGACTTGGGATCGTGCCTGACAAGAGAGGGAAGAACGAGTTCCTGGAACTGCATCGGATACCCCCACGGCCAGAATAGCAAAGGTTCTATCTCGCGTCGGTAATTTCTTGGGAGCACAGGCATGATCATGACGAGATTTCCAGCCGATGGGGTGAAGTGTGCGCATTGCGGATGCTGTCAGGCGAACGGGAATGTCTGATCGAGCGGGCCGCGATCATCGAGGGGCCACCTCACGAAACGGAAATTTATGTACGTTAAGGCGCGCCGAAGCCGTTTCTGGGTATGCGGAGGGGTCGGAACCCACCTTTGGCCACCCGTTCATGAAACGAACGATGCAGCTCTTTTTCTCTGTTAGGGTGAGAGGCCGATGCGTCGCATCAAATCGTGGTAGCGTGGATCAGAATGTAGGCTGTCGAAGATCGGTTGCGGCAGTTCCTGAATGCGCATCGTGCGTTCGTGATAGGCCTTCTCCAACCAGTCGAAGGCAGAGTTTCGATCGCCAAGCCCGGTGTAGACGACGGCAAAGTCCAACGGAGAGACGTAGCCCTGCTCGGATTGCGTTCTTAGTTCGTCGAGGACGCTCAACGCCTTGGCCTGCTCGCCTGCCAGGGCATAGGCGTTGGCCAACAGCGCCCGGTAAGGCGCGCCGCCTCTCGAAAAGCTTACAGCCTTCTCAAGTTCTACGATGGCCTCGCGAAACTCACCCTTCTGCTCATGGGGGAGAGCCGAGAACCAGTAGCCTTCGGGGTGATAGGGATCGAGTTCGACAGCTCTCTGACACGCCTTCAGCGCTTCGTCGTACCTACGTGCACGGTAAAGAATGAATCCAAAGAAGGCGTTGCTGTCAACCGAGATTGGGTCAAGCTCGCGCGCTCGCGCGGACTCAGCAATGGCGTCCGCGTGCCGCCCCATCTTGGACAAATAATCGGCGTACCACATGTGGGCGATGGCATAGCTCGGGTTCAGATCGAGAGCACGCTTGTATTCCGCTTCCGCACCCAGCCAATCCCAGTCATAACCCTTCTTGGCGTCCGCTAGTGAAATATGGGCCTCCGCGACTGTCTCGTCCAGCTCCAGAGCCCTCATGGCAGCGGCTTTCGCCTTGGGGTAAACCTCTCGGGCCGGACGGATTCCGAAGATTCCAAGCGCACAGTAAGAGTGGGAGAGGCCTGCATAGCCCTGGGCATATGCGGGTTCGAATTCAATCGCTTCGCTGAAAAATTGAATGCTTTTGTCCAAGCCTTCCTCGGTCCACTTATTCCGGAAGAAGCTTCCTTTAAGATATGCCTCATGCGCCTGGGGATTGATCGGACGCACACGCGCGAGACTCGCGTGTTCTTGGGAAGTTAGCTTGATTTGAATCTGATCGGCAATCGCCTGCGCCACTTCGCCTTGCAATGTTAAGACATCGTCCAGAGCGCGCTCGTACTTTTCAGACCAAAGGTGCCGATCGTCGCAGGCCTGGACAAGTTTGGCCGTAATTCGCACCGTTTGGCCTGAGCGCAAAATTGTACCTTCCAGCACGGCGTCCACTCCCAGCTCCGTTGCAATAAGCGGGAGGGGTTTGCGTGTGCCTTTGTACTGCATGATGGAGGCGCGCGAGATCACCCGCAGGGAGGTGATCTTGGCGACTTCCGTGATCAACTCGTCGGTCATCCCATCTGCGAAGTACTCCTGCGCCGAATCATTGGAGAGGTTCTCAAGCGGCAACACCGCAAGGGATTTAATCAAACGTGCGCGCGGATGTAAGCCCTCAGATGGGCGCACACTGGGACCCGCTGCTTCCGTCTCAACCGGCGCGATGAAGCGATAGCCACGCTGTGGGAGGGTCTCGATAAAGCGCGGGTTGTTGGAGTCGTCGCTTAATGCGTCGCGAAGCCTGTTAATGGCTCTGTTCAGGCCGCGGTTGAAGTCCACGAAAGTGTCCGCCGGCCAAAGTCCTTCTTGGAGTTGCTCCCGTGTGACAACTTCGCCAGGACGTTCCAGCAACATCACCAGAGCCTGAAAAGGCTGCTCCTGCAGCTTGACCTTGAGACCACGTCTTCGGAGCTCGCCAGACTGAGAATCAACCTCGAAGATGCCAAAACGGATTGGTTGTGACACACGCTTGATATCGTCCATATCGGGGCCCACGAACGAAATATACCATTGGTTCGTTGCTGATCAAAGACAACTCATTCCGGGATCTGGTTTCGTAATCTACTGATTCTCAGCGGGATATCAAAAGACAAATTCATTACAACAAAAGAATCTTCCGGCCATTTACGGCCCGGCCCCAAAACGTCATAGTTCGCTTTAGACCTAAAAGGAGGTCTCCTATGATGAACAAGCAAAGTTTGAGTATTTCCATCGTGAGTCCGTTGCTGATCTTTTGCGGTGTGCTGCTCTCAAGCTCCTCGGCCTGTGCCCAGTCCGCAGACAAAACGTGCTCTAATAGAACGCTTAGCGGCCATTACGGATTCGCCATCGAAGGCGTGGCCAGCCTCGGAAGGCAAATCGGCGTGCTTCGTGGCGTAGCGATGACTCACTTTGACGGCGAAGGCCATCTGAGTCAGGTAGACCATGTTGTGGTTAATGGCGCTCCGCCGCCGATGGAGTGGAACCCCGGCAGCGGCATCTATTCCATCAATCCGGATTGCACGGGAACAGCTACGATCAACTTCCCTGACGGTAGGCCTTCCGTGCAACTGAGCTTGGTAGTGGCCGGAGAGGGCAGGGAAATCCACACCGTGGTTAACAATCCGGGGATCGGGGAATTCTATGGCACTAGCATCGGCATCAAACGCGACTAGCCGCGTTGTGACGTGGCTTCGAGAAATGGCGGCCGAGCACGGGTGACAAAATGCACATCGAGTCCATCACATGGACGAGGCCGCTGGCCCTGAGACGCACTTTCTTCAGAGAACGACGAGTTGGGATTGGGGACCGAACCGAATGGCGTGGATAAACCAGACCAATCCGCGATTTCGCACCCGAGGATTGGTCTGGGGCATGAGTTTTGGCTTGTTGTTGTAGCGGTTAATTTTCGACGGTAGTGGAGCTCGGCATGGTGGCGCACGCGGCGGTCGCAGGTAAACGGCAGGACCGCATGTTCTACACCGGCCTAGCGGTCATGCCGCCGCAGTCGTGTTCGCCGGCTTCGCGCGAACCCTACTGGGTCTCAGTCATTTGCCCTAAGAGCGGGAGCGATGGGGCTTGTTGGGCCGAGAAGAGTTCGCATCTCGCTCCGCGTCCGCATTAGACTAATGCTGGGAAACGCCCTACCGAACAAGCGCGAAAATGCGATTGCCCGCGAGAGGTCGCCAAGGATTTGCTGAAACGCTTCACGTGATGCTCGAGGTTGTGGGCGGATAAGCCGGAAGTAATGATCCCGGATAGATCATCCTCACGCCGCTCTGTTTACTAACCCTCGTGCCAGGGTCTCTGCTGAACCCTTGGATTTCCGCCCTACGTCTCGGAATACAATCCGACTGCGCAGAATACAGTTACTGCGCAGTTTTCCGGCGTGAGAGAGGCTCTTATGTGCGACAGGGCAGTTCAAAGCGCACGAAAGTGCGTGGTCGTTCGCCAAAGGCGCAATTCCCGGAGGGATTAGCTCGCATACAACATGCCCCTGCCCGCGACTGCATGAATCCTTAACGGAGGTTTTCGTTTGAATGTGGCTACTACGCCTGGATTGCCGTGACTCGGGAACAAGAAGTTCAGCTATCGAAATCAACAGAACGGCCTGGCCTTCATCGTTCATGCGGGGGAGAATTTACCAACAAGTAACTAGCTGCATGAGATGCGCAATGTGCTGTGATATTCGCGACAGACTAGACTAGTCAGCAACTCAACCTTCGCCCTGCGGCTGTTGAAGGGTCTGCAAATGCGTGAGAATCCCGGTCGGCCAACACCAGATTTCCCAGTGATAATCGTGGGGGCAGGGCCGGTTGGTTTGACTCTCGCCGTCGGACTGGCTAAGCAAGGTGTTCGTTCCATTGTTCTGGAGAAGAAAACCAAACTGGACGAGCATTCACGAGCCCTCGCCGTACAGGCCAGCACTTTGGAGCTTCTAAACTCTTACGGCGTGGCGGACGAGTTTTTGCAGGAGGGTTGCTTCCTTCGTCAAATTAGTTTGCATGACGTCGATCGCAACAAAGTTGCTCTCCGAATGAGTTTTGATGAAATTGCCACTGAGACAGCCTATCCCGGAATGCTTGTCCTTCCGCAGGATCGTGTGGAACACCTTCTCCTGCATCGCGTGCTCGAAACGGGACTCTCGGAGGTGCGCTTCGGCCACCGGTTTTTGTCATACACGGAGACATCCGATCATCTGGCGGTCTCGTTTGCCGACTGTAGCGACGTTCAGACGACGATGACCTCTTCCTTTCTTGTCGGATGTGATGGATCACACAGCGGCATACGACGAGCTTGGACCGAGGAACTTGAAGGAACCACATTTCCGGTTCGCGTATTTCTTTGTGACATCAGAGTTCCGGACTCTCTCCGGGACGAGCTGCCTTTTCCGAGGCTCCATCTGACGCACTCCGGCCTAGTCGGGGCTGTCCGATATAAACGATTCCACTGGCGTTTACTTGGCCCTATTCCGGTCGGCGAAAGTGAAGAAGAAGCTCTGAGTAGCGAACGCATCTCAAGCCTGGTTGCACGTCTTCTTGGGCCGGGGTCTTTCGAACAGATCTGGGTTGCTGCGTTCTCTATCCATGCACGGATAGCTCCATCGTTTCGGAAAGGACAAGTGCTGCTCGCCGGCGATGCGGCACATATTAGCACCCCAGCGGGTGGCCAGGGCATGAACAGCGGCATGCAAGATGCCCAGAATCTGGCCTGGAAACTTGCTTTCGCTCTGAAGGGTGGGAACACCGAACAACTGCTCGATTCGTACGATCGGGAGCGGCGCCCGGCGATCGCCTCGTTCGTTCTGCCGTTCACGACATACTCCGCTCGGTTTGTTTTCACGGCTGCGAGGCTGCGTCTAATCCCAATCGCACTCTGGGCGGGGAGGCTTGCCTTGCGGAATAGTCAGATCCGACACGCCGCTGGCCGAGGTTTCGCGATGCTTGGCACACGCTACAAACCATCTCCACTGATTTCAGGAGAACGGAAGTGGATTGGCCGCCGGGTCGCTTGTGGGCCAATGTCGGGACTCACCATCTTCAGCTTCAGCGCCTCCGCGCAGATATTGCAAGAGCTTGAACAAGCGGTCCGCGACTTCGCCCGCGACGGGACACTGCCAGTGATCGCGAGTCGCAATCTTGAGTCGGCTGACCCGATAGGGATTCAGTTGCAGGCTCGATCCAACCTGGTCGCATTTGTGCGCCCAGACGGGTACGTCGGATGGGCAGCATTATCGCCGACAGCGACCAAAACCGTGGTTGGAGTCAGAAAAGCGCTCGGTATGTTCATCGATGGGCAACCCGTCAGACCGCAATCAGTCCCTGGCAAAAGATGATCAAAAGTGATCTTGATTGCGTCGACGGTTATGGTCCTTAACCCCTCTGATCGGTCGATAAGCAACGCCCTCGAAGCCTGCACGCCATTTCTGGATCGGGTTCCGGGCGAGTTGTCGCTGGGCTACCCTCGATCGCATCCTGAAATCGCCGGATCGCAATTCGCACTGCCATCGACTCAACGTTGTCCATCATCAACGACCAAAAAACAGACCACACAATCACTCGCCGCAAGTCCAAATGCTATTCAATATCCATAATCCCAGTCAGGATCACCGCGACCACAGCGCCTGCGGCTTCCTTCTTACCTCCTAATCGAAAACGCCTCGCCACCACAACTCACCCAACCAGAAGCTGTCGTGCGCGAGACGTTTCCGATGTAAGCTAGCGGTGACCCAGGCACAATCCGCAAGCTAAAGCCCCGGAGACATCTCCAGCTAGCTGACTTCAAGTGACAGCGCGAATCCATGCATTTCTCGATGCATCCGTTTCTCTAAGAGATTTGCTATAATCGGGGCCCTCGCGGTGTCCGGAGGCTGCCATGAAATGTGTGTTATTCCTCGCCGTACTACTAGGTGCGACCGTCGCCGCCACTCCCCAAGCTTCGCCTGAAGAAACTGCCGTTCGGAACATCGTTCAAGAAGAGATCGCTGCCTGGAATTCCGGGGATGCCGCCGCCTACTCGCGTCATTTCGCTGCCGACGGCACCTTCACGAACATCCGAGGTGAGTTCTTCACTGGACGCCAACCGTTTATCGAAAAGCATGACAACCTCTTCAAGGGACCTTTCCACGGAAGTACCCTCAAGCAGGATATTGTTTCCCTAAAGTTCATCCGGCCGGATGTTGCCGTCGTGGAAGTGCTCACGTCCGTGACCGGAATTCAAAAGCTGTTTCCCGGCACGAATACCGATGACAAGGGACGCCTCCGCACACGATTGTTGCAGGTCTTGGTGAAGAAGGGAAACGAATGGAAGATCACCGCCTATCACAACACGGATGTGAAGTCGGGAGTGCCCGTACCCGATCCCCAATAGTGCCAGCAACGAACTAGAGCAATGAGAGTCGATTTTTCGCGTGGATGAGAAGAATCATCCTATGGCATTGAAA
>Ga0206902_10219_pt1 | contig 13162 bp, 9 predicted proteins | sample Alteio_BWOrgHeat_44_FD_153242 | JGI IMG/M metagenome (GOLD analysis project Ga0206902, IMG submission 153242) | Enriched cells from forest soil in Barre Woods Harvard Forest LTER site, Petersham, Massachusetts, United States -... | ecosystem: Environmental > Terrestrial > Soil > Temperate forest >... | reverse complement strand
CGCGAAGGCGCAGACGTACGCGCCCGCCAGCAGGAAACCTGCGCTCGGACGCAGCAGGCGGTGGTTCTCCAGCCGGGCAATCGTCACCGAGAACCGGCCGAACAAAAACAGCAGCAGCGCAAAGATGGCGAACAGCGAGAGCGACGGCGTGGCCGTCGCCGTCCGAATCGTGGGGAGACTGGCCTGGCCGCTCCAGTGCCATAGCAGCCATGCGCCTCCCGTTTCCATCAACAGGAACAACACGGCAAATCCAGGCACGAAAAATTTCTCGAACTGCTGGCGGGCGTTCTGCGCCGGGAAACTGCCACCATCGCGAGTTTCAAACAATGACGCCCCGCGGCTGCGGGCCAGTTCATCCATCTCCAGCTTTTCCAGCCGTTCGTTTTCCTCCAACCGCATTTGAAACCAGCTGATGAACGCCACCAGCATGGTCAGTCCCAGAAACACCGACGCCACCTGCCCCGCCAGCGAACCGGAATACACCGTCACGCCAAATGCGGCCAGGAATATGAACAACGCCACCGCCAGATTCACCAGTCCGTTCTTTTGAATATTGCGTTCCACAAAGTTAAAGATTAACGATTATTAAAATAAACAAAATAGCACGAACCGCGATTTTGTCCCGCCGAATTTGTTCTGATTGACAGCGCTCACCATATTTCAGCTCAGTTCGCGGTCTTCAAACAGTACGGCACCGATCGCCAGGGCCGCGCCGGTATAACAAACCGCATAGGCCAGTGCCTTGCCCACGTAATCCCAATGAAAAGTGCTTTTTCCGGTTTCAATGGCGTCGGCGAGCCAGAAAAGCTGCCAGTTTGGGGTGACGCTGTAAAGTATTGAGCCCCACCATGAGCCATGGGCGGCGGCCCGCCCGAAGAAGTAATCGGACATCAGGCCCAGCAGAAAGACGCCGGAACAGATGGCCAGCGTTGCAATCATGTCAAAACGGGTCGAACATGCCAACGCCACCGCTGCAATGACCCACAACGCAAACAAGATAAGCAATCCCGCCGGCACCAACCGCCAGTCTACCTGAGCCTGGGTGCCGAGACTTTGCTTTTGCGTGGTGAACTGAAAAATGAAAAAGGCGGCAATCGTGACCATAACCACCGTCGCCAGCACCGCATCGCTCACAAACGGACGGCGCAAAAAGAAGTTGCTGCACCCCGCACCGGCATAAGCGATGGCTACTGCGCCCCCGAAAATCGCCAGGGCCGTCACATCCGTGGATCCGTAGGCATCGAATGCCATGCGGCTGGCCAGCAGCACGCCCACCATGTTCACATACGTCAACACCGTTAGTGCCATTGCCAACCCGGTGAATTTCGCCAGCAGGAATTGCGTGCGACCCACCGGTTTGGAAAGCACTGCCAGCGCCGTGCCAGTGCGGATTTCACGCGCCAGTGACGCTGAGGCACTCAATACCGCCCCGAACAGGCCCGCCAGCAGCATCACCGCCAGCACGGAATTTTCCACCAGCTTGGGCTCGTCACCAAAGGCAAAGTAATACGGAACCGCCAGGAAAAGCTCAAACAGCACGGATCCAGTCAACAGCAGCAAAAAAATTGGCTGCCGAACCAGTTCCATGAAGGCGTTCGCCGTTATGGTGAGAAACTGACGCATCGAGGTTTGTTTAGTCTATCTATCCAGACCTGAAATGGCCAGTCGTTATTCCATCCGGAAAACTTGGGTCATAAATCAGACTTCAATAGAAATAGGAGTATCCAAAGGCTGGTTTTGTTCAAAAAAGAAGGACGGCGGCGGAAAAAACCCGCCGCCGCCATGTGCTTCAATGCTTATTTCACGCCAGCGAGATAACCAAACCGGGCCCGGAATTCCTCTGGCGTCATCTTGACGACGGCCGCCAGCTTGGCCAGTTGCTTGGCGTCTTCAAAGTCCTCGCGTCCCAGGCGAATCATATAGGCCACAGCGCATTCGTACGCTTCACCGTCCACGTTCACGCGGCGGTTTTGCATACGGCCCGTCTTCGGATCCAGCATGTTGTCGAACGGCAGTGGATTCATCTTGCCGTCCACGAAGCTGATGATCGCACCGTACTTCTCAGCTTCCGGCGAACGCAGGAACTTCACTGCCGCATAACCCAGGTCGCGGGTGTATTCGGCGTCAAACGGGATCGGATCCGCGCAACGCAGTTCATAACCGAGGTCCTTGTCTATAAAGGTCAACTTCAGCCCGAGCTTTTCGAGACGTTGCGAAAGCAGTTCCTTCATCAATCGGCCGAATTCGATCTCGCCCAGTCGCAAATGGCCATGGTCATCGCGGATGACCTTGCCAAAACGCTCCAGTTGCCCGTCGGGCAGTGCTTTAATGAGACCCTGCTCGCCAAGGGATTCGATCAAACCTTCCGCCAGCACCACCAATCCGTAGTTCGATCCTTCCACCTTCCGCTTGATGATCGAGCCGATGATGATGTCGCACACTTCGTCCACTGTCACCGCGCGACCGCGGAATTCTTCGGAGATGATCGAGAGTGTCGCTGCAGATGCCTTGGCGATGCCCAGCGCCAGGTGCCCCGCCGCGCGGCCCATGCTGATGATCAGATACCAGCGCGAGGTCGTGCGCGCGTCTTCAATGAGATTGCGCACCAGTTGCACGCCATAATGGCGGGCCGTTTCATAACCAAAAGTCGGGGCCGTGCCGGGCAGCGGCAGGTCGTTGTCAATGGTCTTGGGCACATGCGCCACCTTGATCTTGCCGCCGCTACGCTTGGCCACATGACTGGCGGAAAACGCCGTGTCATCGCCGCCGATGGAAACAAGTGCCGTGATGCCGAGCTTTTCGAACACGGTGAAAATATTCTTCATCTGTTCCTCGGACTTCGTGGGATTCGTACGCGCGGTGCCCAGGATGGAACCGCCTTTGATATGGATGTCCTTCACATCACGGATGGCCAGCGGCTTGATCTGGGTCGTGTCGCCTGCGGCGATATGCTTGAAGCCATCGCGAAAACCGATGACTTCATAACCCTGATTGATGCCTTCGATGGTGGCCGCCGCGATGACGCCGTTCAGTCCGGGGGCCGGACCGCCGCCCACCAAAATTCCCAGTCTGCCTTTTGTACTCATTGATTGTGATTCTAGTTTATGGGTAATGGTTGCTATAAAGGCCTAATCCTGCGCACAAAAATAAAAAAATTCAATTCCATTCTTCCTCCGCCAAATCCACACTCTGCAAAATGAATCGTGCCGTTTTTCTCGACCGCGATGGAACTCTCATCGCGGAAAAAAACTATCTGCACCGCCCTGAGGAGGTTGAAATCTTTCCGGGGGCGGGCGCGGCACTTCATCATCTCGCCGCCGCCGGCTTCAAATTGATCATCGTCACCAATCAATCCGGCATTGGGCGCGGTTATTTTACCCTGGCCGACGCCGAGAATGTGAACCGCCATCTCTGCGCCGAATTCGTCCGCGAAGGCGTCCACTTCGAGAAGATTTACATCGCACCCGAGGCGCCGGACCAGCCCAGCCGCGGGCGCAAGCCCTCGCCACAATTTCTGTTCGACGCTCGCGATGAGCTCGGCCTGGACCTCGCGCAAAGCTACATGATCGGCGACAAACCGATTGACCTGGAATGCGGTTGGAATGCCGGCGTAAAAAAAAGCATTCTCGTCCGCACCGGCTATGGCTTAGAATCGGAGTCGGCGTTGAAAGGCAAAGAGTTTACAGATACAAACACGCGGCCCATGATCGTAAATGATCTTGCTGGCGCAGCGAACTGGATCCTGGAACAAAAATAACATGTGCGGCATCATCGGATACGTTGGAAGAAAACCCGCTTCGCCCATCCTGTTGGAAGGCTTGCGACGCCTGGAATATCGCGGCTATGACAGCGCCGGTGTGGCCGTGGTGAACCACCGCGACATGCTGGTGCGCAAGAAAAAGGGCAAGATTGACGAAGGTCTCGCGCGCATTTTGAAAGCCGCACCCGCGCCCGGCTATCTGGGCATCGCCCATACCCGTTGGGCCACACATGGCGTTCCCAGCGATGTCAACTCGCACCCACATCTCGATGCCAGTGGCCGTATCGCCATCGTTCATAACGGCATCATCGAAAACCACGAAAACATCAAGCAAAAGCTGCTCAAGGCCGGGCATAAGTTCCGTTCCGGCACCGACACGGAAGTACTTGCGCAGCTCATCGGCGATTATTACGAGAAGAATGCGGGCAAAAATGGTGACCGTCTCACCCAGGCTGTTACCGACGCTCTGCGCGAAGTCATCGGCACCTATGGTCTCGCCGTCGTCTGCTCGGAAAATCCGCACACTATCGTCGGCGCACGACGCGGCTCGCCGCTCATCATCGGCATCGGCCAGGATGAGCATTTCGTGGCCAGCGACGCCAATGCCATCGTGGCTCATACCAAAAAAGTCGTCTATCTCAACGACTACGACATCGCCACCATCACGCCTGAACGCTTCGTCGTCGCCAATCTCGGCGCCGATACCGCCAACGTGCAGATCAGCAACCTGGAGTTCAGCCAGGAGGACGCCGCGCGTGGCAAACATCCGCACTTCATGCTCAAGGAAATCTTTGAGCAATCGCAGACGGTGCAGAACGCCTTGCGCGGACGTATTGATTTTGAAGGCGCCACGGCCAAGTTCGGCGGTCTAAACATGAGCCCGGCGGAACTGCGTTCCATTGACCGCATTGTCATCGCCGCCAGCGGTACGAGCTGGCACGCCGCGCTGGTCGGTGAATATCTTATCGAGGAACTCGCGCAATTGCCGGTGGAAGTGGAGTTCGCGCATGAGTTCTGTTACCGCAACTGTCCACTCGAAAAGAACACCATTCTGCTCGTGCTCTCGCAGTCCGGTGAAACCGCCGACACACTCGCCGCCCTGCGCGAGGCGCGCCGTCGCGGTCATCGCGCGCTGGCCATCATTAATGTCGTCGGCAGCACCATCGCCCGCGAATCAGATGGCGGCATCTACATGCACGCGGGACCGGAGATCGGCGTGGCCTCCACCAAGGCGTTCACTTCCACGCTTACCGTGCTCACGTTGCTGGCGGTGCACCTCGGCCGTTTGCGAATGCTGTCCGCCGGCCGAGCGCTGGAGATCCTCCATGCCCTCGAAGCCCTGCCCAAACAGATCGAAAAACTGTTCACGCAGAACCAAGCCTTAAAAAAACTCGGCCGCAAATATCACCTGGCCGAAGATTTCTTTTTCCTCGGCCGCGGCCCCACCTTTCCCATCGCCCTGGAAGGCGCGCTCAAGCTCAAGGAAATCTCCTACATCCATGCCGAAGGCTATTCCGCCGCGGAAATGAAACATGGTCCCATTGCGCTGATTGACGCAAAAACGCCCACCGTTTTCCTTGTGCCGCAGGATTCCATGTACGAAAAAACCATGGCCAATCTGGCCATGATCCGTGCCCGCAAAGGCCCCATCATCGCCCTCGCCACTGAAGGCGACAAACAAATCCAAAAGGTCGCCAAAGACGTGGTTTATCTTCCCAAAACCAATGAATTGCTCTACCCCATCCTGGCCAGCATTCCCCTGCAATTGTTCGCCTATCATATAGCTGTGGCCAGAGGTTGCGATGTGGACAAACCCCGTAATCTGGCAAAAAGTGTGACAGTCGAATAGTCATTGAAAGACTTCTCATTGCAGAATCGCCAGAAATCCCTAGAATTCCAGCATGTTACATGGCGCCCAGTAGTGGCATTTATTCTGCTGAACGTTGGAGGCTCGGATCTGGGGATGTGACTGAATTATAACTGTTTTAACGGAAGTTTTTTCATGAAAATGATGCGTTTGCCGATGTGGCCGGGGTTCATTTTATTACTGTTCACTGTGCTGTCCGCCCCAGCCCAATTACCCGCGATTTTACACACCTTCACCAACACTCCGGATGGGAGCGGCCCTGAGAGCCTTTTCTTGACCAATGGCGTTCTTTACGGAGCCACCCAAAACGGCGGCAGCACCTACAACGGCATCATCTTTTCCGTCAGCACCAACGGCAGCGGCTATACCATTCTTCATGATTTCGGCGGTGACCCCGTGGACGGGTCCGCGCCTAATGACGTGATCGTCGCCGGCGCGACAATTTATGGGACCACTCGCTTCGGCGGCACTCTTGGATATAACAGTGGCACCATCTTCAAGATGGGTCTGTCCGGCAATAATTATTCCATCCTGCACGTGTTCACCAACACTGACGGCGGCAATCCACTCGGCGGCGTCATCCTTTCCGGCACCAATCTCTACGGCACCACATACCAGGGCGGCACTAATGGCAACGGCACGATTTTTCGCATCGGCACCAACGGCGCGAATTTTACCGTTCTGCACAACTTCACCAATAGTGTGAACGGCGCGCAGCCCCTCGGGACTTTGGCGCAAAGATCGGCCACCCTCTATGGTGTCACTGTCAATGGCGGGGCTTTTGCTCACGGTACCGTGTACAAGATGAACACCAACGGCTCGGCCTTTACGATCATCCACAACTTCACCAATTCGCCTGACGGCGCCGGCCCGGGTGCCGGTGTCATCATGGTGAGCAATTTCCTGTATGGCACCGCCCAGCACGGCGGCGCCAACACTACCGGCATCATCTTCAAAATGTCCACCAACGGCGTCACCTACCAGTTGCTCTTCAATTTCGATGCTCTCGGCAACAATACGAACGGTTCTTTTGTTGCCACTCCACTGTTCTTCACCAGCGGCCTGCTTTTCGGAGGCACACCCTCCGGTGGCATTTCCAATAATGGTGTTATCTTTCAATTGAGTACTAACGGCACCGGCTACCGCATCCTGCGCAGCTTCACCGGCGGTTCTGGCAGCGCCGCTTTGCTGGGCTCCGTGGCTGCCGCCACCACTAACACCCTGTACATTCCCGCCTACGGTGAAAACAACAGTGATTCCGGCCAAATCCTCAAGCTCTTCATCGGACCGCCGGGCATCTCGCAACAGCCGCAAAACGCCAGTGGCGCCACCAACCAGCCGGTCTCCCTCTCCGTCGTCGCTGACGGTTGCGGCGTGTTGTCCTGCCAATGGCGTTTCAACACCAACACCATTGTCGCCGGCGGCAACAGTTCCACGCTCACCATCACCAGCCCCGCCACCAACCAGAGCGGAAAATATTCCGTCATCATCACCAACTTCATGGGCAGTGTGACCAGCAGTTTTGCCGTCCTCACCATCACCAATCCGCCGCCCGTCGTTATCATCCCCAACCCGTCCATCGGTTCGTACTCGTATGATCCGGCTAGCGGCAGTTTCCTGATCACTGTCACCAACGTTCCTCAAAGCACTAATATCGTGCTGGCTTCTACGAATCTTGGTGCCCCAGACAGCTGGCATCCCATCGCCACCAACATCACCGGCGGCAGCGGCATGTGGACCTTTGTGGATACGAACACCACCGCGACCAACGCCATGCGCTTCTACCGCATTTCCTCGCCGTGATTTGAGGCGGTTGACGGCAGGCTTTCACCATGCCAGCGTTATTCCGCCATAAAAGGATCGCCCGTCGCCGGGATGAAAAACCTGCGCGTCTGATGAACTGCCCTGGGCAATGGGATCCACCGCCGCCGCGTAATTTTGACCCAGCAAATTTTTCGCCTCCATGAAGAGGGATATCTTTGTCTTGCCCCAGTCAAAATCGATGCCTGTTTTAAAACCCAGCAATGTATATCCGCTGGCGTAGAGTGTGTTCGCCTGATCCACCGGATATCGGGTAAGGTTACACTGCACGTTTGGACCCGCATAAAAACCGCAGGGCGCTTCGTACATCAGGTCCGCCTCGTACACATGGATGGGGATCGCCGTCAGGCGGTTGTTGCCATACACCGGATCATGATCAAAATGAAAATCATTCAGCGTGTACGTCTGGTTCAGCGCTATCCGGTGGCCGGTCTCATCATGTACCTTTTTTGAATTCCACAATTCCACGCCAAACCCGGCTTCGATGCCCTGATGATAAGTTTTTGCCACATTGACATCGCCGCGATCCTGGCCCGAGGAATCGAACAGATCCTGCAATTCGTCCCGCACCCAGGAATGGTAAAGCGCCAGGTCCCAGTCAAAACGCCCAGCCTTGCCACGCGTGCCGATCTCGATCGTCCACGCCTTTTGCGGTTGGAGCGGCGTGTACACCAGGCTCACATCGGGACCGCCATCGTCAAAATCCACCATGTTATCGAAAGACGGCGGCTGCCAGCTCCGGCTAAAATTGATGAACGCCTGGCTGTCATCAGTGATCTCATACAACATCCCCAGCTTGGGATTCGCCGTGTAAAAATTCTGCCCCTGCGTCTGGTTGCCCGACTCCGTGTCGTTGAAATAATCATAAAATTGCCGCAACACATAGATCACCTGGATGCCTGTCAATAGCGAGAGCTTGTCCGTGAGGTAATGCTGGTTCTCTGCGTAGATCGGCACATTGACTGACAGCTCCAGATCTTTGGCGATGGTCGCCCCCGAATTGCCGTTGTTATTGACGTAGTTCTGATCCTGCTCCGTTTCAAAGGCCGGGGCCATGCCCATGGTCAGGATGTTCTCCCGTCCAAACAGCTGGCTGTGGATAACCGAGTTCAGATTGATGCCGCCGTTGTTCGCGTGATAGACTTGGATGCCCTGCTCCAGGTCATTCGTGAAATAAAGCCCCTTCTCCTCCAATTCCCGATGCCACCAATAAGCGGAAGCATCCAGTTCATGACCGTCATTTTGATAAGTGACCTTGTCCGCTATCCGGCCGTAATACCATTGTTTGTTGAAATCAAATTGATTCGCCTGCGAAGGCGTGCCCGGCGCGGCATCCGGATCGGTCTGCGACTGCCGCGGGTTGGCTGCCATCTGATTTTGCGTCAATCCACCCGGAAGCTGGCGATCCGTCTGGTCCAGCGTCAGATACAGACGGTTTTCGAGATGATCGTTGATCTTGTATCCAATGTCCGAAAAGATCAGCTCCGTGTTCTCCTGGCTATGGTCACGGTAACCGTCCCGGTAACGTCCCGATACCGAAGCATAATAATCCAACTTCCCGTCCACGCCGCCGGTACTCGCCTGCCCACGCACAAAACCATAGCTCCCGCCTACCGCCCGGAGTTGATAAGGATCCGCATCATAACCGGTCAACGGCACCAGGTTGATCGCCCCGCCCATCGTCAAGGCACCATACTTGAACGCATCCGCACCCCGATAGATCTCGGCATACTTCAACGTGTTCACGTCAAAGTCCTCGATGATCGTCTCGCCGTCGCCTTGATCGAAACTGATGCCATCCATCAAAAACTCCACGCCCAGCGGCTCATCATCCGATTCGATGCCCGAACCGCGGATGGATATCTTCGAGATTTCCATCCCATTCTCGCTCTGTATGAACACACCCGGCACACCCGCAAGCAGGTCTTGAAAATTCGACGCGCGCCCCTTCTTCATGTCATCCGTGGACTTGATCGTGAAGCCGCCCGGCATCTGGGTTTTCAACGCCTCCGCCGTTTCCGCTGATGGTGAAGTGAGCGACTCTGGCACTGTCTGCCCCACTACCTTGACCTCCGGCAAGATCACCGGCGAGTTGGTGCCCGCTGTTGTGGACGTAGATTTGGTGGCATTCGTGGATTGCGCAACGGCTGCCGGAATCAGGCACCCAAAGGCCACCAACACGTTGAGTTGAAGCACAATCCTCCTGACCATGCGCAATGCTGGCGGAATCTTTCTTTAAAAGCTAGCGGTGGGTTGCCAAAAGTTATCGTTCGTTTGCGATTCTCATCCAACTCATCGTCCCGTCAGCTCAAAATGGACTGGAATCTCTATCTGCGATTCCAATGCCAGCGGACCCAGCCGCGCCGGTTGAAACTCCCAATTCCGCACGGCTTCTAAGGCCGCGTGATCCAGGATGGGGTAGCCTGAAGACTTCTTGATCTTCACCTCGCTGGCGTGGCCTTGCGGTGTCACCGTGACCGCGAGGACGACCAGTCCTTCCTGATGCTTTCGCCGCGCCGCCTCCGGATAGACCGGCGGCGGATTTCTCAGGTAATCGGGCTTGGCTTCCACCGCCGGGGGCGGCGATGCTGTTTTGACCGGCGCGTTCATTTCCGGTTTTACGGCAATCGCCGGAGCCTGCATGGAAACAACCTCGCTTGCCGGTGGTTTAGGTGAAGGCGCTGGCAGAACCGGAAGCACAGGCGCTATCACCGGCTCAACTTTAGGTGGCGGCGCGACCACCTGGGGCGTCACGGTCGCCACCGGTAGCGCTGGAGCGTCGGGAGTCACTACTTCGGTGACCAGGGTCAACGTGACCGGTCCTTCCGTCTCATGCGTCTTCGTCTGGCGCACGCCAAAACTCGGCCCCTTCAATTCCAGGGCAAGAAACAGCAGGCCGTGCAAAACGATGGATATGCCGAAGCAAATCAGCAGCGGTTTTGACCAACGCATTCCTTAAGCTAAATCGCCGTTGAAACCGCCTCAAGGATTATCATGCTCTCGCCGCTTCGAGCCTCCCGGCCCAGATCTGCTCCCTTCCGATTTCGCAAAATACCGACAATCTTTTGCAAACCACCAGAAGTGGAAGCGAACGCTTCCATCTATCCTGCGCACCGAAATTTAATCTATGAAGGTTCATTCTCGTGGCTGGTTGGCCATTATTTGCACATACAGTCTGCTCAATCTTTTATCCGTTACCGGATCGAAGGCGGATCAGACCGATCCCGATAGCACCAGTTTTAAACCCTTAAAAGCGCCGAATCAGACCGCCAATATCGTTCGTCTCACGGCATTGGAACAACTGGGAAAGAACATCTTCTTTGATCGCACTCTCTCCAGTCCTCAAGGATATTCCTGCGCCACCTGCCATGTGCCCTCAACCGGCTTTACCGGACCCAGTTCGCCCGTCAACGAATTTTCCGGTCCTATGCCTGGCGTGATCCCGGGACGTTTCGGACATCGCAAACCGCAGGCTGTCGCCTATGCGGCCTTCAGTCCCGAAGGCCCCCATTACGACGCCGATCTGCAGGTCTATCTCGGCGGCAATTTCTGGGATGGGCGCGCCCCCGATGAGGCGGCCCAGGCGCGGATGCCTTTTTTGGATCCGGACGAGATGGCCAATACCTCCACCGGCCCGTTGCCGCCGCACGCCGGAGGCTTTTCGCCGCTTGTCGCGCAGAAGTTGAAACAGCGGCCGTATGCCATCTTTTTTCCGCTGGTCTTTGGGCCGAAAGTCTTTTTCACCGCTTCATCCGAAGACCTATACGACCTGGCCACCTATGCCATCCAGGCCTATGAACATTCCGCCGAGGTGAACCAGTTCAGTTCCAAATATGACGCCTCAGTTTTCGGAGTGCCGTCCCGCAACCACTACCATCTGACCGCCTCCGAGGAAAACGGACGCGTACTCTTCTTCGACAAGGCGCAATGCTTCGCCTGCCATTCCTCCGCCTCGCTGGATCCGGTGCTGCAAGTCACCGGCGGCAAGGACACTTTCACCATGTATTGCTTCGCCAACATCGGCGTGCCGCCCAATCCACAAAACCCGTTCTACGCCGAAACCAACTCGCTGACCAACCCCGATGGCTTCAATCCTTTCGGCGAAGACTTCATCGACTTCGGCCTCGGCGGCAATCCCAATCCCGGTACCGACAACACTCTGTTCTACAATGATACGCCCGGCGACATCGCCGCGTTTCGCGGACTGTTCAAGGCCCCCAGCCTGCGCAATGTGGACGCCCGCCCGTCTCCGAAATTCGTGAAAGCCTACATGCACAATGGCGTCTTTAAGAGCCTTGAGGAAGTCGTGCACTTCTACAACAAACGCAACATCGCCGTAGGCACGAACGGCGACGAAGTGGTCTTCGATCTACGTGTCGGTCCACCCAGCGGCTACACCCCGCTGTTTGCGCCGCCGGAAGTTTTGGACAACGTCCAGAATGCCGCTGGCGTCGCGCCCGGAGATGCCGGTGACGACGTGGACAACAACGGCCAGGTCGGCAATCTCGGCCTCACTCCGCAAGAAGAGACGGACATCGTGAACTTCTTAAAAACCCTGACCGACGGTTACACCAAACCCAATCCGGTCGGCAACTGAACCTCATCTCATCAACGCATTCTTTTGACCACTGATATTCCTTTACCATGAAAACCAAACTAAGTCCCATCCTCACCGGCCTCTCAGCTCTTGTCGTTGCTGCGAGCACCTCACTGGCCGATGATTCTTCCTCCACCACCAACAATGCCGTGGCTCCGGACACTCACTTCGGACTCTTCAATCTGCTCGATCATCGCAGCAGCTACGGCCAGGGTGCCTACCCTGAACCCTTTTTGGTGGACGATTCCGACCTCGAAAAAGCTGAAGCCCGCCTCGACTGGCTGCACACTGCTTCCGGCAGTTCCCATACGGATGTCCTCCATCCGGAAGTCGAATATGGCTTTGGCCAGTTGACCGCCGAACTGGAATTCCCCTACGAATGGGATAACTCCGATGGCACCAAAACCTCAGGCTTTGACAACGTGGACATCGGCGCCCGCTATCCGTTCTACCAGTTCGTTTCCCAGAACGGCCTTTTCGATACCACCATCGGCGCCGGCGTCGAACTCGGTATTCCCACCACTTCGGACGTGAGCCACAACACCGAGCTCGTCCCCAAAATCTTCAATGACACAAAGCTCGGCGACTTCACCGTCCAGACCATCCTCGGCTATTCGATGCTGTACGGCCCCGGCGATGACGGCGGTGTGAACACGTTTGAATATGGCTTTGTCTTCGGCTATTCCATTCCCCGCAAGATCCTGCCGCTGCCGGGCATCGATCGCATCATCCCCGTCGCCGAATTGTCCGGTGAAACCCAGCTCAACAAGGATGCCTCCGGCCAGACCAGCCTCACCGGCGACGTCGGCTTGCGCGTGAACATGAAGAGCATCGGCCGTTTCCAGCCGCGCCCCGGCATCGTGTTTGTATTTCCGTTGGACAGCAATGCCCGCAACGACTCACACTGGGGCATCTTGACCAGCCTCGTGGTCGAGTTTTGAGATGAAGTTGAATCGCCGTGAGTTTCTCTTGATGAGCGTCGCGTTCGCCGCCGGGTGCGCCAGCCCCGGCGGCACGGACGATTCCTCCGCCTGCCCACCACGCATCATCAACGCCGGCCCGGCCAGTCAATACCTCAAGGACGGCGTCTATCCTCGTTTCCACGACGTCGGCTTTT
>Ga0206902_10234_pt1 | contig 13274 bp, 14 predicted proteins | sample Alteio_BWOrgHeat_44_FD_153242 | JGI IMG/M metagenome (GOLD analysis project Ga0206902, IMG submission 153242) | Enriched cells from forest soil in Barre Woods Harvard Forest LTER site, Petersham, Massachusetts, United States -... | ecosystem: Environmental > Terrestrial > Soil > Temperate forest >... | reverse complement strand
TTGTTCGCCCGGGCGGGGGCAGCGGTGCTGACGTATGACCAGATCGGCGAGGGGGAACGGAACATGAGCCGCGAATCGGGAACGCGGGCGCATGATCAAATCAAGGGCGGCCCGGTGCTGGCGCGACATCTGGCGGGGTTGATGATGACGGATGTGATGCAGGCGGTTTCGTATTTGAGCGAGCGGCCGGAGGTGGATGCAAAACGGATCGCCGTAGGCGGGTATTCACTGGGTTCGTTCGTGGTGGCTCTGACGGGTGCGGTGGATACGCGGATCCATGCTTGTGTATTGTGCGCCGGCGGCAATCTGGATGGACCGGAGGGTTATTGGGATAAATCAACGAAGTTGATGTGCCAGGCGTGGCCGTATGAGTCGCTGAATTTTCTGGGGGACCGGCCGGCGGTGATCTATGCGTTGCAGGCGGCGCGCGGACCGACATTGATTTTCAACGGCCTCGGTGACACGGCGGTGGCGATACCGACGCATGGGGAAGATTTTTTCAAGGATCTGCAGGCGCGGACGATTCAATTGAATGGCGGCACGAATAATATCTTTGAATTTGGTTTTGCACCGAAAGATTGCGGGCATCGGCCTTATTGGTTGACGCGTCCGGTGGTGGCGTGGCTGGAGAAAGAGATTGATTTTCCAAACTGGACGGAAGCCGGCATTGCGAGCATGCCAACGATCAAGATCGGCGATTGGGCGGCGACCAACCGCGTAGCCATTGAAAAACAATATGCGACGGATTTGCGCGAGGGTGGCACGCCGGCGTTGGACGCGAAAGCGCCGGGTTACACACGAGAGATGTTGAGTGTGCTGACGCCAGAGCAATGGGCGGAGCAGAAGGCAAATTTTGTCATGGAGTCATGGCTGGTCGCGGCCAGGAAAAGCGCGGCGGAACAGGGTGAACTTTCCGATCAAAAATGAAGCGGCAGGAGTGGTCGGGAAATGGCAAGAAATGGACGGGGGTTGGGTGTGGCTGAGCACGGCTTAGCCCGCCGGGTTGGGGTTTGAAATGGTACAAGATGGATATTGCGCAGGTCGAAGTCGGGAAAGGCGAGATTTTTGATGAAAAAGGCTGGGAGTTTGCAAAGACAATGGTAATCATGCGCCTTTACAATTGCCTATGAGGACAATCCTAAGTCGTTTTCCGGTACAAGTGGCTCTAGTGGCACTGGCGGTGTACCTAGTCACGTTAAGCCTTGGGGTGACGGCGAATAGCATGCTATTGACGGCAAAGGTGGCGGGTTGGGACTGGCAGCCGATGGTAGGACATCCGGTGTTGTGGCTGGTCACGCTGCCATTGCGTTTGTTTCCCGAGGCATGGGTGGCAGTGGGATTGAACGTGCTCTCGGCGATTTGCGCAGCAGCAACGCTGGGGTTACTGGTGCGTTCGCTGGAATTACTGCCATGGTACCCATGGGAAATGCTCAATGGCTGGAAGCAGCATGTGCCTGCCATTCTGGCTGCGGTGGTGTGCGGCCTGGAATTTACCTTTTGGCAGGAAGCTACAGCCGCGACGGGGGAGATGCTGGATATATTGCTGCTCGCCGCCGCTGGGTGGTGCGCGTTGGAATTTGGCGTCAACCGGCATGTCGGCTGGCTTTATGCCGCGGCGCTGATATGGGGCATGGGCATGGCAGCGAACTGGGTGATGATATTGATGTTCCCGTTTTTTATTGCCGCGTTGATCTGGATGCGTCGCGTGCGTTTTTTTCAAGCGGGATTCCTTCTTAGAATAGCCGGTTTTGGACTGGCAGGGTTCGCCGTATATGCCCTGGTGCCACTGGCAAATGGATTTTGGCCCGGGACACTCTGGACGCCCGGCCAGGCATGGATTCTTTCTTTTCGGGAAACCAAAGTTTCGCTGCTTAACATAAAAGCTGTTTGGTCAGGGCACCGGCTGATCGCCGGGACGGCGGTGCTTTTTTATTTATTGCCGGTAATGGCATGCACGGTGCGCTTGCGTAGCGAAGACTCAAGAAACAAATCCGGCCCGGAGTTGCTGCAAATCTGGATTTTCCGCGGTTTGCGCATGGGGTTGCTATTAATGGGCGTCTGGATGGCGTTCAATCCGCTGGTGGGTTTGCGGCGGATTCTCATGGAGCAACTACACTGGCCATTGCCGCTCTTGAGCTTTAATTATCTGAACGGATTGGCTGTGGGCTTTTTGGCGGCACATTTATTGTTGATGCACCGGGATGAAGACTCGCGCCGTCGAGGGATTGGCAGACAACCCGCCCAATGGTTGGAATGGCTGGCCACACCGGTGATCTACTGCCTGTTATTGCTGTCTTTACTGGGTTTGATATTGCGCAATACGCCCGGCATTCTTTCCGTCAATCGCCATCCGTTGACACAAATTGGTGATCTTGCCTTGAAAAGCCTGCCTCCCGGCGGCGGCGTGGTGTTGTCCGATTCACCAGACCGGCTATTGGCTTTTCAGGCGGCGCAGGCCTTGCACACAGACAAATCCGACTGGCTCCCGGTGGATGTGTCAGCATTGCCTGGTCCTACCTATCGAGCGTCCCTGGACCGGAAACGTCCGGGACTTTGGCTGGTCTCAACCAATCACAACGATTTGGGGCCGCAGGAAATGGTTTTTTTACTGAGCAAATTGACCCAGACCAACCGGGTATTTTACCTGCATCCAAGCTTTGGGTATTTCTTTGAAAGCTTTTTTCTCCAACCAATGGGCGCAGTATATGAACTGAAGGCTTACGAAACCAATTCCATCAATCCGCCGGCCTTGACTGCAGATGAAATCACAGCGACTGAAGAATTTTGGGACGAATCCATGCCTGAAATGAAGTCGCTTGAGCACACCCCCGGGCTTATTCCCGCCTCCATCGCCAGCCGGCTGGATAAGGCGTTGCGCCTAAATGAAATCGTTCTCCAGCAGGACCTTTTATTGAAGACATGGTATTCCCTGGCATTGGACGCCTGGGGCGTGGATTTGCAACGCAATGGCCATTTGCCCGCAGCACTGCGCCTTTTCACACAGGCAATAAATTTAAACACCAACAACTGGATCGCGAAATTGAATTCGTACTCCAACACCAATTTACAAAGCGGGTCGAATATGGACTTGAGCATGGTTGGAGCGCTTGCCAGTCGGTTGGGCAGTCCAAAAAACCTTCCCTTGAGCTTGAGGGCGTTTGGTCCAGTGGATGAACCGTCGTGCTGTTATTTGCTCGGAACGATTTATGAGCGCGATGCGCTGGCGCGGCAGGCATTGCAACAATTTGAACGCGCGCGCGTTCTGGCCCCCAAAACGCTGCCGCCACAATTAGAGCTGGCAACCCTATACACACGTTTTCAGATTAATGATCAGGCCCTGCAAAATATCAATTCGATCCGCGCCGTCGTTACCAACATGACGGCAAATCCTTTTTTGGATATACAATTGTCAATGTTAGAGACAGCCGTCTGGCTGCAACAGACCAACGTATCGAAGTCGCATCAGGTTTTGAATTCCCTGGTGGCCCGTCATGACCAGGATACCACGGTGATCAACCGCGTGGCTCAGGCTTATATGACACTGAATGACTTCACAAATGCCGCCATGGTAATTTCCAATTCATTGGCGCTGGAGCCGGACAATATCAGTACGATGTTGCTGCAATCTAGCATTCTCATCAAGGCGCAGCGGTCTGCCGAGGCGATTTCGGTGTTGGATCGCCTGCTTACCATTACGAACAGCCCCGAGGCCAAATTTAACCGCGGGCTGGCTTTTCAACAGTCCAGCAATTATCCGGCGGCCAAGGCAGATTATTCGGCATTGCAAGAACTGGCTCCAAACTCCATGGTTTTGAATTTCTGCATGGGCGACCTGGCCGCCCAGCAACATGACACCAATCAAGCCGTATATTATTACACTTTATGCCTCTCCAATGCTCCAGCCGGTTCGCCGCAATGGAATGCCGCTCACGAACGGCTCAAGTCTCTATCACCTGATAAAAAGCCATAGCCCTGGCACGGCGCGCCAGCCAGCCCACCGATTTGCATGGCGGCAGACTGTGAGCTACCCTGAGAGCATGAGAAGCCGGCTTTTATTGCTTTGTGAAGCTGTTTTCCTGCTGGCGGGCATTTCCTTGCTGTCGGCGGATCAGGTGGACATGAAAAATGGCGACCGGTACTTTGGGCAGGTCCTCGTTGTGACCGCCGATACGGTGACCATGAAAAGTGAAATTCTCGGCAAGATCACCGTGCCTCGGAGATTGGTTGCCAGCCTGATTCTTGGAACCAATGCCACCATCACTGCCCCTCTTGCGACCGATGTCGTGAATGGAGTGCCTCAGCCCACTGTGAAATCACCGGTGGCAATCACGACCATGCCGCCAGTCGGCCAGCCCAATACCGATGCTAATCTGGCGGCGGCCTTTAAAAATCTTGGCCCTAACGGGACGAATTTCATCGGACAGATCCGGGATCAAATGCTTGCTGGCAGTCCTGAGGCCGCCGGCAAATATGACGAGACGGTCAATAGTCTGATGAATGGAAGCTTGAATGTGAATGACATCCGCCGTCAGGCAAAAGCGTCGGCAGATCAATTGCGTGAACTCAAAAAACAACTCGGACCTGATGCCGATGAATCACTTGATACTTACCTTCAGGTGTTGGATAATTTCCTCAAGGAGACCGATAACGGGGCTACGGGCAATAATTCTGCGTCCCAAGTAAAGACGGCCAATCCTTAAGTGATTCTCATTGCTATGGGTTCTATAGGGTAATGCCCTATACGTCAAATATACGGCGTCCTATATCCAGAATCCACTCTTGGGTGTTCAATATATTCAATACGTTCCTTCACCGGAGCATCCGTGTGAAATGCTGGAACCACAACAAATTAACAACAAACTATTGAATATGACTTTGACCAAACGCGATATCGCCGCTCAAATCACCGAGGAAACAGGGCTCATGCGGGCTCAGGTCCTGGATGTGATGCAACGAACACTGGATTCCATCGCCACATCCCTCGCCAAGGGCAATCGTGTGGAATTGCGAAATTTTGGCATCTTTCAGGTCAAAGTGCGAAAGGGCCGCGTTGGCCGCAATCCCAAGCGCCCCGAGATCGACGTGCCCATCGCGGCTCATGCCATCGTGAAGTTCAAGGCTGGCAAGGAGATGCGCGCCGAGGTGCTGAAACTCTCTCCCAAGTCAATTTCCGCCCGGCGTGAAAAAAATGTCACGGCTGCCGCTGCCGTTTGATGAATTAAGCAGCAAGTCGGTCATTTTTAAAGAATCGCCGAATAAACACGTCCGATTCCCTTAATTGGGGATCGGACGTTTCAATTTCCCTTCCATTATCCCCTCCGAATAGTGACCGCTTCCGTAAACTTATTCACCTTATTCACATGGACGGCGAATGTCCCAGCCTGCCTGCAACTATTGGGGCATGAAAACCAATAGGGAATATTGTCCGGTGACGTTGGAACCGGAATTGGAAGAAGAAGCCAGTCTGATGACCGCCGGTCAGCGGCGAGAATTTGCCAGAAAACTCGAACGTTGGGCCCGCCAGCTCCGGGTGAGCGCGGTCATTTTGGACCGTGTTTCCGCACCGAAGCCGCGCCCTTCTTTAGCATACGTCCCGCGGCAGCGCCTGCTTTGGAATTGACGACCGCCGGCAATTTCTTATGCAGCCCGCTGATCATGGTTTTGGCGACATCATAGTCAGCCGGGGCCAGCCGCCGCAAATCCTCCAGTTGTCCTTTCACATCCCGGTGGCCCGCCCTGCCCGCCGTGTGGATGTCCTTTTTCTCTTCCAACACCCGGCGGAACAACCCCAGCACGGTCTCGCTCGGATTGGTTCTGCCCGACAAATACTGGCTGACAGCTCCATGCGTGATGTTCAGGAACCGCGCCACATCCGCCGGGCGGTAGCCCAGTTCTCCCATCGTGCGTATCATGGTGCTGAATTGTTCCTGCCGCGGATCTTTTAATATGGCGCTCATAGTAATATGTTAGAGGCTAAATAAAATTGTTGACATATATTTATTTACTAAATATAGTCCTTTAGCCAATTAAGTTAATAACCATGTTTCACTCTAAAATCAACCTAAAAATATCGCGCGCGGACGTTGTCCTACCACCACGTTGTTGAGAAATAAACAATAAATACCCCCGCCACTACCCGCCAATTTATGAAAAAACAAAACAAACCCTCAATAATTCACCCTAGGGAGGTGGTTAATTTATATATCCGTTGAAAACCACCAGTAAACCTTCAAGAATCCCAAAACAATCAAGGGGGTTTTCCATCAGTAAAGAAGAAGAAAATGCGATAGCCGTTCAGGTAGCTGTTGCTTATCCAGCTTCATTTCGAATTCCCTACCGTCAGGCTCGGGGTCCCGCCGGAGGCTTGTCCTCCAGGCGCTCAAGATCAAAGCCCACCCCCGGCATCGCGCCTACACCAAGATCTGCGCGCAGCTCGCCGCTGTGGAAGCCATCGCCGACCTCCACTCGCAACTCCATGCCGCGCTCCCGCCTCCGGCTAGATCCATCGCCGCCCGCCACGACATCGCCCCATGAATGCCACCTGCCCCATCTGCCAGCCGCTGCTCAACGAGATCGCTCGTGCCGATGATTTTCCTGCGCTCATGGAATTTCGTCGTTGTCACATTCCCAATGTGAAAGGCATCACCGATGATCAACGCGCCGGTCTCCACGCCGCCGTCGTTGTGCGCGAGGAAATTCTCGTCCTCGCCGCCGATCCGGAAAAATTCTGACCCTGGGCCACACCGAAAAATTTTATCACATGAACATCTTCCCATCACGCCACACCCCTGGCCGCATCTCCCCATCGCGGCCCCGCCAGTACTCCGCTGGCGCGTGTGGACCGCGTGATGGACGCGCGCCAGCCGGATCGTCTCACGGCTCCTCCCGCCGTGCCGGCTGTGCGCGCGAGTATTTCTTCCCGCCACGTGCACATTCCCTTTCACTTAACCGAAATCAAACCAATCAGCTCAACGAGCTCGAAAATGAAAACTGCCAAAATCAAAACCGGTAAATCCCGCCTCGCTGCCGTGCCATCCGCTCCATTCGTTCAGCCTGCCGAATCCACCGACTTCAACGAAGTCGTCAATCTCCTCGCCGTCTTCAGCGAAGCCACCGGCCGCCTCACTGAACTTGAAGCTGGCGCCAACCGCGCCCTCCTCGAACTCATTGACCAGCACAAGGTCGAATACGCCGCGCTCCAGGAAACCTGCAAGCAAACCGAGGCCTCCCTCGAAGCCCTCTGCCGTTCACATCCTGAATGGTTCACCGCCGCCCGCAGTCTCAAGACGCCTTACGGCCGCGTCAGCTTCCGCAACGGCGCCAGCCTTTCCGTGCGCGATAACGAAGCCACCGTCAAACTTCTTCGCGCCGAATACGAACGCACCCTCGCTCGCCGCCAGGCCGATAATTCCACCGCAATCTTCAATGTCGCCGACTACGTCCGCGTCGTCGAACTTCCCAACCTCGAGGCCCTGGAAAAACTCGATGACGAAACCCTCAAGAAATTCATGGTCACCCGCGTCCATGCCGACACCTTCAGCGTCTCCGCCGCCGCCGTGAACTTCGGCAAAGTCATCAAAGACGCCGCCGACCCCAAACGCAACTGATCAAAGCCTTAAAACCAAACCCAGAGAACGCAAAGAATCGTTGAGCTGAAAACGAAATGACTAAAACGATCATATCTCTGAAAGCTTGCGACAATTCGAGTAATTGGCATAAGAGATTCCCCTTTTGTTTTCTTCGCGATTCTTTGCGTCTCTCCGCGCCTCCGCGTTTGTCCCCATGAAAACCTTCTCCTCCACCCTCAAATTCGCCGTCCGCGAAAAAATCCGCCGTGCCACCGGTCACGACCCCGGCCGTGTTCATCCTGAATTCCTGATCACTTCCAGTCGCGGCGACATCCACACTAGCCGCGTCCTCTATGCCTCCCGCGCCGCCTGTACCCTCGCCGTCCATTTCATCGCCGATGCCCGCCCCACCACCCGCTGGATATCCTTCGACCTGAATTGAATTTTATTAGTCTGGGTGGAGGCGGCGTTAGAAGCGCTCAATTGAAAAAATCGCGCAAATTAGCGCAATTCGCAGAAATTTTTTGGCCGCGCGGACCTTTGCGTTTGCCCGGACTCAGGAAAGCGCCGTGTAGTTATTGATCGCAAACGCGTACAGCGGCCGGATCACTCCCGTCCCGATCAACCCGATGACCCCGATCGCCGCCAGCGACACCGTCCAAACGAAGATCGCCCGTGCCCGCTCGCTCAATTCCCGGGTCTGATCCAGGCCACGCGCGCGCCATTGCACCGCCAACCACATCAGCCATGGCAACGGGCACAGCATGATCCAGCCGGCATGATGGAAAATACGCCACGTGATCACCGGGAGAAAATCCGGCGTCATGTTCTGGAAGATCGAAGCGCACGCGGCCACCACGACCTGACACGTCACGCACACTACTATAAATAGCAATGTGTGCGCCGCGAGGCTCTTCATGTCTTTGTTCTCAACCAGCATTATAACAACAAATTGTGCCGAAAAATTTTGTCTACTATGATGGACAGCCGACTCTCGCATCGGCTCAAAATTTTGGCAACAACAACCTGAATTTTTTTGAAAATAATTTTCGAAGCTTTGTCCCAAACGCAGACAACCGCTAAAAATTCGGCCTCCTGCAATTTGCACTGGCAAAAAACGGAACAGTTTTTCCGGAAATTCTGGTTGGAACTTCAAGTCTTTATGCCCTGACCACAACCCAAATGATAAATGCCCGAATAAAGCCCACCGCTCGGGTCTCCCTCTCCGCCATTTGAAAAATCGGGGGAGAGGTGGCATTTGGTTTGATCGCTAAAATTTTCCCCGCCTCGGCGATCCTCTGCGTTCTTTGCGCCTCTGCGTTTATCTGAACTCAACGCTGGCGCTTCGGCTTTTCGCCGTAAATGGAATCCACGATCTTCCGGAACTGGCTTGGCGGTTCCTGTTCTGCTGCCTTCTTTTTGACCTCCTCCAGGTCATCTGCCAGCGCCGTCAGATTGTCGCACCGCTGCTTCAACTTTTTGATCTGCTGCTCCAGCTCATACACCTCTTTCCGGATCGCATACACCAGCTCTTGCTTGTTCATACCCAAACTTTATCCAAAATCACTCCCCGCTTCCATCTTGGAATTACCGCGGCCGATCGGTCAAAACCCCCGGTAGGGCGGACCTGCCGGTCCGCCCCAAATCGTTCCCTCTTTGCGTCCTCTGCGTCTCTGCGTTTTTCCCTGGTGTTTTTGCTCACTTACGAGGGCACAATCTTCAAAAATTTTTATTCAATTTCTGCACTTTTTTCCGCCCTACTTCCGTTTCCGGCTTTCCCCCAATGTTTTACAACGCAAAATTTCGGGCCCATTTTTTCGCCATTATTTCTCTCCCGCGCAAAAACAACTTTTTCGGATCCCCGCTAAAGTCGCACGTGATGAGCCGCGCTCACCAGTCTAGTCAGACAAAAAACGACGCGTACGCCGCCGGGCCGTACGACGTCTCCCTGCCCCGTACCTGCACCGCCACCGACCCTGTCCGTGGCGGGCGCGCCCCCGGCGCGCGTTCCTCCGGCGATGATTCCTTCCGGACCCGCGGCTCCCATTTCGGTCCGTTTTTCATCGCCGGATTCTTTTCCCATCCGTTCGTAAACCATCAACTCCTCAACCATCAACTCCCCATGAAACTCCTCACCTCCCTCATCCTCATCGCCAGCGCTCTCGCCCTCACCACCTCCGCGCAAACCACCAACGCTCCGGGTTCCAGCCCGGCGACCACCTCCACCAACGCCCCTGGTTCGCCCACGCCACCCGCGAACTTCTTCGCCACCGTGCAGAACTATCTCACCTCCATTGATACCAACTACACCTGGCTCTCCAACCGCGTCGAAGTCGCCGTGGGCGCCGATTACATCGCCGGCCTCGCCTGGGCCGATTATGCCAGCGGCCAGTACGACCTCGGTCGTTGGGACCTTGAGACCAAGATCCGCAACCTCGGCGCGGCCGGCGCCATCGAATCCTGCGAAGCGGGCGCCGGATACACCGTGCTTTCCGACGGCTCCGTCAAACTTCAGGGCTCCGTCCTGTTCGGCTACGATTTCAACCGCTCCGCCGTCCTGCTCGAACCCGAGGTCGTCGTCAAAAAGAAAGCGACCGCCAACACCTATCTCGAACTCGGCCTCGGCCTGCCACTATGGCTCCAGAGAAACCAGGCCCTCAACAACCGCCCCAACCTCTTCGTCGGCGCCGGCTTCACGTTTTAGAGCCAACCAACGCAAAGACGCCGAGAAACGCAGAGAATCGCCGGGCAACACCAACCAAATGAGACAAACAGAATTTGAAGCTGTGCAGCTTTGCGTCTCTCTGCGCCCTTCGCGTCTCTGCGTTTCTCCGTCCTTAACTAGAAACTTTTGACCTTCAACCTGTAACCATCATCATGATCAACTCCCTCTCCACTCTCACCGGCCACGATGTCTCCATCCTCAACGCCTGGTCCATCGTCGCCCTTGGCCTCGGCGCGTTCCTCGCGCACGCCTACCACACCATCGTCAACGCCGGCGGCCTCAAACGCCTCTGGTCCAACTTCTGGAACGGCCCCGGTAATGATTGCCCGCCACCACCATCCTCCAAATAAACGCAAAGACGCGGAGAATCGCAGAGTTGAAATTGATTAGCCCCCCGCAGGTCCTCTGCGCCTCTCTGCGTTCTCCGTGTCTCCGCGTTTTTTGAATCCGCGGCCTTTAACCAATGTTTCCGCTTTTATTTGTTATGACCCTCGAATCTTCCGGCATCGTCGGTGCCCTCCTTTTCGGAGCCGTGAGCACCGCCGTCTCCATCATCGCCCTCGTCAAGAAATCCGAAGTCCGCCTCTCCCCCAGCCCCACGCCCGTCGAACTCGTGGACGGCTTCGTCACCCGGCGCGATTTCCGCGAACACCTCGCCGCCAGCCACGCCGTTCACCAGGACCTCTACGCCAAGATCGCCGCCGCCGAACGCACCGGCCGCGACGCCACCGAACGCCATCTCGCCGACCTCCGCCGCGAACTCAACGCCACCACCAGCACCATGCACGAACTCAAAGGCGAAATGAAACAACTCACCTCCCAGCTCATCCTCATCCAGCAGGAGTTATCAAAACGATAAAAAATCGGATCACGCAGGAGCCGACGTGAGGAGGCTCAAAAAGAAACGGGGTGAGTGCGCGCATTTTGAACGCTTCACCCCGATCGGCACGCTCGATCCTCGCGCCAGCGCATGGAGTGCGGTGCTTTAGCACCGCTTTAGAATCGGAACGTGGTTGAGTGCGACACGTATGGTTTTAATCCGCAATCCGCAATCAGAAATCCGCAATTCTTATTGCTGGCTCAACCGGAAGAACAGATTGTTCGTCAATCCGGTCACCACGCAATAATTCGTGCCCAGGCTATACGTACTTGCGTAATTGGCTGTCACCCAGTTCGTCGTCGTCAGATCACAGTTTTGCTGCAATTTATAGCCATAGCCCTGCCACACGATCTCCAGGCTGTTCGTCCCACTGGCGGCGATCGCAAGGTCCGGTGGCGGCGGTAAAGGACTGAACGCCAGCCGACAGGTAAATGACATATTGCCGTCCGACGGCGGATCTGCCGTCGCAAATACGCCCACAAAAGGCGTGGGATCATAGCCGTTGCCACTCACCGTTCCACTGAGGATGACATTCAGGAAATAGGCACCCGGAAATGGCCCGCTGTCGGAAAAAACCGTGGACGAAGCCAGGTCAAAATTGAAACCTCCCGCCGACCAAAAATTCGATACCGGCCCGGAATTGAAACTCCAGTTGTTTGATAATACGACCGGTGAACCGATGGCTACATTGGTGAATGTCCCCGTGGTCGTGCCCACCACCATGGAATCCCAACTGGCCGCCTCCGTGGCATATTCCACCAGATTTGCATCCAGCACAGCATTCCCGCTTATTCCCATGCTCCCCGCGACCGGCTCGGCCATCGCGATATGCACGGTCGCCAAGATGATGGCTCCCATCGTCAATAGTGACCGGATTTTCATATGCCTTCTTGATTATCGGAATTTAAAGTCACACCTCTCCCAGACCATAACCCTCTCGTTTACCATATGTTGCGTCACCCCTTTAAAACCGCAAGCCATTTCAAGCCTTCGGCCATAGCTTCCTGATCCCGATTCCCTCTGTGTCCATCTGTGTTTATTGTTGTTACGGCAAAACATTGTATTTCAGGGCCTAAAATTCCTCCCGTTGCCAATATGCGAATAGTGTTTGGATTCAAAATGACGCAGAAAGACCAACCTCAATTAACGATTCCTGCTGATCAGGTCCGGCTGATAACCAAAACAATAGCCGTTGCACCGGAAAATTCAGAATGGGATTTTGCAATTCTTCGACTAGACAAACCTCTTACGAATATTGTGCCTTTAAAAATCCGAGACTCGGGTTGGGTGCCAGATCACTCGAAGGTTTCAATAATTGGCTATCCGTGCGGCCTTCCTATAAAATATGCACCAGGTGCATATATCTTTGACAATACCCAAAGTTACTTTTTTACAGCTAATTTGGACGCATTTGGGGGGAACTCCGGCTCCCCGGTTTTTGGACAAGATGGCATGGTTGAGGGGATGCTGGTTAACGGAGGTGTAGATTGGGTACGAGCAAGTCCCAATTGTTGGGCGGCGCGAATTTTTCCGACTAGCGGCGCAGGGGGTGAATATTGCGATAGAATGTCAGAAATCTTCTCAAGTTTGAAACACTTCAGCGATTGGAAGAACTAGAATTGCCTCACTCGGTTCTTTGCCTGAATTTTAGTTGAAATAATTATTTGAAAACCAAAATTGCCCGGAGGCAGGATTTCAAAAAAGGGGCACAATCTTCAAACTTTTTTATTCAATTTCTGCACTTTTTGCTGACCTATAATTGATAGCGCTTGGTTGATAGGAAGTTAGAACTGGAAAATTCGGATCGAAAATAAGTGCCTTCTTTCTCTCCCGCGCAAAAACAACTTTTCGGGAATCATGCTAAAACAGGCGCGATGAAATTAATTTTTCATTCGCCATCTGAACCAGCCGCGGGCTGGACGCCGGGACGTAGCGCAGGCATTCCTGTGCCGCCGATCATCGGCTGCGGGTTCACCGGACTTCCAAGTCCGATGTTGGTGTTTGAACTGGCGACTGGAAAGTCACCAGAACCAGCAGGCAGGAATGCCTGCGCTACATCGCCCCATCGTCGGCATAATCCAACCATCCACCAATCCCTATG
>Ga0206902_10049_pt1 | contig 13276 bp, 12 predicted proteins | sample Alteio_BWOrgHeat_44_FD_153242 | JGI IMG/M metagenome (GOLD analysis project Ga0206902, IMG submission 153242) | Enriched cells from forest soil in Barre Woods Harvard Forest LTER site, Petersham, Massachusetts, United States -... | ecosystem: Environmental > Terrestrial > Soil > Temperate forest >... | reverse complement strand
CTCCTTCCAAATGATTTCAAAGGAATTCATCGATTCTGACGCAACTGATTTTGTGCTGTCAATCTGATGACAAAGGGCCTGCGCTAATGTCAGGAAGTGTTGCGAAATCGAATTTTGCTGATCAAAAATCGATTTTCCGGAGTCTCCACATTCGCTTAAAGCAGCATCAAGAGGGATGGCTCCTAAACAAGGAACACCTGATTCTTTGGCAAGACGTTCTCCGCCCCCTTTGCCAAAAAGATAAATTTTATTTCCTGAACTTTGTTCTTGGTAATAACTCATGTTTTCTACAATGCCAAGAATGGGAATATGCGTTTGATCAAACAGGTTGATGGCCTTTCTCACATCCATCACAGCGACTTCTTGTGGAGTTGTTACCATGATAGCACCCGTGAGTTGAGCCTGTTGACTGAGTGTCAGTTGAATATCTCCTGTACCTGGAGGAAAGTCAATCAAAAGAAAATCCAGATTGCCCCATAAGACAGTTTTAATAAACTGAGAAATGATGCCATTTGCGATTGGAGCCCTTACAACGGAGGCTTCAGAATCTTTTCTAAAGTAAGCCATGGAAATCATTTTTATGTTACCGCAAAGGGCTGGATTAATGAGTTGTCCTTGTTGTGTAGGAGGCTTATCTTCAGGCAACATTTTCCTTATTGATGGACCGTAAATATCTGCATCCATCACGCCCACAGCATATCCTAAGCGGCTTAATGCGAGAGCAAGATTCACAGTAACTGTAGATTTTCCAACACCTCCTTTGCCGGCAGCAATGGCAATGATGTTTTTTATTGAAGGTAAGGAAATATCGCCTTCTGAGTACATTTTAAGAGGCATTAAAACTCCTAGTTATAGGAATCCATTAGTTTAAACAACAGAAGGGATTAGAATCAAAATATATTCTAGAATTTCTGTGAACCTATACACTAAAATTTTTCATCGATGATAGGAATTTTTTTTTTTGCAAAAAAATTTTTGTGGATATAGCGTCGAAGCTTTTTTCTCTTTTAGTTCGCTTTAGTTACAGGGATAAAAAACTTTTTGTTGATCAAAAATCGATTGATATATACATTCTTACATTAACAATTGAAGAGGTAGTATTAGAAGTTAAATCCCATTTGCTTACTCTCTATGAAGCTATCCAAGTAAAATTTACGTTCAATTTCGAGTTCCTAGAGAGAAAATAATCTCGAAAGTGAGCATAAATTTTACTTGGATAGCTTCATTAGGTAGTATACCTTAGTGTAGCGCTTCTTTTCGGATTTTCGTTTTTAGTTCTTATTTGTTAAGATAAACAAAAAAACAGCAGATAATTCATGTTTTTCGTTTTTGTCTTTACAAACTAAATTAAAAAGAATATAAGAAAAGTGTGATTACAAATTGATATTAATCTACTTGATTGTGTTAAGAAACAGGATGACTTTGACCAACAAGGTTGTATTTGTATGAAAGATGAAAAAAAACAAAACAAAACCATAACTAAAACTAGGAGAAATATGGCAACAACTCATGAGAAAGTGGATAATAAACAGCTTGATGCTTTAATTCATGCTGCTATTAAAAAAATCCAAGGAAAAAAAGAAAACGATATTTGTAGATATCTACCTGTTGATACAGGTGGTTATATCCATCATTTTACAATGCGCAAAATGAAAACAGAAGCTCCACAAGCTCTGCAACAGTTGATCTCTAAGTACATTATCAATACTGAGAGACCTTCTACTGTAAAGCCAAAATCTCGTGCGGCAAGAGGATCTCGCAAACGCCGTGATCAGGTGCTATTCACAAAAACAGACATCGAACGTATGTTGATTATGGCTCGTGCTGCTGGCGATAAAGATATGATTCGCAAGCTGACTCCTAAAAAAGATTTACGTACATTGAAAAAAGAGCTCATTTCAGCGATCAAACAAGGACTTCATGGTCCTATCGAACAAGAGCTGTGGAATGCTTATTCAGAAATGGCAGCATCTCCTGTTCATTCTTTAGTTCAGTAAGCTGAAGTCAATTCTAGTCTATATAAGGGGCAATTTCTTGCCCCTTTTTTTTGAAATATGAAATCTGAAATATGAAATCTGAAAAAAAAGGTTCAGGTTTTTCCGGTCAAATCAATATCGCCTCCTAAGATAATGTTGCTTTTTTTCAGATTTCATATTTCAGATTTCATACTTTTTTTGGTCCTTTTCCTTGCATGGAATTTAAAAACATGTTATACTGTTATCTTGTTAAATTTTTTGAAGATATTTTGAACTAATTAAAGAGGTAATATGACAGAAAAAACCGCAGAGTTCGGTAAGCTTAGGTCCTTCTTTTGGCCTGTGTATGCTTACGAACTAAAAAAACTTTTGCCCATGTTGATGATGTTTTTCTTCATCAATTTTAACTATACAATTCTTAGAGACACTAAGGATACCTTAGTGGTCACAGCCTCAGGACCAGAAACTATTCTCTTCCTTAAGACATGGGGAGTAGCGCCTTGTGCTGTCATTTTCTTACTCGTTTATGCAAAGTTGAGCAATATGTTAAGCAGAGAGAAGCTATTCTATGCTGCGATTACTCCTTTCTTAGCGTTTTTTGCCCTTTTCGTTCTCGTATTATATCCAAACCGTGAAGCTCTTCACCCAACAGTATCAGCAGACTATATCCAATCTTTCCTACCATTAGGATTGCATGGATTAGTGTCTGTATATCGTGAATGGACTTACTCTCTGTTCTACATTTTTGCAGAACTTTGGGGTAGTGCTGTTCTTTCATTGATGTTCTGGGGATTCGCTAACGAGATTACTCGTGTAACAGAATCTAAGCGTTTCTATACTCTCTTTGGTTTAGGCGCTAACATTGCGATGTTAGTTTCCGGTCCAGCCATTATCTACTTCTCAAACATTCGTCAAGGTTTACCTGCTGATGTAGATGCATGGCAAATGACACTTAATTACCTAGTTGGAATGGTTGTTCTGGCGGGTCTTTCTACTATTGCAATTTACTGGTGGATGAACCGTAATGTTCTTACGGATGCCCGCTTCTACGATCCAACAGAAGAGAAAAAAGCGAAGAAGTCAAAACCAAAAATGGGCATTATGGAAAGCTTTGCTTACTTGGCGAAGTCTAAGTACATCTTGAGCATTGCGATTTTGGTTATTGGTTATGGAATCGCGATTAACCTCGTTGAAGTTACTTGGAAAGGACAGCTGAAACTACAGTATCCAAATCCAAATGCATATAGTGCCTTTATGGGTCAGTTCTCAACATTTACCGGTGCGATGACAATCATTATGTTGTTCGTCGGTGGATTTATTATTCGTAAGAAAGGTTGGGGATTTGCTGCGATGGTTACGCCTGCAGTATTGATGATTACAGGTGGTTTATTCTTTGCATTCGTTATCTTTAGAGATAACCTTGGTGCTTATATCGCCTACCTTGGAACAACTCCATTGATGCTTGCGGTTGTGTTTGGAATGCTGCAAAACATTCTGAGTAAATCGACCAAGTACTCCTTGTTTGATCCGACTAAAGAGATGTCATACATTCCTTTGGATCAGGAGCAAAAAGTTAAAGGTAAAGCTGCTATCGACGTAGTAGGTGCACGTCTTGGGAAATCAGGTGGTGCATTTATTCAGCAAGGTTTAGTCATTGTTCTTGGAACAGTGGCAGCGATTACGCCTTATGTTGCCGCAACTATGTTAGTAGTTATTGTGGCATGGATGTGGGCGGTAAGATCGTTGAATAAACAGTTCGTTGCCTTAACAGCAGAACAACCAAAAGCAACAGAAGCGAAAGAGATGCCTCTTACAGGCGCAAAAGCTTCCGCTTAATTCAAAAAAGCCTAGGGACATTGCATGTCCCTAGGCATTTTTTAAATATGAAATATGAAATCTGAAATCTGAAATTCGGAGCTCATAATATTCACTTCAATTTTTTCAGATTTCAGATTTCAGATTTCATAATTTAAAAATATGTGGAAGTCCGAATACCTTTCTAGAATAGATTTCAGGGTGATTCCTCTAATTCTATCTCTGATGATCATCAGCTTATTGATTATTTCTTCCTATTCTGCGGAAGGCTTAGCAGATGGTGCAGAAGTCAGTTTTTTTACTCCAATTGTTAAAAGTCAAATTCAGTGGTTTCTGATGGGCATTGGAGTATTCCTCTTTTTTGCCGGTTTTGATTACAACAAGCTTCGAGAGTGGACCTGGATATTATATTTCCTCATGCTGGTCTCATTAATTGGATTGTTTTTCACCGATTCCATTCAGAGAGTAAATCGCTGGTACCGGATTCCCTTTATTAATATAGGATTTCAACCATCGGAGTCTGCAAAACTGATTGTGGTTATAGCCTTGAGTTGGTTTTTAGAGAGAAGAAAAATGCAGGCCCATGAAGTGGGTACTGTTTTTTATGCTTTATTGATTGTAGGCATTCCTTTTATTTTGATTTTGAAGCAACCCGATTTAGGTACATCTCTTGTTCTATTTCCTGTAACACTGGTGATGTTTTATTTTGGAAATTTAAAACGCTCTGTGGTGAGGGTGATGACCGGGATTGGCTTTTTTATGCTATTAGGTGTGGCATTGATATTTTTGGGAATCATTTCCCATGAAGACATTAGGCCTTATGCGACAAAGGTGTTAAAAAGCTATCAATTTGATCGGTTAGATCCTAATACGCATCATCAGAAAGCGGCATCGACAGCAATAGCTTTAGGCGGTGTGACGGGCACAGGTTGGAGAAAAAGCGAATACACTGCAGGAGGTTGGCTTCCAACCCCTTATACGGATTCCGTGTTTCCTTCATTTGGAGAAGAGTTTGGTTTTTTGGGACTTTTGCTACTTTTAGCAATTTTTTATGGATTAATTTATTGTAGTTTTCAGGTGACAGCAGTAGCAAAAGATCATTTTGGCAAGCTATTGTCAGCAGGAATTTCGGTATATTTGGCTGTGCATATCTTGGTCAATATCGGGATGATGAGCGGTTTATTGCCAATTACAGGCGTGCCCTTGGTGCTTGTCTCGTATGGGGGAACGTCGATATTAGCAACGATGGCCTCTTTGGGAATATTACAGAGCGTCTATGCGCGAAGGTTTATGTTTTAATGGATCACCCTTTTATTAGATCTCCTGGAGAATGGATTGGGCAGGGGAAAATCACTTTCAGCAACTCTTCAGAGGTGATTCGCTACTATACGAAATGGATAGTATTTCCTGAAAAGGATTCTATAATACGTTGTGAGCAGTTTGTTGAAAAAGAGGGCATTCCAGAGCCTATCTGCAATTCATTTCTGTTTTCAGATATATCTTCTGATGCCTTTAGCGTGATTCTTTCCAATGAGGATATCTCATCAGTTTCCGGGCAGGGATTGATTAATGATCGCATTATTGCGTGGGAATTCCATCATCAAAATCCAAGTGCTGATGAGGAGGAAATCTCTTTAGAAGGCATTGAGGTGTATACATTGCAGGATGGAGGGGATTATTTAGTTCATGCAGAGTATATGAGCGAAATGATGCGTACAATCATCGATGGGCGCATCTGGAAGAAATAAAAAGTAAACAGTAAACGGTAAACAGTATTCAGTAGTTATTGCTGAACAGAAAGCATTTTCCTGATTACGATTGGCGTTGTTGCACAAATCATTTTATTCCTAGACAAATGCTGTTGCATTAGCCCGTAGGGCGTTTGATTTTAGCCCACAGTGACCGAAGGGAACTGTGGGTATGTTAAGTTAAACATTTGAGCCCTTTAGGGCGACTGATTTTCCTGCTTTCAGTCGCCCTACGGGCTCAAATGTTTTTATCTCTCTACCCACAGTTCCCTTCGGTCACTGTGGGCTAAAATCAGACGCCCTACGGGCTTAGCTACATTTATGCAACAAAGCCATTATGATCTACTGTTTACTGTATACTGTCTACTTTTTCAAAATCCCAGTTTTCTTCGATCAAGTTACCGAATTCTTGAGTTTTTTCATCAATGTCATATTTTTTACATAGGACGGGATGTTTGTTTCTGTCGTAGAGGATGACTCCGTTGAAGGGGTCTCCAAAAGCTGTGTAGAATAATTTGTGAAGAGATAAAGGGTGCCCTTCAGGGGTAGCTAGAAGGCATTCTATCGATAGGCCATTTTTGAAAAATTGAGTTTCCTTGAAGACGATTCTGTCATCCTGATTTTTTATTAATGCCACCATTTTTTCATCAGAATTTTCCGTGATGACTTTTTCCCAAGCATGGTAGTCGCCCTTTTTCATTTGTCTGAAATCTAGTAATGCAGAGTCGTAAAGGATCGTGACAAATTGCCCTTTGGCATATGCCTCGATAGTGATTCGTTTGTGGTAGGGGTCTGAGACTATCTTTACAGAGTGTTCTGCATTTTCAGGATGTTCTACAACGCCTTTTCCATAAGGCATTGCGTCTTTCCAAAAGTAATCTTTGTAGTGTTTAGTCATAAAATTCCTTGAAGTCAGAAGTCAGAAGTCAGAAGTCAGAAGTCAGAAGTCAGAAGTCAGAAGTCAGAAGTCAGAAGTCAGAAGTGTATTTTTAATAAAACGTTCATGAAAATTAGCAGCTATTCTAATAAAGCCGTTAGAAAATTCTTCTGACTTCCGACTTCTGGCTTCGGCTTCTCTTTTTTTCGAATCTAAATGTTATCTTAATAATTCGTTAATAATTGTGCGGTACCTTTGGGTACGAAATTGGCATGCATTTCGCATAACAAGATAATGTCCACGCTAACAGGAGGTATTCAGATGACTAAAACACAACTGTTAAAAAAGATTGCTTACTTAGAGTCCATTAATGATCAGTTGGTGACTGAGGTGAGTTATGTCGATAAGTTAATGCGTCTTATAGGATTCGCAGCAGGTTTAGAAGGGGTTAAAGCAACAGCTAAAGAGATTATTGATAAAGGATATGTCGAAGCTGAAGATCTCGAAGTGTAGTCCCAATCTATACCGAAATGGTTGCAAAATTTGATTTATGAGCGCGCCAAAGCTCCCGGGGTTGAGTTATCAAGAGTGGGTCAATATTAATTCAATATAGACCCACTCTTGATAACTCAACCGCGGGAGCTTTCGCGCAGCTCAGAAACCAAATTTTGAAATCATTTCGGTATGATGCATTAAATGATAGTAATAGTCATAATGGTACCGATCTTGCTTAAAAAATAATAACACGAGGTCGGTACTATGTTTTCTCTGCCTTTCAAGGTAAAGTTTCTTCTCTCTGCATCCACCATTGACTCCGTCGAAATTGAATCTCACTCACATCTCCATTGGGAAATTTTTGGTCATTTAAAAGATCCGAAAGTGGAAAAAATGATCCACAGCTGGATGGAAGCCTACAGTTCACGCAAACAGTGCAAAATTCAGCTGCCTATCAATACAAAAAATTATTCTTCCTACACACAGTCGATATGGAGTGCTCTCCGAAAGGTTCCTTTTGGTGAGACAATCACCTATAAAGAATTGGCAAAAGTGACGGGTCGTCCCGACGCTGCACGTGCTGTAGGGAATGCCTGTGGAAAAAATCCGTGTCTTCTTGTCATTCCTTGTCATCGTGTCATTGCTAGTGATGGCTCTTTAGGTGGGTTCTCAGCAGGATTAAATCTTAAGCAGACCCTTTTGGATTTTGAAAAAAGCTAAAAAGAAGGGGTCAGACGTGGAATCGTGGAAGTCAAAAAGATTGCTCTAAATAAAATGTTTTCAATTTGACTTCCACGATTCCACGTCTGACCCCTTCTTTCCTTCTTTGTGGTGAAAAGGAAAAAAAGATGAGCAAACTGAAGCTGTGGAATGAACACGCGTCATGGGAGCAAGCAGAACACGCTTGGGATGAAAAAGCAAAAGCTTGTGCGACTGAACATCCGATAAAAGGACTCAAAACCCTTCCTGATATGCCTGGGATTACACCCGAGACAGCCAAAAATTTGAAGTGGAAAAGCTTTAAATGGATGTTAACGCAGGATCATTTGGGAGAAGTCCGCAGAGGTTTTTTTCATCATCCTTGGAAATATGGGTGGGCATATCTGAAGTCATTGTTTAAGAAAAAATCGTTTCGACGTGATGGAGATTTCTTTCTGTATGGAATCAAGGACATTGATCATTTCAAAACGCTATTAGAAAAGCCTGAAGCATTGTTTGTTGTAGGGTTTTCCTATTGTCATAAACCCTTTGAATGCCCTTCAGGAAGATTTACAGAGGCATGTATACACGATCCTGATCATCCCGTTTGTCGGCAATGTTTTATTGGCAAGGCAGTGAATGCAATGCCCGATGAAAATGCGGTTCCTCTTTTTATTCCGACAGTGCATTACATTGGAGGCAAAATCTTTGAAATTGTGCACAACAATCCAGGAAAAAAGGTGATATTTCTTATCACAGCCTGCGAGATGACATTAGAGATGTTTGGGGACTGGGGCAATATGGTTGGAATACAAGGGATAGGTGTGCGTTTAGATGGAAGAATTTGCAACACGATGAAGGCCTTTGAACTGTCAGAGAAAGGCATCAAACCTGGCCTTACAGTCGTTCTAGAGCCCACTCAGAAACTAATATTAGATTTGATCAAGCATTTTAGGGAAAAGCATTATCTATAACAATGCACATCCGTACCTAACCATTACTGTTCGTGAACGTGAACGTGCCCGTACCCGTGCCCGGATTAACAGAAATCATAACGCTTTCTTTTGCTCGGAACTCTTATTAAGTCTACATTTAAATCCGGGCACGGGTACGGGCACGTTCACGTTCACGAAAATAATTAATCTTTTTTATACAAATGCTTTCGACGAAACGGCTTGTGGGATACTTCTTGATAGGGGCGAAGCCTTTCTGAGTGTTTGCATGCCTCTTGACAGCAACCTAAGAAGGTTTTGATGCACTCTTTGCAAGCGATAAAGAGCTTATTGCAATCCATGTTGGCGCAGTTGTAATACGTATCATTTGGGGAACCACAATGTTCACATTTTGCTATTGTTGTCGCTTCTTTTTCCGACAAAGGAATAGCCAAACGGTCATCAAAGACGAACAATTTTCCTAACCAATGTTTGTTGCCTTTCTTTAATCCGTAATTAATAATGCCTCCATCGAGCTGATACACCTTCTCAAACCCTTTTTTCTTCAGTATCGCCGAATAGAGTTCACACCGAATTCCTCCGGTGCAATACATCATGACTGGCGTTTTTTGAGGATCGACATTTTCCTTCAGGCGATCGGCGTAGTTGTTGAACTCTCGAAATGTTTCACATTGAGGCAAGTCAGCTCCTTCAAAATGTCCTACTTTCCATTCATAATCGTTGCGTACATCAAGTAAGATGCGCTCTTTTTCATTTTCAAGCATGCTTTGCCACTGATCAGGAGAAATATGCTCACCGGTATCTGTGAGGTCTACTTTGGCGTGAAGAGCCACAAGTTGTTTGCGGTATTTTATGGTGAGTCTTGGGAAGACATGTTCATGATGATCATGTAGCTTAAATACTGTGTCAACAAACTCTGGCCGTTCTTTCATCCATTTTATGTATTCATCTGCAGCCTGTCTTGTGGCGCTCATTTGTCCATTAATCCCTTCTTCAGAGATGTAGATACGTGAGGCGACGTCGCGGGCTCCCAAAAAAGCTTTATGTTTGATTACTTCATCGTGTGGATCAGATAGTGCCACGAATTTGTAGTAAGCTAAAACAAGATGTGATGATGGATTCATTTTTTCACCAAAGCGAAAGTAAACAGTAAACGGTAAACAGTATACAGTAGAAATGCAAAGATTGAAAGCTGAGATGGAGTGACCATGAGTCTACTGTATACTGTTTACTGTGTACTGTTTACTTATTGTGTTCTGACCATGGTTGAGAGCGATCTGTGCGGCAATAGATGTAGAAACGGGATAGAAAGTCCCTTTTAGCAAGTGTGTAGGGGTATTTCCATAGAGTCGGATCTACAGGTCCATAAAAATCTGAACCGCCAATCTCTTTTTGTCGTTCGAATATGGTTCTTAAGCTACTGTTGTGGGCATTGTGCCACATGTCATACATGGCTAGGAATGTTGTCGAACGTCCTTTTCCTGCAGCACAATGAAAGTGAAGCCATGTCCCTTCAGGTAATGCACGCACAAAATCCAAAAACCTATCCACAACAGCATCTGAAGGGTGTAAGTAGTCTGTTGTTGGCAGATGAAAATAGCGGGCGTCCGTTTTCGCTACGGTGTTCTCTTCCGTCGCAACGCTGTTAATCATGATCACTTGTTCCCAATCAGGATCGTCTTTCAAATGCACGCAAGCCAATCCTTCTTGCTGTAACAGAAACAGCTTTTGCTCTTGATCGGCACTGATCTCTTCGCTGCTTTTCCCGCGGTTTGTCCAATTTTTTTCTCCGCGCCAACTGACTGCCGTTCCATTAATAAAGCCGTGAGACTCTTCTCGCAAATCGACGATGATAATGTTTGAAGCCGGAATGGCTCTAAGCAGCAGCTGCAACCCATTTTCAGAAAACTGTCCGCTTGCAGATGCCTTAAGACCCCAGCTAGAAGCAACTCGAAAGTTTCTGGGCATTTCGAATCGATTTTCTTGATTTAAAATTAGCTTGGTTGTTTCGGCATGTAACGAAGCAATAAAAATAAATATTAATAAAACAAAATATCTAATCATAATTGCATGTTATTTTATCAATTTCAGATTAATTTATAAAACAGATATATTTAAAATCTGAAATCTGAAATATGAAAAAAGAATGAAGTCAGAAGTCAGAAGTCGGAAGTCAGAAGGACGCTTCGCGCAAGAATATGTTGTTCTTCTGACTTCATTCTCTATTTCAGATTTCATATTTCAGATTTCAGCTTTTACAATTCACGTCTTTCATTGTACAAAATCGCTTTATCTGTCATGATAAAATCTTTTAACAAAGGTGATAGCATGGCTGAAAACGTTAAGTACTTAAATGATGATAACTTCGAAGACACAATTGCTAAAGGCATAACTTTAGTGGATTTCTATGCAGATTGGTGTGGGCCTTGCAAAAGGATTGCTCCGGTCATTGAAGATCTTGCCAAAGAAATGCAAGGCAAGGCTACCATTGCAAAACTAGATGTGGAACAGGCGCAAAAAACAACAGCGGCTTTTCAAGTGATGTCTATTCCGACAATTATTCTTTTTAAAGACGGAAAAGAGCATAAACGTATTGTAGGTTTAACGGATAAAGAGAACCTCAAAAAGCTTATTGCTGCTGCTCAATAATTCGTCTATATATAACCGGTTAAATGAACCGGTTTTCTTCTTTTTTTTAATTAATTTCTTGAAATTAATCGTATTTTTATTTAATATATGGTGCTATTAATCTTTTATAGGAAGTAATTATGACTGTTATTCTTGGGTTATGTCAAGGCGCAGAAGATTTGCACAAAGATCTTGCAAGGACGCCTGTTAGAAACTGTCACGATTTCGTTGCCTCAAGAATAGGTTTAGTCATTTTATGTGGTGTTTCACTTATTGTTACCCCAGTAGCTTTGGTCGGTATCACTGTCACCACCCTTTGTCACATTCGGAACCCCGAATTTAAAAAAATCTTTAAGATTAATGCCATTGCCAGTGCGATTTTAGTGATCAGTGCGATTACCATTGCTGTTGACATCATTGCATTAGAATACGTTTACAAGAAATTCCAGGTGCATCTGTGGTTCGAAAAGATGAATCAAAAAATCAACCCACAACCAGCGCTTCCTCCACCACTAGTCAATCCACCAGCTCAACAAAACGGACAAAACGGACATATCAGCCATGCATCTTCGGCAGCGCCGAGATATACTATCCCAGCAGCCCGTAATCCAAATAGTGCAGCGTTGAGCTCAACAGTGCGTAGACCTCCTCCACTCCTGCAAAGTTTTGATGGTGATAATGATAGCTCAGATTCAGATAATGACGAGGCAAGCTTAAAATATGCACAGAGTTTGCAAGAAAGAGAATGGGGCGGTTCAGCAAGTTCTGCTCTCGATTCAGTAACGAGGAGCGTGACGGCTGCTCAACGTATAGCCCGTGATGCAGAACGCAAAGCATTAGCATCATCTGCAAGTGCTAACGCAGGAAGAGATGCGGATCGCAAATCCGCAGCGAGTATAGCCCCAGCTTCTCTTTTCAACCCAGTAGTGACTCCAATTAATGATCCGACTTTTTCTACTTTAATGCAGTTGCTGCAGAACCCACGAAATGCTTCAAGCGAATATGCATTAATTAATGCTGTACTTAATAGACTGAACCTTAACCAGCCGTATATACCCGAAAATGCAAGCTATGAGCAATTATTGACGTTAGACGGTGATAAAGTAGTCCCTGGCACAGCTGCTGATTTAGATAGAGTATTAGCCCCTTATTTTGCGAGTGCTATTGATGAGATGATTCTTCGGTTGATCGACCAGAAAAGAGTTGAAGCGAGAGCTAAAAGCAAACCAATGCCGATGGAAACAGAATTATTCGCTGATGCTAAAGTTGAAGTGACGCTAATGTATGTCGAAATGGCTTCTATGGCTCTTTGTCACTTTTTAAATATTACAACCACTGTTCCTGAGCAATTCATCAAAGAGAAACAGTCCGCAGCGAGTTCAGCGGCAAATCCTGCAAAAGCAACTGCTGCAACACGTATAAAACCGCCAAGCGTTCGTGTGAAACATGAGATCCTCAATCAACTTGAGACATGCACAAAAGAGTTAACGAAACAAAAGTATTTTAAACAATTTGAAAAACAGATCAATAATTTGATCGTAGCACGCGCACTTAAAGAAAACACGGACAAGCTTGAAGCAGAACTAAAAGAGGCATTTAAAACAAATTTCAAAGCCGACATTGAAAGAGATTTAAGAGCAAAAATGGGTGAAGCGACTTACAAAGAAATGATGAGTAATTATAGCGATGAGCTTTTTGATAAGATGTGTAATAAGTATGGTGTAGGGTACTATGATATGTACAGACGCGTTATCATTAACCCAAACACGATTGCAGATAAATTAGCGATTTTAAGAGGGCAAAAATATTTTGCGAAAAATTCCGCTGCTATCATGAACCTTTGGCAGAAGTTGATGCAACCAAAGTCGAACACTGCGGCTTTGGAACAGCAACTAAAAGTGAAAATGACTATTAGGGGTGTATCCGACAAAGAAAAAGATAAAGATTTTGACGATATGTTAAAAAGAGTAAAAGATCTTGCCAAACATTCCGCACAAGGCTACCAAGGATTGGCGATTTTCGCTTTGATTGGAAAATTTGCTGAAGAATTAGTGAAACAGGTCGTTATCTTGCCCCATTCCAAGC
>Ga0206902_10233_pt1 | contig 13280 bp, 11 predicted proteins | sample Alteio_BWOrgHeat_44_FD_153242 | JGI IMG/M metagenome (GOLD analysis project Ga0206902, IMG submission 153242) | Enriched cells from forest soil in Barre Woods Harvard Forest LTER site, Petersham, Massachusetts, United States -... | ecosystem: Environmental > Terrestrial > Soil > Temperate forest >... | reverse complement strand
TATGCTGTGATTTTCTTGTAACTTCTCGTTAGCAAGTGTAGGGCTGAAATCACTATATTTCTCTGCAACTATTGTCATCAGCTTTTCCACAAATTCTTCCGGCAAACTTCTATTGCTTTTCTTTCCTCGATTTTGATGACACAATCCTTTGATACCCTCAGCTTTAAATCGAAGCCGTATTCGGTCTAGTTGTCTTATGCTGATTCCCAACAGCTCTGCAGCTTTCTTTCTATCGAGAATATTTAATTCAACTAGAGGAACAATGTCGGCTTTATGAATATCTTTTGATGTCATCCTAATACTATGCATTTGTATCTCCTCTTCAAAAAAAGATTAAGGAGAGACATTTTAACATAGTTCTTACTGAGACATTATCATGTAGCTCTTACATACCAGTGATTAAACTTGATTAAAAATTTAAAGAAAGATAATGTGTTTGTCTTCTAGAATTCAAATGCATTTTTAAAAAACCGGAGAGCTCATCATGTCAGCGGTTGCGTCAAATTCTACTCTTCAAACTCTGGGACCGTCCAACATTTTTGATAATCTAACGAATCACTATTCTTCTTGGGGAATACTTTCTGGTGAATTATTAAATTACCCAATGCCACGAGAAATAGTGCATACGATATGCCAGTATGATGAAGAGCATTGGCAGAAAGTAGAAAAAATTAATGGATATGCTGCAACTGTTTTGCAACAATCATTTTATTGGGCAAGTTATTGTTTTTATGATCCTATGAAAACAGCTGTCGATTCTGGCGACATAGGTAAAACAATTTCTACTCTTCAATGGGGTTATGAACCAGCAATTAGTTCTGCTCAATTTGATTGGCATATTCGTAAAAGTAATATTCGCTTCTTAAATTTTATTTTTGCTCAGATAAATTTTCGCGATTCAAAAGACAATCTCCTCACTACAAATTTCACAGAAATATCATGTACCCTTGCAAGAATCAAGCCCCCTTATTTTGTGATAGCATTAAAAATTTATGTAAAAACTTTTAGAATTTCAGGTAACTCAGACAGCGAATCCACGACAATTGTTCGCGGTTTATGCAAACATAAGATTATCAATTTGCATACTAAGGCTATCACACATACTGACAATGAATCTTTAGAAATAATTAAAAATCTACGAGCGTATGGCGAGTGTGATTGCCCCTCATCCCCAAAATCAAACGTAAGAAGTGTCTATAGAAATATGTACGAATTTAATCCTGAAGTGCATAGAGAGGCATGTTATGAAGGTAGAGTGGTTCAATCTGCATATGAAAGTGATCCAAGATTCAGGGCGCAGTATAATTCCTTCAATGAATAAATCAGCAAATTGAATGCCGGTTTTTTACATGCCATTTGAATAAATCTTTTATGTTAGACTTCTTGTGTAATAAGCTTTGCTTGAAGAAATTGATGTTTTTTGAGCAGATTTATCGACAGATTTTGAGAGCATATGCGAACATCTGGTCGAAAAATTTAGCGATAAAGATGCCAAAAAGGGCAATTTTAGCAAGCGAATGTAATGACGCAAGAAGTCTATTTTTACAAAGGAAAATTTTGTGTTTATCCCTAAGCTAAAAGTAAAAGAGCTTGATAGATCTATTGCTGTTTATTTTACAGCAACCGAAATGGCTTGGAGATGTAGTGTTAGCAAAACTTGGAACATCCAATTGAATTATTTGCATCCTCGAAAAGTCACCACAGTTCATTCTATGGATTGCGTCGTTATACGTATTGCACAAATTAAGGAAAAAACTGCTCCTAATGGTCAAGCAATTATTTCTGGAATTATAAAGGAAAATTACAGAACAATTTTTTTTGACCGGTACACTGTGAATCTTCAAAACGATTTTTTCTCATCAACATTAGGCATCTTGGAAGAGCAAGCAAGAAATATCTTGCAATTTAGAATCCAGGCAATGGAAGAACATCAAATGAATCAAGAATATAACAGAACTAAAGCAAGCAATAAAATGCTTTCTATTGCTGCTAGCGGGGGATTTGGAGCACCTTCATGCGCTGGAGCAGGTTGTATCGTTAGTTGAATAAATAAGATTGTGTCCATAATCATGACTTTGATGACAGATGGGAAAGTAAGCTCAAGCCCTTCATTAGACTTCTTGCAAAAGTCCATTTGCATGCTAAAATTGCTCTTTTTGGCATTTTTTTTGTAAAATTTTTCGACCATATGTTTACATATGCTCTCAAAATTTTCCAAAAAAACTGCACAAAAATAGCTAATTTTATCAAGCAAAGCAACTTTTGCAAGAAATCTATTATTTAATCAACAGAGGTAAATGCCATTCAGAACTAGGCGATGATAGGTGCAATAGAGTAAGTAAAATTCCTGCCGTTCCTTCAAGAAATCCAGAATCATTTACTTGGGTCAAGCTTCCATTTTTATCATACTTTGCATTCTTAAACCCCAAAGGAAAATCAGAATTATAAAAACCGAGAAGACTCTGCTCTAATTCATCAAGTTTAGCAGAGAGATCGTCACACCCTCCTTCTTTCATCATTTCGTGAGCAATTAATAGAAATCCTGCCATGCCATGACATAATGATGGCGTGGTAATTCTCCACTCGCCCTGAGCTCGAGTAAAAATTTGACGAAATGCTGTCATTGCAAAGTTTTTTAACTCTTGGTCATGGAGTGCTTTCCCTGCAAGAAATAAAGTTCTAGATATACCTAAGACCCCATAACACCACGCTGGTCGTTGGCGTGCTGCTTTGCGTAAAGGCACTTTCCCAATTTCTTCTTCAAAGGTGACGGCGTCTAGCCATTGAATTGACCCGTTTTCCAGAAAAGATTTTTTGCAAATCCAATTCGAAAGTCCGCGAATTGCGTCTTGTTGTCCCTCTACCTGTACTCCTCTCATAGAAGCAATTGAGAATAATGCAAGGATTCCTGTCACGCCATGGGCAACCCCTAAATTAAAATTGACTTTAGAAGGTGCGGAATCATCTTTGTTATGAATAGGATCATCCAGGGATAGGTACCATCCTGGCACGAGATATCCATCCACCATGAAAGGTTGAAGACGAGCAATTAGAAGGACGATTATTTCTTTTACAAGCTCATGTAAACGCGAATCAGAAAGGTTCTCAACTGCATATCTTCCAATCCCGCTAAGACCTTGAATGACATCATACAGTGTTGAAAAAGAAGGTCGTTTGAGTAAAATATCCTCTCTCAAGGGAATAAAATAACTTTGCTCAATATTCCTAAAAAGATATTCATCCAATGCTTTCTGCATATTCTGATAACGAATCCCGCCCAAGGATGCTTGTTGCACAGCAAAGCAAATTCCAGTCACTCCGGAATAAACAGAAAGCGATCTCAACCCTTCTGCTTCAATAACTTCCTTGATTTTGAGTACGAATTGATGAACAATGCCTTCTTGATTTCTTTCTAATAGACCCTTTTGTTGTAATGTCGAAAAGAGAAGAAGCAAACCAGAGTATCCTCCACCCAAAGAAACATCATTCCAAGTGGAGGACACTGTAAACATCAAATCTGCATTATGATGCAAAGAATCATTCATCAATGCCTGTATAGTTCTTGGATCCTGCATTCTTTGAGCAATCTCAAGAACTAACGAAAGACGAGAAGATTGTAACCGCATCTTAAAGCAACCTTCAGAATGTTTTAATCAACAGAGAGCAACCTAGCAGTTTGCGCCGCCATCACATGTATAACGGCAATCAGTGAGACATGTGCCGGTACAAAACTGCCCCGAATTAGTGAGGGCATTAGGAGCATGTTGAAACTCTTGGATATTCAAGTCCAAATCATAAGGATCTAAATCATTTTTATTTAATGAAGAGGGCTTGAATTTTTCAGCAGAATCAATTTCCTTACGCGAGGAAGATAACTCGTTAGATGGATTTTCGAAGTTAGTATAGGTTGGTATTTGAGAAAATATAGGATTTATCATTGGTATTCCTTTTGTTTTTTTTTGTTTATAGAAGTTTCCTTCTGGATTAATTAACGACAATAGTCGCATTTACCACAGCCTGAATTAGGGCATGTGCATCTTGTTGGACCTGATGGACCATCTGTAACCTGAATAGAATTAGGCAGTGTATTAACTTCAATTTGCAGATCCAAATCAAAAACATCTTGAGCAGTTTCTTCAATTTCTCTTTCTGAATTGTCTATGGCAAGCTGCTTGTCAAATGCATTTTATTGAAATTTAACAAATTCAAAAGGAATATAATTTCCGACTTTCATAACACTCCATGTTTATAAAACTTAGGCTAAGAGTACAAAATTTTTTATTAGACATCAACTATTTTCTGATTCGATCGCTTTTTCTATTTTTGATTTTTTTTCTGCAAGTAAGCTTTCCAAAGTATGAAATGCATAGAGTCTAGCCTTGGCTTCCATTTTCAAGTCCGTTTTCATTATACGGTTGCAGTGCATATGTAAGAGGCTATTTTGAATTTCTGCAATGGTTGAGGATAATTTTTTTTCTTTATCTAATATCTGCATTTTTTCAGTGTAATGTCGTATTGCATCTTTTCTTTTCAGCCAAATCTCATGCAAAAATTTTATCTCATCATTCTCTCGATAATGCCCTTTAAACATAGTGTCGGTATGTTTTAATAACTCTTTTTTCCACTCACGAAATCCTTCAAGCTCTTTTCTATCCAAAGAGTTTCTAGAGAAAAAATCGATCTGATCTTTCAAATCTAATCCGCACTCATGCAACAGATTGATTAGACTTAGAGCTGCCACAGCATGTGGAGGCAGTTTTGTTTTTTTGTTTGATATGAGTTGGTTCAAAGCAATGGCAACTGTAGAATCGGAGCAGAAAAAAGACTCTGCCATATCAATCACTTCGACACCCCCATATCTTTCGATTTCTCTATCGTAACAACAAATCTGCACATTTTGGATTTGATTCATTTGAATAAGCGAAGAAGCCCAATCATGCAGTTGAGGTAAAAACTGTGTGACAATTTTTTCCTTTTCTCCTCTAAACCTAACGCGCAGGTGTGTGTCGGGATCACCATAGTGTATAAAGAACCATTCATTAATCATCTTTTTGTCTTTAAAGAACTCTGCAAATGGCGTGACATGATTTGCAAGCACGCGGAATTCATTTTCTTTGCACACATAAAATTTTACATATAACCACTCACTACCAGGTAACTTTAAACGATCTTTTACAGCAATAGCTGTGGGTAGAACTGTTTTTAGAGGCATTCTAGAGGGAATGTATTGTTTATTTTTTACAAAAGAAACAACGAATTCAGAAAAGTGCTTTTCATCAATTTCATCTTTTACCCACACGCCATTTTCATTTTCTATTTTTTCTACTAAAATGACTTCCTCATCTTTTTTTAATCTTGTGACTATTTCGTCCAAATGCGAAGGATGATTCCAATCAAGAAGAATGCGATTATCAACGACTGTCATAAAAACTAAACTGGGTAGATACCATTTCGCGGCCCAACTTTTAAACTTGCTCACAATTGCCTCAGGAGCATCATTTTTAGTTGCTCCAAGCCGTTCAAGAGTTATCTTCCATTGTGCAGCTGAAAGGATTGTTTTTTTTAAAGTTAATCTGGGAAGGAACGGAACATTTTCAAAATCGGACCATAAAAACGAATTCAAGTGATTATATTCCGCCATAGAAATGGCTCTAAGCAGCTGCAAGATAGCCGGAGCTACAGAGGGATTTAAAACATTACCCACTTTAATAATGAGTTCTTTGTTTTCTTTTTTTGAAAAGAGATAAAGCCGATTACTTGTGGCGCCCACATAAATATCTTCTAGTTGAATGGAACCCTTGGCATGATCCGAAGAACTCAGATCGATAAAATATTGCCTCAGGTTAGGGTGTATGGCCACATTTGCAGAGCGTGGTGAAAATGGTAAGTAAGAAGATTCAGCAAATAGACAATTTTTTTGTAGTGCTTCTTCCCCATCGAAAAGGTTTTTTAAATTTTCTTTTGCTTTATCGCCAAGGATATCCACAAATCTGCCAAAAGTGCTTCCCCCATAAGTTATACTATTCGTTATTTGGAGGTAATAATTTCCTTGATCAATATGCTTTGATGAGTCGGCAATAAGTTCAAAAAAGAGATCAAAAGAAAGAGGGGCTTTTTCTTGATTACTTTTCTCGGTTACTTTTTTCACAATTTCTTCTGATAAAATAATCTCTTTTTTTCTTTCATTAAGGCAATTTATCCATTCATTTTTTAACCAGCGTTGCCACTTATTTTTTTTTGAATCCTTTTTTTGTATGGCCTGAAATGGATTTTTATATTGTTCAGGGATTCCTAATCCAGATTCCTCATTAATTAACTCTTTAATTGGAATGAGTCGTTCTGTCCCATACTTATCTAAGAATTTATTGAAGTATGACTGCAAAGGCGATTCTGATTCTGGAGTAAGTTTCCACAATATTTCAGCTACTTCTTGAAGGTCTTCTGCAATTTTTTTGTTAAGATGAAGCTGATGAGATTTTAGAGAGGAATCGACCTGAAGATAATATGAAGAGGTTGTTAAATTTTTCATGTTTTCTTGAATTGCATCAAGAAGTTTTTCTCCAGATCCTAATGAAGTTTGATTGTACTTTTGAATATCATAAGAAATATCTTTTATAGATGTGGAATCAAAAGATGACATTGTAGTCAGCTTGTGAACAAATTCTTCAAATGGTGTTTCAGACAAAAGAGAGGGTAGCAAGTCATACAAAAGAAACCCTTGAGCGAGGAGTGTCTTGATTACTCCAGGAATCTTTTCACGACTTAATGAAGGATGTTCTTCAATGATTTTGTTTTCAAGTTCTTCGATCCTTATTTTTGTTTCAACAAGTTCAAAAATTGTGTCAATAAGATAATTTGACTTAATGGAACATGTTTTTTTTTCTTTCTCCTCTTCATTATTTCGAACGTGATTGAGAAAAACCCTATCTCCCACTTTGAATATCAGAGGGTTTTTTCTAACATAAAGTTCAGGAAATAAGTCAGGCTGTGCAGTGATGCGATCAATGAGATTAAAAAGCCATTGCATATCTGGACGGGCTCTTTTTTTAACATCTCTCAAATTGATTTCCATATTTGTACTTTCATTCCATGAGCCTAATGAAACAAATGCAAAAAGTCCGAATGGAGTTGAACGTGTAGACATTCGCAGTAAATACTTTAGCATGCTAGAGAGTTGGGCTTTTTCCTTTTTTCCCGTTTTGAGGATGTTGTGAAGTGTGGGCGAGGCTATAGCAATTGATTCTTGAATGGTCGAATTTTTCTCATATAAGGACAAAATTGTTTCATTAATGTTTTTAGAATCACGCAATAGGAAGAAGTTATCAAATGATAACACTGGTGTCCGGACCATAAAAAAAGGTGCCGCAAAATAAAGAAAGTCCTGATTTTGTATTGGAGAATCCATAAATTAAATGTCAATTAAAAAAGGTGTTTGCCAAGAAAGTGATTGTGGGAAATTCAGTGATAATAGTGATAATAAAACTCCTGAGGCGCCTTCTAGAAGCCCTGCACGATTGATTTCAGCAAAGCCCTTATCTTTTGTGGGGGCTCTATCTTTAAAGCCAAAAGGGGTATCTTCTTTATAGAAATCCAATAGAAGCCCTTCTAATCGTTTGACCCGATCGAATAAAAATTTTGAGTTGGTGTCACATGCCATTAGATGTGTGATCATTAGCAAACCGGATGTCCCATGACAAAATGTTGGTCCCGGTAATTGCCAATCTTGCTGATTCATTTCAAAAACAGAATGAAATGATTCCAATGCATATTCAACTAGTTCCTTGTTATTAAGGGCAACTCCTGCCAAATACAAACTTCTGGTAATTCCTGGAGAGCCATAGCACCATCCTTGCCTTGCCGGATGCGAATGAGAGGGTTTTTTTTCTAACAACTCATCTTCAAAAGAAATCGTTGCATCCCAAAAATAGATTTCTTTTTCTTTCATTCTCCATTTTTTTATCCATTCTACTATCCTTTGAATGGCCTCACGATGACCCTGAACAATGATTCTCTGATGATATGCCTTCGCTAAAAAACTTAGAACTCCTGGAATGCCATGTGCTAGACCTAAATTGAAATTGCCTTTTGGATACCTCTTGGCATCGAATTCGTTAAGTTGCAATTCTGTTGTTAAATGCCATCCGGGAACTTTTTTTCCTTCCACTTCCAGAGTACCTGTCAGTTTCACTAATAAATTTAAAATCTCTTCTAACACAGGTAAAAATATCTCCTCAGGATTTTTTAGGAAATAATTTCCTATACCACTTACTCCTTGAATCACATCGTAGAGTAAAGGTGAACTCGATTTATTGCTATTGAGATTTTCTTTTAAGGGAGAAAAGTACGATTTTTCTATGAACCGTAATAATATGGTATGTAAGGAATTGAGAAGTTTTTCATAACGGGTTTTGTTTCTTGAAGCTTCATAGATTGAAAAACAAATGCCTGTAATGCCACCAAACATAGATAAAGAATGAATCGAATGTTCCTCAATGGATTTTTTAATTTCTAAAACATAGTTGTGAGCTACTGCATCCCATTTTTCGTTAGGAAATAGTTGGTCTAATTGTGAAAAGAGCAGAAGTACTCCAGGATACCCATCAAGAGATAAATCATCCCAGTTAGAATGTTCATACGTAGGATTGGGATTTTTGTTGTTTTTAGCCAGAACAGTTTTTTTTACTGTTAAGGGATCTTTCATTCTATTTGAGAGCTCTTTCACAATGAGAAGCGAATGTTGGGAATTAAGAATTTTCTTCATTCTAACCTGAGTTTTGTAGGGAGTCTAAGGAAGCTCCTTTATTGCATCAATACAAAAATGAAATTATTATACCGGCATCTAGCTAAAATAAGAAATTTTAACTAGATGCCGGTATATAATATGGGCCACCTTCGTTTGTGAAAAGATCTCTTGTTTTGTCGCTAAAGACATCAGAGAGACCATTGTGAGCAACCTCCTAGTTCATGACAAACGAAACACATTCTAATGGGTTTTGTTTCTCAAAGCGGTCACAGACGGCTTTCATCGATTCAATGGCATATTCAATAAGCTCTAAATCTTTTAAAGCATGCGCTGACAAAAATAGGGCTGTAGCAATTCCTGGAGAGTCATAGCACCACCCATCTCTGTAAAAATCAGACGCAGGTTTTTCACAAAAAGAGTCTTGGCTTGGGTCAAAACCAACTCTGGACGGCCATACCTTTTTGAAATCGCCCACATCTTGTCGTATACTTTTAAGCCAAACAACTATTGTGACCATAGCCTGTTGATGCCCTGGCAATTACAATCCTCGTAAATACGCTTTTGCTAATACGGCAAGGCATTCAGAAATTCCGTGTGCTAGACCATTGTCAAAGCATCCTTTGGGATATAACTCTTTTTCTCTATTTCGAATGTAATGTTCTGAAGAGTTATACCAACCGGGCACATGACGGACTTCTACATTAATAGGGATCTGTAAGCCCGTTGTTGAAATATAACCAGGTCTCGAAGCATTAGATATATTTGATACAACTTTGTTAACAACTTCACACGCGAGCTGAAGTCGAGGAATGCGTTTGGTGAGGCCGGAATGATTGTGCTAAAAGAAGTGATTGCGCCTCTAGCTTTTTAACGAAATTATATGCCCTTGGCTTATCTGCATAAATCTTTTTATACTCGCTCTTGAAATCAGCAACAATCGGAAGAATGCCTTCTACAATTTTCATTTCAATCATACCCAGTTTTAAAAGAACTAAATAGAAAGCAGAGACACCTCTAATGTTCGCTGCAGATGAAGGGCATCCAGAAATCTGTGAAATGCTTTTGAAAGCTGGTGCAGATGCATTTGCAACCGATAATAATGGAATGACGGCTTTACGCCGGGCAGAAAATCAAGATCACCCTAGCTTCGGTCGCGCATTGGTTATTGAGGCGCTTAAAAAACACATGGCTTGCAATGATGCACAACAGAACAAGGACAATAAAAGATGTGGTAGGTTTGGGTGTACTATTGCTTAATGCATATATCGTTATCAATATACTCCACAAAAGCTCTTTATATGTATATGTTCACGTGTACGATCTAGAAACAACCTGAAGAGATTATTATTGGAGCGGGCTCTTTTTGCATAGAAGGCCATGCTGTTTGCTAAGATCTAACAACTCCGAGTTTTTTTAAAATCCCAAAATTTATCCCTATATTTTCTCTAAAATCGCTTGATTTATCCCCCTATTTTCTCTAAAATAGGGTAAAAGAAGGCAAGTTATGCGAAGAGATCATCTAAAGTTCTTGAAAAATTGGCGTAATGACCCCATTCGTGTTCCTTTATTGATTAGAGGAGCTCGTCAAGTAGGGAAATCATGGTTAGTGAGCCTATTCGGAAAAGAATTTTCCTCCTATATTGAGTTAAATTTTGAAAAAGACAAGAGGGTGCACGCTCTTTTCCCCTCTCATATTTCACTTGAAAAAACGCTAGAACAACTGCAGGTATATACACAAAAAAAAATTATTCCAGGCAAAACTCTTTTGTTTCTGGATGAGATCCAGGAGTGCCCAGACGCCATTCGCTATTTGCGCTATTTTAAAGAAGAGATGCCTGAACTTCATGTGATCGCCGCTGGCTCACTCCTCGAATTTACTTTAGAAAAATTAGGAGTGGCTGTGGGAAGAATTGATTACTTATTCCTATACCCTCTTTCTTTCATGGAATTTTTAACTGCGAATCAGCGTGATGACCTTAGGGAAAATATTGAATGTGAAAACATCGATCCTGCCACTCACGCTGTGATTTTGGACTATTTAAGAAATTATATGTGGCTTGGAGGCATGCCGGCTGTAGTTGATACATGGCTTACACATAAAGATGCCTCTTTATGTCAAAGGATTCAAGATCGAATCATTAAAACGTATATCGATGATTTTCAAAAATATGCCAAAGCCCACCAGATCGAACATGTAGGACATGTGTTTTCTTCTATCCCAAAACAGTTAAGAAAGAAATTTAAATACATCAGTGTTGACCCCGATGCCAAAACTTACCCCATTAAACAAGCTCTTCATCTTCTAAATAAAGCAGGCATTACATATCAGTGTTTTCACACCGCCGCACAATCGTATCCTCTAGGAGCTGAAGTTGATGAAAAAAAATTTAAAGTTTTTTTCTTTGACATTGGAATTGCCCACAGAATTCTTGGGCTAGACTTAGCTGAATGGGTTACCCATCCATTGGAAGTGGAATTATTTGGATTCAGTGCAGAACAACTGGTGGCACAAGAATTGATTTCCTATTCCGAGCCCTCCAAAAAAGGAGAACTTTACTATTGGCACAACGAATCAGCCACAAGCAATGCCGAAGTGGACTTTATCACTATCCATCATAAAACGATCATCCCTGTCGAAGTAAAATCAAAAATTAAAGGGGGAATGAAAAGTTTAAATGTATTCCTAAGCAAGCATCCAAAAAGCCCTTATGGCATAAAAATTTCAGAAGGAATGTTTGGCAAACAAGACCACCTTCGCGAAATTCCCCTTTATGGAGTAAAGAATATATAAGACCCAAAACTCAGATTGTTAAGAAAGGAGACTGAAAACAGCAGGTTTCAAAGGAAAGAAAGGTGTCTTTAAGCAATCACACAAGATTTATCTTCATTTACATAAGGTTTTAATCTCTCATCCAAAGAGAGAAACTGCACAACTTCACTTTTCTCATGTTTTCGAGCGAGTTGTAGTGCATTCATCTTACCACCAGAAGTTGCCAGTGGGTCGGCGCCTGCCTCTAAAAGAATTTTGCATACCTTTACATGTCCTCCTATTACTGCACACATCAGTGGTGTGAGATCATATTCAAACAAACCGTTTTTGCATATTACCATTTCGCACTCAGATTCCATTAATTCCTTAAATTTCTTATTTGTCGTTAGCATAGCAACAATGTCAGTGTGTCCAAAAAATGCAGCAGTCTCCAAAACATTCACATCATTAAACATAACCCCAGATCGTGGAATAGGATCCGCACCAGCATCTAAAAGAATTTTACATATTTCAACATCTCCGTTACCTGCTGCAAGGAGAAGTGGAGTTTGAAGACCCTTCCGCCTAGAATCTATTAAAGACTTATTTGTGGCAAACAATTGCACAATTTCGTTTTTTCTCTTGATTACACCCATATGCAAGACATTAAAACCATCCCGACCAACTACATGTGGATCGGCACCAGCTTTTAATAGAATTTCACACACCTCTCGATGCCCTAGGCTTGCTGCAAATAAAAGTGGAGTACTACCCTCCCCTGTTGCAAACCTTGCATCAATTAATGCCTTGTTCGTTGAGAACAATTGAACAATTTCGCTTCTCCCCTCGATTGCAGCTATATGCATAGCATTAAAGCCCTTCTCATCAGTTACGAGTGGATCTGCGCCTGTCTTCAAAAGAATGTTACATATTTCTAGCAGGCCTTTTCCTGCTGCTAGCAGCAACGCAGTTTTCCCATTTTTGTTTTTTGCGCTAATAAGTTGTTGACGGATTTGCACGCTTTCTTCTTCAGCGCGCTGCGATGAAACTGCATTTGAGTCGGCTTTTAGATCTGTAAGCTTTCTATGAATAGTTAATACGCGGACCACTTCAGTTCTTCCAAACCTAACTGCAACGTGCATGGCATTATCGCCCATTTTATTGCTTTCAAGCGGATCGGCACCAGCAGTTAGAAGGATCTCACAGATTTCTGTGAGTCCCATGTGCGCTGCTAAGATGAGCGGTGTGGACTCACCCCGAGCTGATTTACAGTTAAGTAACACTTTATCTGCGGAAAATAGCTGAACTGTTTTTTGGTGCTTACTTTCAACTGCGAGATGAAGAGCTGTCAGAGTAGTAGGAAGTGGACCTTTGGCATACCGATCACCGCCCTCTTTCACAAGGATTTCACATGCCTGATCGTGGCCGCCCTGAGCCGCTAAAAGCAAAGGGGTATAGCCGTCATTATCTATTGCGTTAAGCAGTGTATTCCACTGCACTTTGTTTTTGACTTTGTTTTTGGCAAAGAGTTCCACAATTAGTGCATGACCTGCTGCAGCCGCATTGTGGAGGACATTTCTAAAATTCTCTCCCCTTGTGATCGGACTAGCGTCTGCAGCTTGAAGCATCTCGCACATTTCTAAATGTCCCTCTCTGGCAGCAATAAGAAGGGGGGTATTACTTTTAGCATCTTTGGCATGAACTAACTCTTTGTTTAGAGTAATGCTTGTGCGAACATATTCGATCTTTCCATCTTTCACTGCCTGGAAAAATTCAGAATGTGGATCT
>Ga0206902_10222_pt1 | contig 13470 bp, 13 predicted proteins | sample Alteio_BWOrgHeat_44_FD_153242 | JGI IMG/M metagenome (GOLD analysis project Ga0206902, IMG submission 153242) | Enriched cells from forest soil in Barre Woods Harvard Forest LTER site, Petersham, Massachusetts, United States -... | ecosystem: Environmental > Terrestrial > Soil > Temperate forest >... | reverse complement strand
CAATTGAACAACACGACTACGATTTAGCGTTCACGGAGAAACCGTGGACGCCAACGCCTCAGACATATTGTCCGGGGCGTTTTTGTTTGTCGCCAACGACTCAAATTTATGGCCGAAGAAAATCAGAACCCGCTGCCGGCGCAGCCGAATCCGGAACGCAAGACGCTCGATGACCGCGCGAAGATGACCGAACTGGAGCGCATCCGGCATTCGTGCGCGCATGTCATGGCCACCGCCATCTTGCGGCTCTGGCCGGACGCGCAGTTTGCGTACGGGCCGCCGGTGGAAAACGGCTTTTACTACGACATGGAATTGAGCCATCGCATCGCGCCCGAAGATTTCGAGAAGATCGAGGCGGAGATGAAGAAGGAGATCAAGGCCAACAATACTTTTGAGAAGCTCGTGGTCACCCGTGATCAGGCCATCAAAGACGCTGAAAGCGGTCGCCTCGGTGGCCTCGCGGAGCGTCCCGGCAATGCGAGCAAGTTCAAGCTGGATCTGCTCAAGCAGATTCCCGAAGGCGAGCCGATCTCGTATTACAAGAATGGCGATTTCATCGACCTTTGCGCCGGACCGCATGTGATGCGTACCGGTAACGTTGGGGCGTTCAAGCTCACCAGCGTGGCAAGCGCGTATTACAAGGGCGATGAGAAAAACCCGCAACTCCAGCGCATCTACGGAACGGCCTTCAAGAACAAAACCGAGATGGAGGCGTATTTCACAATGATTGAAGAGGCCAAGCGCCGCGACCATCGTAAGATCGGTGCGGAAATGGGTTTGTTCGCCTTGGACACTGAATATGTCGGCCCCGGCATGCCGTTGTGGCTGCCCAAAGGCACCGTACTGGTGGAAGAACTCGAAAAGCTGGCGAAAGAAACCGAATTTGCCGCCGGTTATGTGCGCGTGCGCACACCGCATTTGGCCAAAGAGAAGATGTACAAGACCTCTGGCCATTTGCCGTACTACGCGGAGAGCATGTTTCCGGCGATCGAGGTGAATGAAAAAGGCGGAACCGCGGCCGAAGGGGTGGAAGCGGAACGCTACTACCTCAAAGCGATGAACTGCCCGCATCATCATCGCATCTTCGCTGCGGAGCCCAAGAGCTATCGCGACCTGCCGTTGCGGTTGGCGGAATACGGCTGTTGCTATCGCTATGAGCAGTCGGGTGAATTATTTGGGTTGATGCGTGTGCGTTCGTTGAACATGAACGATGCGCATATCTATTGCACCGAAGACCAGTTCGCCGCCGAATTCAAGGCAGTGAACGACATGTATCTGAAATATTTCAAGATCTTCGGCCTCGATAAATATCAGATGCGGTTCAGTACGCACGACCCGGCCAAGCTGGGCCAGAAATTCGTGAACGAGCCGGAGCTGTGGAAGAAGACCGAGGACATGGTGCGCAAAGTGTTGGTCGAGAGCGGCATCAATTTTGTGGAAGTCGCGAACGAGGCGGCGTTCTATGGTCCCAAGATCGACGTGCAGGTGTGGAGCGCCATCGGGCGCGAATTCACCATCGCCACGAACCAGGTGGATTTTGCCGTGCCGGCGAAATTTGGGCTGACCTATCGCGACAAGGACAATTCCAACAAGACGCCGTTGTGCATCCATCGCGCGCCATTGGGCACGCATGAGCGGTTCATCGGCTTTCTGATCGAGCACTACGCGGGGAATTTTCCGCTTTGGTTGGCACCGGATCAGGTGCGGGTGCTCACCTTGAACGACGATGCGTCGCTGATCGATTATGCGCAGCCGATCGTGAATGAACTACGCGCCAATCAGGTGCGGGTGGACGCGGATTTCAGCGCCACCCCGTTCAAGGCCAAGATTGCCGACGCGGAAAAGACCCGCGTGCATACGATGCTGGTCATCGGTGGCCGCGACATGGAGGGCGGCAATGTTTCTGTGCGGCTGCATCACGGCGGTCCGCAGGGAGCGAAGCCGAAGGCGCAAGTGATCGCGGAGATCTTGGCGGCGATAAAAGAGAGAAAAGCTTAAGTTTGGTTTTGAGCCCGCCCTCATCCTGACCTTCTCCCCCAGGAGAAGGAACACGTTGTGTATGCGCTGATATTGGTGAATGATGGTCGCGGGTCTCCAGCGAAAGATTCGCGATCAAAACAATGAAAGGACATAAACCATGAGCGTAAAAATAACCTATTATCTGGATGTGGTTTCTTCCTGGGTTTACTGGGCGGAGCCGGCGTGGGCGGAATTGAAACAGCGTTACGCGAAGGCGCCGGTGGAATTCAGCTGGAAAATCGCCTTGATCGATGAGCATGGCATGTCGAAATCGCGGGTGCAGTGCGATTGGTTTTATCGGCGAAGCGGTACGATCACGCGTTCGCCGTGTATGCTGAATTCCGGTTGGCTGACGCATTCGAAGGAATATCTGCCGCCGAACTGCGTAGCCGAAGCCGCGAAAGATTTTGGCGTGACGGATGACCGGGCGCGGCTGGCCATCATGGAGGCCGGGATGCGCCGGGGCGAAAAGGTGGGTGAATGGGAGGTCGCCGCGGCGGTGGCGGCCAAGGCGGCCTGCCTGGATGCGGCGGCATTGCTGGCGAAGGCGAAGGCGCCGGAGATCGAGAAGCGCGTGCGCGCGACGACGGCAGAATTTCACACGTTTCAGATGACGCAACGTCCGGCGTTTCTATTGGACAATAATATCGGGGATCGAGCGGTATTATCAGGCACGTGGAAAACCGCGCCGATTGTGGCAGCGATCGATGCGATGTTGGAAGATTCTGCGGGGTATGCCTCGTATGCGGTACATCATGGCGCGCCTCCAGCGCAATGATGTAGCGCAGACTGGCAGTCGGCAGGCGTGGCCTACTCCTCCTTCATCGCCTCGGCCATGCGCTTCTGCAATTCTTCCTCCGAAACATCTTCCACGTGCGTGGCCACGTTCCACTTATGCCCGAACGGATCCGTGAACATCCCGCTGCGATCGCCGTAGAACTGATTTTCCACCGGCCGGATTTCCTTCGCACCCGCCTCGATGGCCCGGGCAAACACCTCGTCGCAATCTTCCACATACAGATGCAGGCACACCGGCGTGCCACCCACGGATAACGGGCTCAACGCGCCGCGCTCCGTGCATTCATCCGCCAGCATGATCACTGAATCACCGATCTCGATCTCGGCATGGGCGATGCGGTCTTCGGCCGGCAGACGCAACCGTTCCGTCGCCCCAAACACATCTTTGTAGAACTCGATCGCTTCCGCCGCCCCTTTGATCATCAGATACGGCGTGACGCTGGAATATCCCTCGGGAATGGCATTGACACTCATAACAATAAAACTCCTTTCAGTTTTGGTTGGTTCAAACGACTATCGCCGCACTCCTCCAAAAATCAATGGCTTAAATCCGTTACATTCTAGTGACGCCCGCATTAAAAACCCGGATCGAAAACCGGACCGCGGCTGTGTCTGAAAGACCAGCCGCAGCGCGTTACCATCATGAAGGCAATCTCACACCCGAATCGCCAATTCCAACGTCACCCCCTACGCCCCAACGTGGTCAGACTTATTATTTATTCCGCTGCCTTGTCGCGCCATAGGATGGCGTCGGCGGAAGGCCGCTCTAGGCCGTTTTATCCCGCAACCCATTGATTTCCAATAGTGGCCGACTGCCAAGCCTTTTGCTGACCATTTAGCTAGACTTCACAAGAGGTAAAAAGACTTCAATGACATTTTAATGCATTGATTGTAAATGATTTGCGACTTAATTTTGAATTGTTGCCGATATCGGGGATGTGCCAGAAGGTGCATGAAGGTGCATGAAGCCGCCGGAAGAAACGCCTCGCCCTGCTGCCTTCTACCTGCAAATGATCCCTTAAGAAGGTTTAAAAGGATTTAAAACCTTTGGACCTAAATGCGCCATGTCGATCTGAATGGTCCTATGCCGTACCATGGGAAAGCGGCGGTGAACCGCCGCACTCCAAACGCTTCGCAACGTTTCAAGGCATAACGCAAACGCGGCAGCATATGGAGTGCGCGTGCTTTAGCACCGCTTTCCCATCGAACAGCTAGACGCGTGCGTTAAACCGGACGCGACTCAATATGTCAAAGATCATGAACCGGCAATCCGGCTCTCAACCACCGATTATGGCATAAAACCCACAAAAACGTTTTTGCGCGGGAGAATAAAAAAACAGGGGGGTACGAAAAAATCACTTTTAGCATTTAAACTGCTATCAACCATCAACTAACGACTATCAACTAATCGTTTGTTTTTGCGCGGGAGAGGCATTTTTAAGGGGGAATACGAAAAATTATTTTTTGAACAAACGACCTCCGTATAACGCACAACAACTATGCAAGACACCGGGAGCATTCAATCACTGTTCCCTCTCCCATCGGATTGATGCCGATCATCGGCGGAGAGGGTCAGGGTGAGGGTTTTACCCAAAAATCCACTAATCCTTTACTCCACGCCCCTCCGCGTTCTTTGCATCTCCGCGTTTCGCCCTCGTTCCCCGCAAATAGCTTTAGCCTTTAGAATTTAGCCTTCAGCCTTTTAGAAATAATCCGGCTCATTCCCCGTCTTCCACTTGATATTGCAACCCATGCTCGGCGCCTGGATCTCCGAAGTCGGCTTGCCCGCCAGCACCGCATCCACCGCCGCGCGCAGATCCTTGCCCGTCACCGGAATCCCGTTGCCCGGACGGCTCGCATCGAATTGTCCGCGATACACCAGCCGGCGACCGCGATCGAAGAGATAGATGTCCGGCGTGCACGCCGCGCGATACGCCTTGGCCACTGCCTGCGACTCGTCGTAGAGATACGGAAACACATAGCCCGCCGTCTTCACCTCATCCTTCATCTTCGCCGGACTGTCTGCCGGATGACTCTTCACGTCATTCGAACTGATGCCCACGATGGCCGCCTTGCCCGCGTAATCACGCCCCAACTGCGCCAGCCCCGCGCGGATATGCACCACGTATGGACAGTGATTGCACATGAAGACGACCACCAGCGCCGGCTTGTCCTTGAAATCCGCCAGCGAAACCGTCTTCCCGTTCGTATCCGGCAATCTGAAATCAGGCGCCGCCGTGCCGAGCGACAGCATCGTAGATGGTGTCAAAGCCATAGTGATTCAGTTGTACACCCGCCAGAAATATTAGCAAGCCCGACGATGTGAACTCTTGCCGCGCCGGCTCGCCCCCCATCCCGTCCGCCGTAGCTTTAGCGAATGCGGATCATCGGCCGAATTCCGCTTTTCCCCTCACCCCTTCGTCAGTGATCTATTTACAGGGGCGAGCGGCCCCTCGAACCGTCCCCATTCCTGTTTCCGCTTTCCGCTTTTCCGCTTTCCGCTTTTCCGAATTCCGCTTTTCTTTTTGACCCGCCGCCCCCGTTCGACTATACAGTGTTGGTCGTTTTGCCGTTTAAAGCCAATGTAGCTCAGTGGCAGAGCAACGGTTTCGTAAACCGTAGGTCGGTGGTTCAATCCCACTCATTGGCTCCATTTTCTAACTCTCTGAATTCTGCAGGCTAATACATCGAATGCTTGCGATATTCGAAAGTCATCGTCATCCAAAGATAGCTTGATCCAATCTGTTGAGCCATGCCTTCCGGCCAGGGTTTGAATTTGCCCTGACTGGAAACCGCTTGTTCTGCAGCCAGCGCTTCGGCCATGCCCGTGTTGCCCCTGATGACGCTGACATCGGAAATCTGTCCGTCGCTCCCCAGTCGAAATCGAACCATCACGTTTCCGGGCGTGATCTGAGTCCGGTCCATGTGGTCCTCAATATCATACCAGCTTCTGGTAATGGATTTATTAAGCTCGGCTTTGTATTGAGCGGGCGAAAGGTTTTTAGTTTCGGCGCAACCGGACATGACCAGCAGGCCAAGAATCAAAGTTAAGAATTGTCGCATGGGTCACTGATGTGATTGCTGATTACGTTTGACGGACACGAACTGAGCCACACCAGGTATACGATGTCAATGCGTCGTTTCGACATTGGCTTCACTTCCAAAATTGTGAATTGCCTGAGTTCCTTCTCGGAGCAATCACCTGCCACCGTGCAAATTGGGTTGCAAATCCGGGTGATGCGAGGGAGATTGCAAAAAGCTAAACCCGTTTATTTGCGCCATGAATAACAAATCGAACGAGAAGCCTCACTCTGTCGGCCACAACCCTCGTCATCAATGCCTTATCTACGACGGTCCGCCCTCCCAGCAATTGCCCGCCATCGCCGCCACGATCAAGCAAAAGCTGGAGGAAGGCCATCGTTGTCTGTATCTGAACAGCCGTCCCATGGTTGCGGGCCTGCGCTCCTGCCTGGCGACCATCGGCCTCGATGTCGAGAGCGAACTGGCCAAAAATCGGCTGATCTTGTCTTCGGAACCCATCGTCTCAGCGGACGGTGGTCTGGATGTTGACCTGCTATTGCAGAAGCTGGAGGACACCCTGGATCAGGCGTTGAAAGACGGGTACCAGGGACTGTGGGCGACCGGCGACATGACCTGGGAGTTCGGCTCCGAGAAAAATTTTCACAAGCTCATGGAGTATGAGTACCGGCTGGAAGCACTATTTCACCGGCGGAAGGAATTGCACGGCATCTGCCAGTATCATCAGGATACCTTGCCGCGCGAAGCGTCCAAGCAGGCCTTGCGGACGCATCCCACGCTCTTCATCAACGAAACCCTCTCGCGCCTGAACCCGAACTACGTTCCCCCCGCTGACTGAATGCCCTGTGAGAAAGCTCCTTGCACCTAAGGGCGGCCTTTTCTGCACCAAGGTGCAATTCTCAAGCCCGGCGCTCTAGGGCATCATGTTTCCTGCCTCTGGAAACATGAAAACCAAACTCACATATCTCGTGCTGGCCTTGGGACTGGCGTTCATCATCACCGCCGGCACCATCCAGGCGCAACCGGATTCAACGACAGATACCAATGCCGTGACGGTGACGGTGAATAATTTTGCCCGTGCCGAGAGTGATCTTTATTTTGGCAATATGGTCAAGGACGGCGCCCTGGGCAGATTCGTTCATCGCCGCGATCCGGCAGCGATCGACAACCAGACGGTCATCCGCCTCAACCGTGATACGCTTTATTCCTCGGCGGTCTTCGACCTCGACGCCGGTCCGGTGACCATCACTTTGCCGGACGCAGGCAAGCGTTTCATGTCACTGATGATCATCAATGAAGATCATTATGTCCCCGCCGTCTTCTACGGTGCGGGCAGCCATACGTTCACGAGGAAAAAAATCGGCACGCGCTACATGGTCGCCGCCGTCCGCACCTTCGTGGACCCCGGCGACCCGGATGACCTGCAGCAGGTTCACGCCTTGCAGGACGCCATCAAAGTCCAGCAACCGGGCGGTCCAGGCAATTTCGAGATTCCAAAGTGGGACGCAGCCAGCCAGAAAAAGATTCGCGATGCGTTGCTGGTGCTTGCCACTTCCACCGGTGGTTTCAGCCATGCTTTTGGCAGCAAAGAACAGGTAGATCCAGTGCTCCACTTGATCGGCACCGCCGCCGGGTGGGGTGGCAACCCGGATAAGGATGCGGCTTATCTTGGCGTCGAACCAACCAAAAACGACGGCGTGACCGCCTATAAACTCACGGTCAAAGACGTGCCGGTGGATGCTTTCTGGTCGGTCAGCGTTTACAACGCCAAAGGTTATTTTGAGCCGAACAAGGAAAACGCCTATTCATTCAACAATATCACCGCCAAAAAAGGAGCCGATGGGTCGGTGACCATTCAATTCGGCGGCAAGGATGACGGAACTGCAAATTATCTGCCCGTCATGCCAGGCTGGAATTACACCGTCCGGCTCTATCGCCCGCGCGCGGAAATCCTGGATGGAACCTGGAAGTTTCCGGAAGCACAGCCAGTGAATTAAAGCCGCAGAAAAGCCTGGCATATTTTTGTGGAAGAGTGAATACGGTTTCGCAAGTCGTAGGTCGGTGATTCAATTCTACTCATTGGCTCCATTTTCTTCCGCTATTCCGTAACAGTTTTCTCCAAAGCTACAACGGGTTAGAACCAGCCATTTTGACCGTCGCCTTTAAGTGGCGTACTTTGACGTTAATGAATACCAGACGAGGGCTTCTTCCAAGGAAGGGCCATACAGGATTTGACGAGGTCGAGCATGAACCCGGATTGGTCGTGACCAAGGTGGACATGACGAAAGACGGCATGATCTTATCCGCCCAGGTGCCGGAGCTGCAGAGCGGCGAGATCGATATTTCCGTGGACGGAGAATATCTCCGCGTGGAAGGCCATCCCGGCCTGCGGGGCGCCGCCTGGGCCAACCTCATCCAGGTGCCACCCGGATATGATGCCTCGGAAGCCCAGGCCATCTTCTTCGCCGGCAACCTGCGCATCGTCATCCCCAAGGAATAAAAAGGGACCGCGGATCACCCGGATTCAGCAATTTCTTGTCCTGCCCGCGACATCCGACCATTGCCCGGCGTTTCAACCCCGGGCATTATTTTCATTGGGACAAGTCCCGCATGGACGCCTGAACTCACTCGCCTGCTGATCCGACGTTTTTTTAATTTTGCATTTTTAATTTTTAATTCCAATCTCTGCGTTCTCCGCGTCTCTGCGTTTCGTTTTATTTTAGACCCGTTTCTCGACTGGCATTTGATTCGAAATGAGTTATTTTGTCCGCCATCATGGAACTGTTTCATAAAATCCTGACCACGGCCGTCAAGGGCGGCGCGTCCGACCTGCACCTCAAGATCGGCACCCCTGTCATCTTCCGCATCAATCGCGAATTGATCTCCATCGAATGTCCCATCCCCACGGAACAGTGGATGAACAACATCGTGGATAAGATCACCCCCATCCACATGAAAAAGCGGCTGGAAGAAGACCGTGAAGTGGATTTTTCCTATTACGTCCCGGATGTCGGCCGGTTCCGTACCAACCTCTTTCAGCAGCGCGGTTCCTGGGCTCTGGCCATGCGCTATGTGAAGAACACCGTGCAAAGTTTCGACGATCTCGGCCTGCTCGAGCAGATCAAGACCGTCGCCGAATCACCGCGCGGCATCGTGCTGGTGGCCGGTTCCACCGGTTCCGGCAAATCCACGACGCTCGCCGCGATGATCGAGCACATCAATGCGAATTTCAAAAAACACATCATCACGCTCGAAGATCCCATCGAATTCGTTTTTGAAGACAACCAGTCCGTGATCGAACAGCGCGAAGTGGGCCTGGACACCACCTCCTTCCACCACGCGTTGAGAAACGTTCTGCGGCAGGATCCGGACATCATCATGCTCGGTGAAATGCGCGATGCCATCAGCTTCGGCGCAGCCATGAGCGCGGCGGACACTGGCCATTTGGTCATGTCCACTTTGCACACCACCACGGCGGCGCAATCCATCACACGCATCCTGGATTTCTTCAAGGCCGAGGAACGTGAACAGGTGCGGCGCCAGCTCGCCGGGACACTCCGCGGCGTTATCTGCCAGCGCATGGTGCCCACCATTGACGGCAAAATGGCGCCCGCGCTGGAGATCATGATCAATTCGCCGCTCATCCGGAAAATGCTCGAGGAAAACCGCCTCGATAAATTGACCGCCGCCATCGAAACCGGCGGCGATGATGGCATGCTCACCTTCAACCAGTCGCTCTTCAACCTCGTGAAAGCCGGCAAGGTTAGCGAGAAGGAAGCCCTCGCCAAGGCCAGCAACCCGCAGGCGCTGGAGATGAATTTCAAGGGCATCTTCCTCAACGAAGGCGGTCGTATTGTCGGCTAAAACTAGCGCGTTGGCCGAAAATTAGGCGATTGACTAAAACGCTACCGCGCTTATCGTGGTTAAGTGCGTGTTTCCAAGAAAACCGACTACGCCCTGCGCGCCCTGTTCACGCTGGTGGACCATTACGGCGGCCAGCCGATTCCCATCCGCGAACTGGCCCGGCGCAACGACGTTCCCAAACGGTTTCTCGAACAGATCATGCTCGCATTGAAGGCCCAGGGCTGGGTGGATAGCACCGCCGGCATCCGCGGCGGCTATTTCCTGGCCCGAAACCCCACTAAAATCACCATGGGCGAGGTTGTCCGGCATTTCGACGGGATTTTGGCCCCCATTGACTGCGTATCCGTGACCGGTTACCAGCGTTGTTCGCAGGAGGCGGTCTGCCGGTTTCGTCGCGTATTCTTCGACGCCCGAAATTTCGTGGCCAACCTCATGGACAAGGCCACTTTGGCCGACGTGGCCAGGAGTTTGCCTCTGGGCCGGAATGAGATTTCCACTGGATTTATGGGCGGCGAAGGGATTTAGGGCCATTTAAAAGGGTTTTTAGGGGCAAAAAAATTCTGTTTTTGATGGTTGACAATTTCCGGCGTCCGAGGATAATAACGACATAATTAGTCGTTAATAGGTGCGGATGGTGATCGCATCGGGCCGGATAAGCCCGTTGTTGGATTTTGTATCGAGAGCGGTAATTTTTTATTTGCACTTAATGACGACAATAAAAGTCGCTATTTAAAATTGAATTAAAACTATGAGCACTGTCACATTGAAGTCGGGCAAAGAAGCGGATGAAAAGCAATGGCTGGATGTCGTCCAGCGCCATGTCCATTCGCTGCGTTACGGCGTGGTGCAGATCATCATCCACGATTCACAGGTGACGCAGATCGAGAAGACCGAGCGGGTGCGCTTGGATCGCCAGTCGTCACCAAACCTTTAAGCCGTCCAGCTCACTGGAGGCCAACCACCAACCAACCCATCAAACGGACAACCGGATAACCAATGAAAAAGAACAAACTGAAACAACTGACCGTCGCCGCCGCTGCAGTAGCCGGGGCGCATCTCGCCCTGCCCGCCCTGGCGGCCGATTCCACCAATGCCCCAGCCCCGGCGGAAGTGCCTGCCTATACCGCAAACGGTTCCGGCAGCAACGCGGCCGAAGAGGAAGAAATCAAAGCGTTGAAAGAAGAGGTGCAGTTATTGTCCAAAAAGATCGATAGCCTCGAGCAACAGCAACATCAGCAGTCCTCGGAAACACAGACCGCCCAGATCCAGGACCTGGACCAGAAGGTGCGCATCCTCGCACGCCAGCACGAGATCGATCAGGACAATGCGGCCGAACTGGCCAAATCGCAGCCCAAGGTCACGCTCAACCAGAGCGGCTTCAGTTTTGCCTCATCGGATTCCAACTTCGTGGCGCAATTGCACGCCTTGTTTCAAGTGGATAGCCGCACCTTCCTTCACGACCATGGGATTGTCGGCAACGACAGTTTCTTGATCCGCCGCGCGCGTCCGATCTTCACCGGCACGGTGTTCCGTGACTTTGACTTCAATTTCACGCCGGATTTCGGCGGCAGCACGGTGCAGATCCAGGATGCCTTCCTGAACTATCATTATAATACCGCGCTGCAATTCCAGACCGGCAAATTCAAGTCGCCGGTGGGCCTGGAACAATTGCAGCCTGATCAATATACGTTGTTCAACGAACGTTCCCTCGCGACGGACCTGACGCCGAACCGCGATGTCGGCGCGGAATTGCATGGCGACGTGAACGGTGGATTGTTCAGCTACGCCGCGGGCATCTTTGACGGCGCCTCGGACAATAACGGCACGACCTTCAACGCCGACACGGACGACAACAAGGCGTTCGCCGGCCGGTTGTTCACGCAGCCGTTCAAAACCACTTCGATCCAGGCGTTGACCGGCTTTGGCGTGGGCGTGGGCGGCAGCTATGAATATGTCACCCATGGCAGCGGCAACGGGCTGAACCCGAGCTTCCTGACGGACGGCCAACAGAAATTCTTCACGTACGGCAGCACCGTCGTGGCGGATGGCACGCGCTGGCGCGTCTCACCCCAGACTTACTATTACTACGGACCGTTGAGCCTCATGGGGGAATATGTGCTGGAACACCAGCGCCTCGCCCTGGGCACCGCCGCATCGAAGCCGTTCCAGAACAACGCGTGGGATGTCACCGCCGGCTGGGTGTTGACGGGTGAAGATGCCACCTACACCGGCATCACTCCGCGCCATCCCTTCAACCTGCATGGCAGCGGCTGGGGCGCCTGGCAGATCGCCGCCCGTTATGCGCAGTTGAACGTGGACGACGACATTTTCAACGACGCCTTTGCGGCCAAAGGCTCGGCGAAAAGCGCCGACGCCTGGTCCGTGGGCTTGAACTGGTATCTGAACCGGAACGTCCGCTTCAACCTCAGCTACTCGCACACCGCGTTCTCGTTGTTCAACGGCCTGAGCACGGCCGTCACCGCCCATCCGGAAAATGTGATCTTTACCCGCGTTCAATTGGGCTTTTAAACCATCTTAAAAATCGAATCATGAAAACATTTTTGAACCTCGCACTCCTCGTCTCGCTGGCGTTCTCCGCCGGCGCCAAGGACATTAAACTGCTCAACGTCTCTTACGACCCAACGCGCGAATTGTACACGGAATACAACGCCGCCTTCGCCAAATATTGGAAGGACAAGACGGGCGATGATGTGAAAGTGGATCAATCGCACGGCGGCTCCGGCAAACAGGCGCAATCCGTCATCAACGGGCTGGAGGCGGACGTCGTCACGCTCGCACTGGCGTATGACATCGACGCCATCTCGCAAAAAGCGAACCTGCTGCCCGCCGACTGGTCCACGAAGTTTCCGAACAACAGCACTCCGTACACTTCCACCATCGTGTTCCTGGTGCGCAAAGGAAATCCCAAGGGCATCAAAGATTGGAGTGACCTCACCAAGTCAGACGTGAAAGTGGTCGTGTCGAACCCAAAGACCTCCGGCGGGGCGCGTTGGGCCTATCTGGCAGCCTGGGCCTACGGACTGGAATCGAACAATCACGATGACGCCAAGGCCAAGGACTATGTCACGCAGCTCTACAAGAATGTGCCCGTGCTCGATTCCGGCGCGCGCGGCGCCACGGTGACCTTTGCCCAGCGCGGCATCGGCGACGTGCTGCTCGCGTGGGAAAACGAAGCGCATCTCGCGCAAAAAGAATTCGCCGATCAGGGATTCGAGATCGTGACGCCTTCCATCAGCATCCTCGCGGAACCGCCGGTGGCGGTCGTGGCCAAGAACGCCCGCCGTCATCACACGGCGGATGTGGCCAAGGCGTATCTGGATCATCTCTATTCGGATGAAGGCCAGGAGATCGCCGCGAAGAATTTCTATCGCCCGCGCAATGCGGCCATCGCCGCTAAATACGCCTCCAATTTCAGCCAGGTAAAGCTGGTGACGATCGAGGATGAATTCGGCGGCTGGACCAAGGCTCAGGCCACGCATTTCGCCGACGGCGGAACCTTTGACCAGATCTTCCAGCCGCAACGCTAGATTGCGGTTTTCCAAGGAGGCCGGCGGCCCGGCTGGGCCGCCGCCTCTTAATAAAATATCAACCAATCACAAATCATGACCATTTCTGAAGCACCCATCGCCCATACGCGCATCGCCCCGCGCCACCCGCGCCGCTCCATCGCCGACCTGCTCGCGCCGCTGGAACGCATCGCCGCCAACTCCACCAACCTGGTGGCGAATC
>Ga0206902_10228_pt1 | contig 13614 bp, 13 predicted proteins | sample Alteio_BWOrgHeat_44_FD_153242 | JGI IMG/M metagenome (GOLD analysis project Ga0206902, IMG submission 153242) | Enriched cells from forest soil in Barre Woods Harvard Forest LTER site, Petersham, Massachusetts, United States -... | ecosystem: Environmental > Terrestrial > Soil > Temperate forest >... | reverse complement strand
TAGTAGTGACAAAACGGACCCACCCAAAATGGCGCTGACATAAACCAATAACAACGTCTTCGGCCCATAGATCATTTCGATGCCGCTTCCAAAACTATAAAAGCTGAACATATTCCACACTAGGTGCGGAAAATCGGCATGGATTAACCCCGAAGTCAGCATCCGTTCATATTGCTTCCCCGCCAAAATTCTGTGCGGGTCAAACATCAGCCGTTCCTTCCACCATGGTTTTTGAAAGGCAATGATCGTCACCAATGAGGTGATGATCAGGATGCAAAATGTGGCCGGCAAAAACATGTAGTTCTGATTCAAACCCGCGCCGGTTGGATCGCGGGTTTAGTCCAAATCTTTGTCAGCCGGAAAAAGCGTGTTACGCCTTCGCCACCAGTTGCCGCAGCACATACGGCAGAATCCCGCCGTGCTGGTAATAATCAATCTCGATCGGCGTATCAATGCGGCACTTCACCGGCACATTCTCCACGCTGCCATCCTTGCGAGTGATTTTCAGCGTGAGATCCTGCTGCGGTTTGATGTTTGCGTCCAGACCTACGATGTCGTAAGCCTCCGAGCCATCCAGCTTCAAGGTCAATGCCGTCGTGCCTTCCTTGAACTGCAACGGTAACACGCCCATGCCCACCAGATTGCTGCGATGGATACGCTCAAAGCTCTGCGCCACCACGGCCTTCACGCCCAGCAGATTCGTGCCCTTCGCCGCCCAATCGCGGCTCGAGCCCGTGCCGTATTCCTGGCCGGCCAGCACCACCAGCGGCGTGCCGCGCTTTTGATATTCCATCGAAGCGTCGTAGATGGACATCCGCTTGCCTTCCGGCTGCAACGTCGTGTCGCCGCCTTCCACGCCCGCCAGCATCAGGTTCTTGATGCGCACGTTCGCAAACGTCCCGCGCGTCATCACCCGGTCGTTGCCGCGACGCGAACCGTAGCTGTTGAAATCCTCCGCCTTCACGCCATTCTCGATGAGATACTTGCCCGCCGGCGACGATTTCTTGATCGAACCCGCCGGTGAGATGTGATTCGTCGTCACGCTGTCGCCAAAAATCGCCAGCGCCCGCGCGTTTTTGATCTCGGCGATGTTGCCCGGCTTGAGCGCAAAGTTCTCGAAGAACGGTGGCTCCTGGATGTACGTGGATTTGCGGTCCCATTCGTACACGTTGCCCGTGCTCGACGGGATCTCATTCCACTTCGGATTCTGCGCCGCGAAATCCTTGTACAACTTGCGGAAAACCTCCGGCTGCAACGCCGTCTGCATCATGTCGCGGATCTCGCGCAAGCTCGGCCAGATATCGCGCAGGAACACCGGCTTGCCATCCTTGCCCGTGCCCAGCGGATCGTTGGACAAGTCCACATCCACGCGGCCCGCCAGGGCAAATGCCACCACCAACGGCGGGCTCATCAGGAAGTTCGCCTTGATGTTCTGATGCACCCGCGCCTCGAAATTGCGGTTGCCCGAAAGCACCGACGCCGCCACCAGATCATTTTTCACCACCGCGTCCTCGATGGCCGGATGCAACGGACCCGAGTTACCGATGCACGTCGTGCAACCATAACCCACCAGGTTGAAACCCAGTTTGTCGAGATACGGCTGCAGACCCGTCTTGTTCAGGTAATCCGACACCACGCGCGACCCCGGCGCCAGCGACGCCTTCACCACTGGATTCACATCCAGGCCACGCTCCACTGCTTTTTTTCGCCAGCAAACCCGCCGCCAGCATGACGCTCGGATTCGAAGTGTTTGTGCAACTCGTGATCGCCGCGATCAACACGCTGCCGTTGCCCACGTCGCCATGCAACTGCGGCGCCTTGCCACTCACCGCGTCCGGCGAATTATGTTCATTGGCCATCTCGCGCTCATTTGCGCAAGGAGCAAAAGTTCCTTCCTGGCTGCCGCCGCCGCCATGCAAATGGCCGCCCGCCGACACGCGCACGGTCTTTTTCAGATCCGCCGCCGGCTTGCCAAATCCATTCTCTGTCACCGGCTTGCTGAACGCCGTCGTGAACTCGTTCTTCAGCTTCGGCAACTCGATGCGATCCTGCGGTCGTTTCGGGCCTGCCACGCTCGGCAACACGCTCGCCAGATCCAGTTCCAGTTCCTGCGAATAAGCGATCTCGCCCTTCTTCGGAATACCCCACAAGCCCTGCGCCTTGTAATAATTCTCGTACGTCTTGATCTGTTCATCGCTGCGACCTGTGGCGCGCAGATAATTCACGCATTCGGCGTCGATCGGGAAGAAACCCATCGTCGCGCCATATTCCGGCGCCATGTTCGCAATCGTTGCACGATCCACCACCGGCAACGCCGTCGCGCCCGGTCCGTAAAATTCCACAAACTTGCCCACCACCTTCGCCTTGCGCAGCATCTGTGTCACCGTGAGCGCCAGGTCCGTTGCCGTCACACCTTCACGCAACGCACCCGTCAGGTGCACGCCCACCACGTCCGGCGTCAAGAAATACACCGGCTGGCCGAGCATGCCCGCTTCCGCTTCGATGCCGCCCACACCCCAGCCCACGATGCCAATGCCGTTGATCATCGTCGTATGCGAATCCGTGCCCACCAGCGTGTCCGGATAATAAACTCCGTCCGCCTCCAGCACGCCCTTGGCGAGATATTCGAGATTCACCTGATGCACAATGCCGATGCCCGGCGGCACCACCTTGAAGGTGTCAAACGCCTGCATGCCCCATTTCAGAAATTGATAGCGCTCGCGGTTGCGTGTGAATTCCAGGTCCAGGTTCTTCGCCATGGAATCCGCCCCACCCGCGAAATCCACCTGCACCGAGTGATCCACCACCAGGTCCACCGGCACCAACGGCTCGATGATCTTCGGGTTCTTGTTCAGCTTGGCCACGGCCGACCGCATCGCCGCCAGGTCCACCAGCAATGGCACACCCGTGAAGTCTTGCAACACGATGCGCGCCACCACAAACGGGATTTCCGCCGTGCGTGTGGCCGTGGGCTGCCAGTTCGCGAGTTCCTTCACGTTGGCTTCACTCACCTTCTTGCCGTCGCAATTCCGCAGCACCGATTCCAAAACCAGCCGGATGGATACCGGCAGCTTGGAGACGGGACCCACGCCCGCCTTTTCCAGGTCTGGCAAGGAATAATACTTCCCCGTCTGACCAGTACCGGTTTGAAACTCCTTTAAAGTATCGAACAGCTTATGTGGTGCGCTCATGTCAGTTTAACGATAATCAAATAATCAATAGTCTTAAGAAAATGAAGATTACCCGCAACCAAGTCAAGCGAAGCAACATGCATTATTGTTGCCGAAAGCTGTTCATATAACGACCGAAGAAATCCCCAAAACCACCCTCACCTCCTTGGCAAAACTAGGAAATAAAACAATCCTGGCAATCCGTCACCACTCAGTTCGTGACGGCAACATTCAAAAGTTCCACGATCCGTTTCTCCAACCGGGCCAAATCCAGCGGTTTGGTGAAGAAATCCTCCGCATGCATCGCCGCCGTACGTTTGGTGATGTCACCCGTCAGGGCGCTCATGAAGATGATCGGGATTTTCTTGGTGGACGGCTGCCGGCGCAGGATTTCACAAACGGATAATCCGTCCAGGTCCGGCAGCAGGATATCCAGCAGGATCAGGTTCGGCTTCATCTGGCGGGCCTGGCTCAACGCATGCACCCCGTCGCTCGCCACGATCAAATCATACCCATGACCCCCGAGCTTGTAGCGTAGCAGCTCGATGAAATCATATTCATCATCAACGATTAAAATACGTTGAACCATGCGTGTAATCTAACCGGAAAAAAGTTATTCACAACGTCCCTAACGTTAAAAACAAGTGACAAACCCGTAACGACGCAACTTTATCCCCAACCAAAACCCAAAAACGCCCAATTCCAAGGCAAACCCGGGTCAAACCCCGCTGCCGCCTGGTTGCTTGGATTTGGTTGGATTTACTTGGATGGTTCTAATAATCAGCAAGTTGCGATTCAATTTTGATCCGACCGGACTACCAATGGCTGCCCATCCTATACCGTGACCGATTTAACAATTTATCCCCGCCTAGTCCTGCGCAGCCCTGCAGACTTTTTGTAACCCATTGATTTTCAGTATCTGATTTTCGTAGTGTTCAGCAGTGTTCCGTAGCCTTCCTTTGACCATTGTAGCGTTCAGTCTGACAGTTTCCGCCCTCCGCTTTTATTTGGATTATCTGCCAATAGCTGCAAATACCTGCCAGAACCCGCCGCTGATCATGAATCGTTTGCGTATTTTGTGTATTTCGTGGTTAAACGGACTTTTAAATCAACCATCAACCACACGAAAGACGGACCGCCAGGGCCAAGGGGTCTGAGCCTGATCCCTTGACCCTGAAACCTACCTGCAAGATTTCAAAGATCAGCGAAAACCATCGGTCAGCCCGATGGTCGTCGTCCCGCGACTGCGGGAAACAAAAAAAGACGTGGTGGAATAATCCACCGCGCCTTCAAAGAAATTCATATCATAATCTGCCTGCCCTTGGCAATGACTTTCACCCTGCCTCCCCAAATCCCTTCGCGTCTTTACGTTTAAAAATTAAATCAGAACTTACCTCACGGCTTCAGATTTGCCGGCCGGCCCTCGGGATTAAGCCTCATTCCTTCTATCCGATCCCAATCTGCCGGAATCGGTTCACTTTCCCTAAAAGATGACATTTCCTTCTCTGTATGGACCCGGTTCCCGGCCGCATCTACCAGGGTTACCGTGGCAAAAACCACGACCTCTTTCTCCCCGCCTTTTTCTTTTTCCGCGTCTATGATGTGTTTGGCCACCAGCGACACCCGGGCCGGGTTTGGGGACGTGAACAGCACCTGTTCCGGCCGCCCCAGCGTCAATACCACCGTTTGGTCATCAAAAAGATTCACAAATGCCGATCCGCGCCGCGTTTGCGCCGCTGGCAAAATGACCGGCAGTTCCAATTTCTCTCCTGAAGAATTGGTCACCCATTGCGGGATCACCTTTTTATTCGGTTTGGCATAGCCAAAAAATTCTGAGAGCGTTGCCTTGGCATCCAGATTAATGGAATAACCATCCGGCAACGTATGAGTGGCAACGTCAAAAACCGGGCCGAACGCCATCGACACCGTTTCAAATGACACGCTGCTCGCATATGAATTGCTCAACGCTTTCTCAAAAATGGAATTGGTTACCACGGTGATCATCTGTGTGGTTCGTATTTGCGCCTGGCGTCCGTTGAGCATGACCATCTCTGGTTCCGCCAGGATTTTGACATCCTTGCGTTCTTCCAGCCCCTGGATGGCCGCCCGGGCATTTTCCGGCGTCAGGATTCCCACCAAACCCACCGGATGATTCGATGAAACCATGAATTGTTCAAAACCATCAACCGTGCCGCGCGGCACTTCAATGAACCGCGCTTTGATGTGGATCTGTGCATCCGAGTTGTTCAATGCCTCCAATGCCGCATCCACTACTTTCAAGTCCTCCAGGGTGGCCCGCACCAGCAGCATCCCGTTATGATCGTTCAGAAAAACCGCCTTGCCCGGCTGCGTCAGGTCCAATCCCAGGCTGGTCAAAAACTTGCGCATCGTCGCACTGTCATCCGCGTTGGTCCCCATCGTTTTCTGTAGCGAAGCCTTGAAATTACGCTCGTCCACCTTGTAAAGCCGGGTTATTAACTTGTCCGTCCCGTCCTCCACTGCATCCATCCCCTTGTACGTTGAACTCACGAGCACCACTTCCTTCCCGCTCGAGTTCGAACCTGCCGCCGAATGGATGATGGCCTGCAACCGCTCTGCCAGTTTTGGCGGTACGCTGTTTGAATCCCCCGGGTTCAAATTGGATTGAAGACGAAAAAATGTTTTCGTTTGAGGACCATTCGTGATCAGTTGCACCCGTACCAACGCCGCCAGCCTGCTCTTGGCCGTGCCCTGCGCGTCGCTCCCAAAGATTAAAACGCCGCCACGATCTTCCACCATCGTGTTGACATGCAACTGGTTTGTCTCCAGTTCTTCGCCATCTGCCCGCACCGCTTTGGCTTCAAATGTGAGATTTACTTTTTGTCCCTGTATCACCGGCAGGCAACTGACATCCAGGCCATCCGTACCGTTTGTCCTGCTCATGTAGAACTCGGCGGGCATGCCGCTGTTCGTCACTATCCGCGGCCGGGAAATCCGTGTCCCACCCAGTGATTTGACCTTCGAACGAAACGCATCCATACGCTTGCCAGCGATCGTTCCCACCAACTGGTGGCTCGCGGGGTCATTATAGGCGTTATCAAAATCCCAGCCCGTCTGGCTCACCTGATCCGTTTTGAGCTCATAGACTTCCGCCTCGATCAGGATCTGCGGGTTGGTCACGGGCGACGACGACGCGGTGGGAACCTCTTCCACCATTTCAACTGTTGTGTTCGCATCTTTCTGCGGCCCCTGTCCCATGGGCACCGCCACCGCCGTGAACGCGACAATCCCCAGCACCGACGCCAGGGTCAACCCTGCCCGGCGTGGCGGGCGAAAATCCATCAGCCGCTCGATCCGCTGCCGCAATGCCTGTCGCGATTCCAATATCCCCACCAACCCCAGGCTCACCATCGGCCGGTTCAATGCCAGCCTGGCCACCTCCAGCAGCGTCGGCGCATACGCATCTGCGCCGTCATTCAACGCCACCATCACCGCATCATCCACCGCCTCCTCGCGCACCTGCCGGATGCGTCCATTCGCCACCCACACTAGCGGATGCCACCAGTAAACGATCTGCAATAATGATTGCGCAAAATTCACCCATACATCCTGCCGTCTCAGATGGATCAATTCATGCAACAAAACCGCCCGGATCTGTTCCTCGGAAAAATTCTCCTGCAACACTCGCGGGATGAGAATGGCCGGGCGAAACAACCCGCACACCGCCGGCGACATCATGTTCGGAGCGACCTTCACCCGAACCGCCGACCTCATGCCCAAAGATTTTTGCACCTCCCGGCACAAAGCCGTCAACCGGAGAGATTTCTCCGCATCTTGCACCCGCCTCACCACCTGCCACCAGCGCACCAGCAACCACATCAGTAAAATGACACTCACCCCCGCGCACACTGTCAGTAGCCACACAGCACCGGCCAATTTTGGCGTTGGTGGAGGCGGCAACGGTTGCGACGGCATCGGTGCCATCGGGGCTTCGCTATACGTCACCACGTAATGCATCACCGGCGGCTTGACCATCGGCGGCGGCGGAACTCCATGCATCCACCACGCCGGGCTCGTTGGCAATGCCAGCGTCGGCGGCAGACACAACTTCACCAGCACCACCAGCCACAAAACATAGCGTGCCGATGCTCTGACCCTGCGCCGCAGTACCAAATCCACCGCCAACAGGACGGAGATCAACAACGACGACTGCCAGAACATCGGCCACGCAAATCCAGCAAATTGTGCTCCCCAGTGATTTAGCGTTTCGATGAATGAGTTCATATCCCTTCTGATTTGTGGGCTGATTTCTTCTTCGCCTTGATCAACGCCTCGAGCTGTTCCAGCTCATCCGCATCCATCTCATTGTTATCCAGGAGGCATTGCACCATCGGCGTCAGCGCCCCATTGAAGGCGTGTTTTAGCGCATAAACCAGTTCCCCGCGTTGCGCCTGCGCTTTCGTCACCGCGGATTGATAGATCGTCAGCTTGCCCTCCTTTTTCGCCTTAAGCACACCCTTGGCCACCATCCGGTCCATCAACGTGCGTACCGTCGAATACGTCCACCCGGTCGGTTTCAACAATTTCTCCTGGATGGCGGGCGCCGTGCAGGGCTCATTCTCCCATACTGCCTTGATCACCGACCACTCGGCCTCCGTAAGTTCTACACTTGGCTTGGACATGCCTCGACATTCTCTACAAACGTAGATAATGTCAAGCGCAAAATTTACAAGTGTAGATAATCTCTCCGCTCGGGCAACTTTCTCTCGACAACCCTCCTCACCACCCACAAAGTCAGGCCTGTAATATCAGAGAGCCCCGGCAAATGAATCCCCTTTCCCTGCGCGCCTTTTTCGGTTTCGCCCGCAGTATCATCGTCGTCAGCTTTCTCCTGTTCATTCCCGGCCGGTCCTGGAACTATCCCGCCGCCTGGGCCTTTCTGGCCATCTATTTTATCCCGCAAATATTGATGATCCTCTGGTTTCATAAACATGACCCCGCCCTCCTCAGACGGCGGTTGAAAATGGGCTTAAAGGCGGAAAACCGGTCCGTTCAAGCGCTGGTCATGCTGTTGATGCGGATCTTCTTTGTTTTAAAAGTCTTTGTGTCCGCATCCGATCATACGTTCCACTGGTCGAACGTGCCCATTCCCCTCATGGCCGTTGCCGATGCCGGCATTTTGCTTGGCTTTTTCATACAATTTTATGTTTTCAAGGAAAACACCTTCGCCTCGGCCGTCATTGAAATCTCTGAAGGTCAAAAAGTCATCTCCATTGGACCCTACGCCATTGTCCGCCACCCCATGTATTCCGGCGCGCTCCTGGTCAATTTCCTGCTGCCCATCGCCCTCGGTTCATGGTGGGGACTGCCCTTTGCGGCCGCCATGGCCGCCATCATCGTCGTGCGACTCTCGGACGAGGAAAAACTCCTCCGCAAAAACCTCCCCGGTTATCCTGAATACTGCCAAAAAACCCCCTACCGCCTCATCCCTTACGTTTGGTAGTAAATCCTCCGCAAAAAAAACGGCAATGCGACCGTCGTTGCGCCCAAAAACGCGAAGCGTCCCGGAGTGCGGTCCCGCGCCTGCGGGACCGCTTTTTGTGGCGCTCTAAATCACAAAGTCACAATCCCAACCATCACGCCTTACATTCAATCCAATCATCCACCAATCCAATAAAAACGGGCGCATCTTTTGCAGACACGCCCGCACAAAAATTCACGCATCACGCATCACGCATCACTTCAATTTCGCCAGCACCGCCTGGATGGCCACAAAATTCGGCAGATCCTTCGGCGTTGGCGTCCGTTCGCTGTATTGGATCACTCCGCTCTTATCGATCACGAACGCCGCCCGCGCCGCCGTGTCGCCAATGCCCGCCAGCATCGGGAACAATACATCGTAAGCTTTGACCACCGTCTTGTTCAGGTCACTTGCCAGGGTGATCTTGATATTGTCCTTCTGCGCCCACGCCTGCTGCGATTGGGGACTGTCCACGCTCACGCCGATCACCTCTGCGCCCAAATTTGTGTAATCGCCCAGACCATTGGAAACGTCGCACATCTCCTTCGTGCAAACACTTGTGAACGCCAGCGGAAAGAACAGCAACACCGTGTTCTTCTTGCCGAAATTATTGCTCAGTTTTACATCCGCTTCCACCGGAGTCCGGGACTTGAGCGTGAAATCAGGGGCTTTGGAGCCAATCGGTAGAGCCATAATATTTTAGGGTTTGGGGTTGTGGTTTAAAGTCTGTTTCTCGGATTCTGTGAATTCAATCCCCCACTGTCAAACGTCAATATTGGTAGGGCGGACCTGCTGGTCCGCCTCCATAATTAGGCCGCTGGCACCGAGTGATGCTCATGAGTGATCAGCCACTGCCCTGAAAGTTTGCGTAACCCGATGGTCAGGCGGAACGTCAGTTCGCCCTCCTGACAGTCGATGCACCGCATGATCGCCGTGGCAAACGCCACCTCGGTGCCAGCCGTGATGTCCAAATCAAGGATCTCAAAAACCACCCGGTCAACCGTGCCGGAATAGAACAAATTCCATGTGGCTTTGTACGCTTCTATTCCCTTTGACTGTAATGGCGGTGGCACATCAAACATCAACATGTCCGGGGAATGGTGCGCAACGATGCCATCAAGATTCTTATTGCGAACCGCCGTCGCCCAATCGTTGATCAATTTGCGGATTGCCTCTTGATCGGATGTATTCATTGCCTTTGATCTATGGTTAAATTTCAGAGCGCCGCCAACACCTCATCCGCATGTTCCTCCGGCTTCACCGCCGGCCAGATCTTTTTGATCTTCCCATCCGGCGCGATCAAAAACGTCACGCGATGCACCCCCATATACTTCCGTCCCATAAAGCTCTTCTCACCCCACACCCCGTAATCATTGGCGATCTTCTTGTCCTCATCCGCCAGCAACGTGAACGGCAGCTTGAATTTCTCCACAAACTTGTCATGCGACTTCACCGAATCCGGGCTCACCCCCAGCACCGCTGCACCCTTCTTCTTGAACTCCGAAAACCCATCGCGAAACGCACACGCCTCCTTCGTACACCCCGGCGTATCATCCTTCGGATAAAAGTACAAAATCACATTCTGGCCGAGATAATCCGCCAGCGAAATCTTCCCGCCGCCACTCGTCGCCACCGAAAATATCGGGGCCATATCGCCTTCCTTGAGCTTTAGTTCAATTTCTTTGGCCATAATTGGATGTAAATTATTTCAAAAATTGACAGTTAGTTTCAATAGATATTTCAATCTGCGGCACTGACCTGTTCCAGGTAAAGATATAAATCTTTGCCATTTTTGGTCACTATAAGTTCCACAAGCACACGTGCTTTATTTTCGACCAAAACAACACATTCAATTAGTGAAATGAGACCCGTGTCATTTGGTTTGAAATGCTTAACCGTGACCGACTCGATGTTGGAACAAGACCCAGGATGCGCTACACTGCAACCAGAAAGGCAGCTCTGAAAGTCCATCTCAATCTTCACGGCAGGCGCGTAATTAAGAGCCAGAGCATAGCCAAATTTTTCAGCCAACCCTGCGAAATCTTTGACGATAAGAAGCCGACATGCTTCTTCGCCAAGTCTGGAGAGAGAGGACTCGTTAAATTGATTATCAAGAAGCTTCATTGTGGACCTGATTCTAGAGCTCTGTACGTGTTATTAAAATTATCGGATCACATTCTGGCCGAGATAACCCGCCGGCGAAATCTTCCCGCCACCACTGGTCGCCACCGAAAATTTCGGTGCCACATCGCCTTCCTTGAGCTTTAGTTCAATTTCTTTGGCCATATTGCTGAATAGAGTTGCACACCCGACGGACGCATAAAGAAAAAATTTGCGTACCATGCAATCGCTTCATTGCCCCGTCTTCATATCCTTCTCCATCTTCGCCACACTCGTGCTCGATGGATGTTTCCCCAGTTGATGCATCCCGTCCCAAAGATAAAACCAACCGGACGCCGCCGTCAGCACACCCGCGCCCCAGATCCAGATCTTTATCCACACGGGAGGAAACACCACATCCCATCGCAATAAAAGCCAGACCACCATCACCATCTGGAATACCGTTGCCACCTTGCCCGTGATGTGCGGCTTTACCGTGAAGGCACCCACTACCAGCCGGATCAACACCGCGCCCATGACGAGAATCATATCCCGGCCAATGATCACCCCCGTCAGCCACAACGGTATCTGCCCCAGCCTCGGCTCATTGTCAAAACTCAGGAGCACGATCGCCGATACCAGCAGCAGTTTGTCCGCCGCCGGATCTAATATTGTTCCCAGCTCGCTTCTCTGGTTGTAATGCCGTGCCACATAGCCATCCACTCCGTCCAGGATGGACGCCACCGCGAACGTCAGTAATCCCGTCAGCCGGCAAGACTCGTTGCCCGTGCGGACATAATAGATGATCGTCACCACAAATGCCGGAACCAGCACGATCCGCAACACCGTGATTTTATTCGCCGTCGTCATCGTCTCAAAAACATGACATACAATTCAATTCCTCGCACCAACCGAATAAGAGAAAGCCTGTCTTTTCAAGGCCCATCGCCAGCGCGCCAGCGTCCTGTAGTGCGGCAGTCCTCTGCCGCTTTTTAAACAGGTCTAACGTATTGTTGTATGCAAATTTACCGCATCGGCCAATCGCTGCTCCCTCTCCTATCCGATAGATGAGGGCTCCCCAAAACCTACGGCGATGAATCCGATTCCAACACCCGTAACGATTCTCCCATATCACCTCCGATCCGGCTTCCCACTTCAACCGTCACCACCGCAAACGCCCCCAACACCACCGCCAAAAGCACAAACGACCAGAAATGCTTCTTCTCAAATTTCCGTATCGACACCGCGAACGACACCAGCGCCAGCAGCGCCGCCACCACGATCACCGCGTCCACGCTCACCCGCTGCCAGTAACTCCCGCCCAGGTGCAGCCACATCCCGAATTCGTCAAACGTCAGCCCCAGCGCCACGCCATACATCAGTGCCGTCAGTTCCGCCTTCCGTCCCACCGGCCGCCGGAACACGCTATACCCGCACACCGACGCCAGCAGAAAGATTCCATAGTTCAGGTGATGCACATGCGTTCCCTGGAGAAAAAAATACATGTTCGGCATCTCCTTGCTCATGATCAGGAATACAAAGACCCGCGAGAGCATGAAGGTCACCAGGAAACTGAACAACGTGTAGCGCGCCAGCTTGTGCGCCGTTTCCCGGGGGATATGGTGATGAAGTTCTCGTTCCAGTTCTGCAGCCATTGGCGGCAGGCTACTCCTTGAAAACCCCGCCCGTCAAGACGGCCAATCTGGCCCTTGCAAAATCCCTTAACCGAGGTACGTTCCAGAATGACCCCCTCCAATCAAAAATTGGGTGGTGCGGATATTCGGAAAAAAAAGTCCACCCTTGGTGAACCAGTCTGGGTCCAGTGCGAGGGTTTCAGATGCCTCGCGTTCCAGGACAACGATGGAAAATGGCGCGCCTTCTATGACCGCTCCGTCTTGCCGGCCGTCATAAAAATACTGCCCCCGGCGCCTCCGCCGGTGTTATAAAGCCTTTGGATTTAGTATTTCCAGCCGCCCTGGATAAAGACGCGCTTGTCCCCGCGATTCTCATACCGGGGTGACACCCAGATGGCGCCCGCCTGTGGCGGATATGCCCAACGACCGTGATCCCATACCCATTGAGTACGCCAGCTCCATGCGCCCGGCACCCAGACATAACCCGGCCCCGGCGCTATGGTCATCGTTTCTACTTCCGGCAACGGCGGCGCCTCCGGCACCACCACTTCCGTGCCCACCGGGGTCACGTGTTCTTCCGCAGCCTTCTGATGCTGCGCGCAACCGCCCACCAGGGCTGCTGCCAGCAGCACCATGGCGCACTTCGATAGATGTGAAGTTTTCATATGCAGGTTTTTGATCTGTTTTTTGCCCGGAATCTGTCGCCCAAATTATAGCATCTACCTGAAAGATTTACCATCCCCGACCGTATTGTAAGCAGGGGGACGTTGTAGTTCACGAGTTTATCCGATTCGTTGTCTGAGTGGAATGGCAGAAGGGTATTGCCGGCGACGCGGCTGCAGACAACGCCCCCGACTGGTCCGCGCCGCACTTCTGAGCGCCTCGGTGAAGGCGTCTATACCCTGTCATCAACAGAGCCGGACGCAAGTCCGGCTCTTTTGTTGTTCACCCCTCAATCATGATCATGATGTTCCACCGGCACCGGCACCACCTCATCATGATGCTCGATGATCACCGTCTTATCCCGATCCGGATGATCATGATGCACCGATACGCAACCCGTCCCTGCCATCGCGATGATCCCCGCCACAATTAGTAATATAGCCCTCATAATATTTTTGGTTAATTTATCCGCCATGCCCAGACCCGCCACGCGCGGACAACCCAATATCCTCAGAACCCAGGGTGACTGCCATGGGGTGTTTTACCC
>Ga0206902_10226_pt1 | contig 13672 bp, 11 predicted proteins | sample Alteio_BWOrgHeat_44_FD_153242 | JGI IMG/M metagenome (GOLD analysis project Ga0206902, IMG submission 153242) | Enriched cells from forest soil in Barre Woods Harvard Forest LTER site, Petersham, Massachusetts, United States -... | ecosystem: Environmental > Terrestrial > Soil > Temperate forest >... | reverse complement strand
GGAAATTCTTTACTTTGAAGCCATGAAAGATTATACCCGCGTAATTACCTCCGATAAAAAATATCTGGTGCTGGGAACGCTAACGGGAATGCATGCGCAAGTTCCTGCAGAAACATTTATCCGAATCCATCGAAGCTATATCGTAAACCGTGATAAAATACAAGCAATCAAGGGAAATAAAATACTGGTTAGAGGTTATGAATTGCCGGTTGGTAAATTGTATAAATCATCGCTGCACAGCGTACTCTGAACAACATGACACTTATGAAAAAGAAGTCGCACCGGAACTTCATTGCCTGTTTTTGCCTGATCAATTTGGTGATGCTTTCGCCTGCTGCGGCGCAGGAACCTGATCTATCAAAATTCCACAGCGATAAAGAAAAGATAGCATCATGGATTAACTATTGCGAATCACTGCGCCTGAACAGCAGCGGCATTAAAAATAATTATCAGGTTTTACAACTGGCAGCTTTGAAAGGCATATCCTTCACGCCGGCGGACGATGACGTCAGCCGTGCGCGATTTTTCTTTTATGCAGCCTTTGGATTTTATTACCAGGTCAGGTTCGACAGTGCCCAGCATTATTTTTATGAAAGCCTTCATGAGGCGCAAAAAGCGAATTCAACGGAACTGACGGCCAATGCCTGCGTTGCGCTGATCCCCGTTAATTTTCAATTTCGTCAGCAGGACAAGGTCGACAGCTGTAAAAACATCCTTCAATCCATTATAGATACCACCCACAACATTAAAATCCTGCAGGACGGATATTCCGCCATGGGAAGCTATTATCAGCAAAAGTCCTATTACAGCACTGCCCAGGATTACCTCCTGAAAAGCATTGAGCTCCGAAAAAAGCAACTTGATACGACAAACAACAAAAAACTACAGGCAGACTATGCGATCCAGTGTTATTTGTTGTCAAAACAATACCAAAATACAGAAGTGTTATATACCAGAAGCCTTTCTGTTTTGCAGGAAGGTCAGCAATATGCGGGCGCTTCTCCGCCTGTGTATAACCGTTACCTTAGTTCTTTTACCGAAATATATGCATTGCTGGGGAATATTGATTCCGCCCTCCATTATGGATCCTTGCTGGAAGAACGCACAAAAAACAGTCCCGTCGTTTCTTCTGAAATGGTATCAGTCAATCTAAATATTGCGAAATTCTATTTGGACCGGCATCAAATCACCAAAGCATTCCCTTACATAACCAAAGCGGACTCGCTGGCCAACCGCAGCCAGTCCCCTATTCTAATTTACCAGGCCCAGATATGGATGGGCAGGTATCTCGAACAAACGGGGAAATTTGAACAGGCGATCGCTTTATTGTCCCAGGCATTGCCGGTCGCAAAACAAATCAGCAAAGAACAGTATGTCGATGCGTTAAAATATATGGCAGTCACACAAAAAGAAGCGGGTCACCTCAATGAATCCATCCAGTTTTATGAACTATATTCCAGCCAGTCAGATTCCCTGTCAAAGGAAAAAATCTCTCGCAATTTTGCTGATCAGGAAACACGATACGAAACGGACCAAAAAGAACAACGCATTGTTTCTCTAGGTAAAGAAAACCAGGTACATATTTTAGAATTGCAAAATGCAACAAGAACCAGGTTACTGCTTGTTCTCGGTTTAGCGGGATTAGGAATAATTTCATTGCTTTTATATTTTATTTACCGGAACAAGGAAAAAGTGAACAAGCTGCTGAACAAACAAAACGCCCAGCTTGAGCATTTAAACGGACAGCTTGCGCTCGCCAATGAATCAAAAGCAAAACTGTTCGGTATCATCGGGCATGATTTGCGATCACCGGCCAGCCAGATAGTACAATTGCTGCAATTGCAAAAAGAAAGCCCCGGTTTGCTGACGGAGCAATCCCGGGCGCAGCACGAAGAGAAACTAAAAACAGCGTCTGAAAACGTGCTCACCACCATGGAAGACCTCTTGCTGTGGAGCAAGAGCCAGATGCAACAGTTTACCCCGCAATTGGCTACTGTGAGGATTGCAGACATCATCAGGAAGGAACTAAGCATGATGCACCAGCGAATCGAAGAAAAAAACATCATGGTAGAGAATACCATACCCGAAACGCTTGTCCGGCATACTGATGAAAATTTTCTCTCCATTATTGTCCGCAACTTGCTGCAGAACGCTGTAAAATACGGCGATCCTTCCAGTACCATTTCTCTGACGGCCGACAGTCAGCACATTTACATCTTCAATCAGTCCTCAAAGGCCAATGCTGATGACCTGAACGCAATGCTCCTCAACAAACAGGTGGACAGCGGAATGTCAGGCCTTGGTTTGCAGATTGCCAATGACCTGGCAGTCTCGTTGGGCGCGAGGATTCTTTTTGATAAAAAAAGTGATTCCACCATTGTGGCTGCCATCCGTTTTTCTTCCTGATTTCCATCCATTTCCCCTAAGCCCATTTGTTGGACGATTTTATACAACCGTTCGTCGGATGTTCAGGTATTTTTTTATTTTATCCCCCAACCTTTGACAGGAATTTCCTTTTCAAACATTTAAAATATACTACCATGAAAAAAATTTTCATTGCGTTGCCCTTGCTTTTCCTGGTGTTGATTCTTGCCTTTTCAGCTCCCCAAAAAAGCATGGTCGGTAAATGGGTGATACATTACGGTCAAGGCCAAAACATAAACCTGGATTTCAGAAAAGACGGCACTGTTTCGGTCGCTATTCCAGCCGAGCAATTTACGGTTACTGGAAAATACAAACTTAAAGACGATATCCTTTATCTGAGTGACAGCACCTGCGGTTCGAATTATTGGGGGAAATACAAAGAATCCTTCATAACGGATGATTCCGTTTATTCGACCATGGTCGAAGATTCATGCATGCCCAGAAAATCAGCCGTGGACAAAGCAACGTTTATCCGGGTAAAAATGTAACCCTTATAACCTTTTTTCCTTGACTGCCGGATAAGGTGGACAGTTGGCTTATGCAAATGAAACAAATTCCTTAACCCTTCTCCATATCGTAAACCACCCGGGAAACCGGGTGGTTTTTTATGAAAAGAAAACACATTGCTCATGGTCTTTCAGCGATTTTCCCCGCCCGTTCGTCGGATATTTTTTACATGGGCTGCAGGTTCTGCGGATCTTTAGCAATAAAAAAATACTATGGGATATATGACATCACACAAAAATACGAATATGGCAAAATGGGCATTCCTGGCTTTGTCTATCGTATTTTTTTTGGTTTCTATATACTTGCTGTTGTCATCATTGTCAGTCTAAAATTTATTCATCATAAAAATGATCTATGAAAAAAGTACATGCAGCCGCGTTTGTTTTGGTCTTCCTTGTATTGATTGCCGATCAGTTACACGCGCAGTTCTTTAAGAAAATAGTAAACAGTGTAAAGCAAGCCACGCAAAACAAAGCAAATGCTAAAGCAGACAGTGTAGCCCAGGCTAAAGCGAATGCAGCGGGTACGTCTTCTGTTGGGGATACCGCATCAACAAACAGGGTCCTGGGTGCGTTTGCAAAGGCCGCGTCCGACAATCCCAATGACACTTCCGCGGCTGATCTTACCATGAAAGCCCTGGGTAATTTGATGGGGGGCGGTGGCGTGTCCAGGGCCGATTCGGTGGCAGCGATAAAGAATTTTACCGCTGCAAAAGGCGGAGCCGGTATGTTTTATCAGTATGCCATGACCCTCACGACTAAAAAAATGAATGGTAACAGTGATACCACTTCCTTATTTTTCACCGGACAGGGAGAAGGGCGGTCCGAAATGAACCTCGCGGGCATGATGGGAATAAAAGGAGGTAGCAGCCTTGTCATTATTTCTCATGCGAACCAGCCAAGATACAGCCTCTCCCTGGACGCTAACGACAAAACCTATTCGCTGAATGTCATTGATACTGCGCTCATCAATTCAGGGGGTATGACCAGCTACAAAGCCACTAAGGTCGGGAATGAAAATATCCAGGGATTTAGCTGCACTCACGCAAAAATAACGGCCGTTTCCGGGAGCGGAATGTTCAAGTCCTCCAGTACCTACGACGTCTGGACCAGTACTGAGGTGCCGGGTTATGCACTCTTTAAAAAGATGATGACGCTGCAAAACGTAACGCCAAAAATGATGCAGGCGCTGAATCAGGCAGGCTGCGAAGGATTTTTCGTGAAAATGGTGAGCCAAAGCAAAGATGTCACCATGAACATGACCCTGATTAAATCGCAGCAAAGAAATTTCCCGGCATCGTTATTTGCCATACCGGCAGGTTATACGGAATCCAAAGTCAATATGATGTTTCATGCCATGGAAGGAAATACTAAAACCAAATAAGGTATGCGACTCCTACCTGTACGCTCTGCAATCATAGGATCATCCCTGGTATTAATATCATGCTCCGGAATTGTGCGGAAGCACCAACCTGCTAAAACAGATGACGCTGCCAAGCTCCTTTTTGATACTACCAAATTGAAAGGGGACATGAATACCATGATGAATACCATCAGCGACGCCGCCAGCGGCAGGCAGCCGGATACCCCTATATTGAAAGCCTCGATGGCAGACGTGATGACCACAGCGGGCAAGGTGTTGTCTGATTCCGGGATTGCCTCTATGGGTGGAAACGAAAAAGATCCCTCAGTCATGTCGGCAAAAAAGACACTGATTAAAATGCGGAATGGAATAGGCATTACTCCCTCCGCGTTAGACAGTATGAAAAAAACAATTGCTCAGTTGCAGAAAAAATGAGGGAATGCCCGGCAAAAGAAAAGCCGCTTAGTTTTTGGCGCTGTGCAGGGGGTTCAGAGTGCGTATGGCATTGAAAACTGCCTGGTGCATGATGGTCGCATGATCTTCCTGAGGCAGATAATCAAAATACACCTCAAGGTTTTTATTCCCTGAGTCTTTTATTTTTTCCGCCAGCAGGTTGGCGTCGACTTCCATTACGCGGGGAAAGTCACCGGGTGTGAGTCCTTCCTTGCCGCAGGCAATATAAACTCCTGTTTTTTGCGGGAATGATTTTTCCTGGATGGCGGATTTGATCTGGAGTAGAGAACCGTTGTCCCACCATAAACTCGGGCTGACGATGATGTATTGATTAAACAGGGCTGGTTTTTTCAGGAGTATTTCAGCCGCCAGCAATCCACCCAAGGACTCTCCTATAATGGTTTTTGACGAGTTGGTTTTATATTGATGCTGAATGTACGGCTGTAATTCCTTCTCGATAAAATTGATGAATTTGTTGGATTTGCCGGTAGTGGGGTATTTTTTCTTGTCATTTTCTATGGTCGTCGGATAGGTAAAATCCCTTCTCCTGTCCACATTGGCAATGCCTACAATGATTGATTTGGGTACGCGATCAATCCAGGAAAAGCTATTGAACTGGTATAATCCCACTACATGAATAAAATCTTCATCCGCCGAACCATCCAGAAGGTAAACTACGGGATAGGTGACGGTGTCGGATGCGGAATATCCTTCCGGCAGGTAAATATTCAGGATCCTGTTTTCCGAAAGTTCTACGGAATGAATCTGGTCAATTAAACCTAGGACGAAGGGCTTGGTCTGGGCATTGGAAAAGGATGAAATAAAAATCAATAAAAAAAACGGCAGTTTTCGCATAGCAGGCAATTTATTCAATAAATGGTGAAAATATGAAAATGTGGGGATGTGATAATGGTTATCCAGAAAAGGGGAATGCGTCATGCTGATCCGGAGGCCACCCGCACCTGAACGAAGGAGAGCCAGGGAACCAGATATCCGGATGGGGTGGGGCATGACGCAAAAAGCCGTGAAGATATTGGCATGCCCCTTAGGGAGCTAATACCCCACGTATTCTTGCTTCTTTATAAAACCACTCGCTGAGTCGGGTCCGGTTGGCATTAATAAAGGTTCTTACATCAGGTTGGAGCGCCTCAAAAAAGCGGCTCCCCGGCTCCTGTACGATGAAGCGGCCGGTGTTTCGCAGATAATAAATATTCTTCCTGGTTTTCTTGCTGAAACCGACTCCTTCTGTAATTTGATCGGCGTTTGCAATGGTTTTTGCATTGCAAGGCAGCCTCTCGTGATAATAAAACCTGCAGAATATCTCCACCGTTTCATCATATTGTTTGACCTGGTGGTACTTTAAGTCCAAAAAACCAAATTTCACCTTTGAAAGGGTTTCATAATTTTTTTTCCATTCGGGGATCGTATCACAATGGATGCAGTAAAGCAGCCATTTTGCTTCAGTAAAAAGATCAATGATGCCAGGAGTATTCGAGATGTCCTTCATGGATGGTTAGCGAGACCGCTTAATATCCGGGATTTTGAACAATATTCGGATTTGCGTCTGTCTCTGTTTGTGGCATCGGCATCTGTCGCCTGGTATCTCCTGCTGGTATCAGCAGGGGTGTTTGTCCAGGATACTCCTGGGCGTTAGCTTCCCTGGTGATGTCAAGATTCAAGCGGATAAAATCCCAAAACCTAAAACCTTCAAAAGCCAATTCTTTCCTTCGCTCATTGAGGATGTCCAGTTCAAGGGAATCACCGATATTGTTGTATCCTGTAAATGCCGGGTCGCGTTGCTGGGCAACAAGGTTTAGGGTGGCCAAGGCCTGCGGGTCATTGCCATTGTTGTGATAAGCCTCTGCCAGAATCAATAAAACTTCGGCGTAACGGATGACTTTGGAATTGTCTGTTCCGTTGGGATTGGAAGTATTCGGATATTTATTCACTATGAGCACACTGTCGCTGGCACGCGTTCCCGGAATAATCAGCGACTGGCGCGCATCGGTTGGCGTATACAGATTGTATAAACCTTGCGTGCACAATGCATCTCCGTAACCGTCCTGGCTGTAAAAAGCGTCAAGGGCATCGGTAAACAGGTAATCTACTTTATCATATTCGATTTCAAATATGGTTTCGACCCTGTCGGTTCTGGGATCAGTTGCCGCCCAATAGGATTGCAACTGGTCGCTCGTGGTCAAAGTATACCCGCCGTTATTGACAATATCTTCAGCATAAGCCTGCGCCTGTTGCCAATTTCCCATAAACTGATAAACGCGTGCCAGCAATGCCTCGGCGCCGTATTTATTGATGTAGGCAGTGCTTTTATCATTTTCATCAATAAGATTTACCGCTCCTTGCAGATCAGTAAGGATTTGCGCGTAAACTTCGGAAACTTTCGCCCGCGCCGGTTTGGCATTGGGATTATAGGTAAGCACGATGGGAACGCCAAGAGCGGTGGAATCCACCGTATAGGGAACTCCAAATTGTCTCACCAGCTCAAAATACATGAGAGCGCGGACGGCCATGGCTTCTCCCTTGAGTTCACCGACAGCAGCCGTGTTGCTGTCGAGTACGGCATTGATGACGTTGTTCGCCCGGAGAATGACCGTGTACGCATCTCCCCAGGTGCCGTCCACGAAACCGTCACTGACTGTCACTGAATATTGCCATTGCGATAGGTATCGCCCGGAATTGGCAGCAGAGATATAAATATTGTCTGCCATGAGGTCGCCAATAATAGGCAACGTCCTTCCATATAAATTGGCAGAACGCATGCCGGCATAGACACCATTCAGTGCGGCCGTCATATCATTGACCGAACGGATGGCGTCCGATGCTGCCACGGAACTGAAAGGATTTTCGGTCAGAAATTTTTTGCTGCAGCTGTTTAATAAGAACCCGGAAAGAGCAGCGGCTATGATGAAATATTTTTTCATGATTGCTTTGTTGTTTTGATAATTAAAATCCAATGTTCATTCCCACAGAAAAACTCTTCTGAATAAAAATCTGAAGATTGTTTAAACCCTGGATGGGTTGGGAACTTGGTCCCGGAGAGCCGTTTTCGGGATCGAAGGTCAGGTTTTTGTCAAAGGTTTTGGTCCAGAAATTGGCTCCGCGTGCGTAGACGGTAATGCTGGATAATTTAATTTTATTTAAAACGGATGCTGGCACCTGGTACGAAAGGGTCACATTTCTAAGTCGGAGATAGCTTCCGTTGTACACGTATCTCGTTGACCCGAAATCTGAATTGGATGAATTGAAATAGACAAATTCAGGGATATCGGTTTTGTCACCGGGTTTTTGCCATCTGCGTAGCTCTTTCTGGTTTGTATTGTTTGCCGGAGTGGCCCCGTCAGAATTAATATAATTGCCGAACCCATCATAAAGCTTATTGCCATACTGGAAACTCACCAGGACATCGAGGGAAATTCCTTTGTAAGAAAACGTATTGGTAAATCCGCCGAGGCCTTTTGGGTCTGCATTCCCGACAATCACCCTCTGGACCTGGCTGATATCGCTCGTCGTTGTTTTCTTGGTGCCGTCGGTATACCACAATGGTGCCCCGGTTTGAGGATCAGCGCCGGCCCACAGGCGGGTATAAATGCTTTGCACATCTTTTCCAACCCTTACCAGGTAAGGCAGGCTGGTAATATCCTGACCCTGGTACAACTCGGTCACCTTGTTCTTGTTCAACGCAATATTAAAACCGATATCCCATCGAAAATTTCCTTTTACCGGAGTTGCACTAAAAGTGACTTCGACTCCTGTATTTTTCATTGCCCCCCACATTTTCTTCCGCTGTGGAGAAGCCTGAAGTTTGCGATAAGGGGACATTCAGCAACAGATGGCTGGTAACGCGATTGTAATATTCGACGCTAAAGTTTATTCTGTTCTTCAAGATCCCTGCATCGATGCCGACATTAAAAGGTTTGTTCAACTCCCAGGTGAGGTTAGGATTTCCTACATTATCCGGGTAACTGCCTGGTTGCTGCACGTAGTTATTCCCGTTTCCAAAACCGTAAGTGGCGATGGAGAGGTAATTTCCGATTTCAGCATTTCCGTTGACACCATAAGAAGATCTGATTTTCAAATTGCTGATCAAAGCTGAACCGAGCAGGAAATCCTCCTGGTCCAGGTTCCATGAACCCCCTACCGACCAAAATGTTCCATACCTGTTGGCTGATCCAAACCGCGAAGAACCGTCGCGCCGGACGCTTCCGGATAAGACATATTTGTTTTCATAGTTTACGGAGCCTATTGCAAAGGCTGAGGCAAAGGCATAATTGGATGCTCCTTCCGAAGCGGTGGTAGGGGTACTGATTGAAGGAAGTACCAGTTCAGTGGTCATCGGCACCCCGCTGCCATAGGCCGACAATACATATTCCTGCGAACGCTGTGACTCATACCCCACTTTCAGGTCGACATAACTGTTCAGGCTTTCTTTCAGGGATTTCCGGTAATCCAGTGTATTGGTCCATACCCAGTTAAAAACCCGGGTATACACACTTCCCAAATCACCGCCTCTTGAAAAGGCATCTCCGAAAAACGGGTTCCAGTATTGTATTTCCTCGAGGGTGAGGTAATCTATTCCATAGTTTGAACTAAAAGTTAAATCAGGAATGATTTTGTATTCGCCGCTGATAGCGCCGACGCCTTTAAAATTGCTCAGCGAGTTACGGTCAAATTTTGCGATAGCAAGAGGGTTATAAATGCCACTGAACAAATCAAATTGATTGCGATCATAAACAACCGTGTCGTGATCATATGTCGGCTGGGAAGGAAGTAATTGCAAGGCTGCCTGGATAGGGTTTCTGTAATTTCCTGCGACCAGCGGGGTATGCTGTAAAGACTGGCTGAGGTTCAAACTGGCATTCAGCGATAATTTACTATTTACCTTATGCTGTACCGAGAATGCTCCGGAATATCTTTTAAAATCAGAAGCGATTACGGAGGCCTGCTGGTTGAAAAAACCACCCGACATATAAAAAGTAGTCTTCTGGTCGCCGCCGGAAGCCGATATATTGAGGGATTGCTGCAGGCCCCGGCGTTGAACGGCGTCCAGCCAATTGGTGTTCACGCCATTGTTAACGCCCAGCGCATCGTTTATCTGGGCCACATCATTTTGCGTCCCTCCGGCATTTAGGATTCCTTCCGTCGACAAGGCAAAAAACTGTTGCCGGTTTAACGGCTTGCCGGCATCAGGAAAATAGGCCTGGGTATTCCTGCCGGTCTCCATATCTATTTTAAATTGTGTTCTCCCTGATTTTCCTTTTTTCGTGGTGATGAGAATAACACCATTTGCCGCCCTTGAACCGTAAACAGATTCTGAAGCAGCGTCTTTTAGGACCGATACGTTTTCGATATCATTGGGATTTAATCCGGCGAGCGTATTGGTGGTTTGCGTAAGGCCGCTGAAGTCACCCGTATTTATGGGAATGCCATCGACTACGAATAATGGCGAAGCATTCGCGCTTATCGAGCCTATCCCTCGTATTACGATATCCTGAGCAGTTCCGGGTTGGCCACTCGTTGCAATGGATTGCAGCCCCGCCACCCTTCCCTGTAACATTTGGTCAACGGAGACCATGGGCACGTCCTCCAGTTGCTTACCATCGACTTTGACGATGGAACCTGTCACTTCTTTCTTGGTTTGGGTGCCATAAGCCACTACGATTACTTCTTGCAATTTTCGATCTGCCGTAGACAGAGCGACGGAAATATTTTTCCTGTTCCCCACATTTATTTCTTCCGTGGAAAAACCCACGTAGGAAAATGTCAGAACTTTTTCCTTGGTGACCAGTTCAATGCTGAAACTGCCGTCTGCCCGTGTTTGCGTTACCTTGTTACTGCCTTTTGCGATCACAGTTACACCCTGTAAAGGAGATCCGTCTTTATTGTCTGTGACTTTACCGGTAACTACGTTCTGAGAGAACGAAAGGTGATAAATAAAAAGAAAAGCAGTCAGGAGAATGATACATTTTCTCATTTAATTTTTGGTTTTGTGTGTTTGACAAAAGCTTTCTTGCCGCCCGCTGCTGTCAGCCCGGGATTTTGGGGCAAATAATTACTTTTCCTAAGACACTTAAATTGAGAAATTCAGGATATTTTCATTGAACTAAAAAACTGAAACGGGATAAATGATAACTGTAACATCATTTTTTTAATTTGAACTTGTGGGGGCGAAAAGCAAAAAGAAAAATTAAAGTCTATAAACTTGGTAGGAAAGATAAAATAACTTTACTCATTTGTTAACGTTAGTCTTTCCCATTCAATTAAATTAGGAAAGTAACAGACGCGGGCTAAAAAACAACCATCCGTGAATCAAAAGCGTTTTCAATTTTCGGATCTATTTTCCGAATCAGGGACCCTTTCGACTGTATTTTGTGGGGCGTCCTTATCCCAGGTATCGGAGTGATACCTGACTCGTTATTTGGATTGATCGGCTTGAAAGCACAAAAGTACATTTCCCGGCATCTCTCCAAACATACCATATCCGGAATTTACAAACAATAAGCGGCCAGACATGACCGGAGCGGGGCCATCTATCGCACCGCCTTTTCCTGCGATGCCGTCTGTTGTTTCAAATTCCCTGGCGGTGTCAAAATCCCACAATATTTTGCCATCGCCCGAAGCATACCCCCGGATGTGACCATCGAGTCCACCCGCAAATACGATTCCCGGAATGACTGCCGGTGCTGCAGAGTTGCTGGCAAAACAACCTTTTTTACCCTCACAATCGGGCGAAGGCGTTTTCCAGATCACTTTGCCGGTTGCGATCTCCAGTGCATAAAGCCCGGGTGAAATCTGGACGGTACTGTCCCTTTGATCTATGGCAAGGACATTATCGGCGTTGGCAGCATAGATGTATTTTCCATCCGTTGACATTCCCCAATGGATTCCCCCGAGGGCCCCTCCTTTTCCAATCCTAGTTTTCCAAATCAGCCTTCCGTTGGATGGGGAAAGGGCATATACCATCCCCGACTTTTGACCGGCCACCAGCAGATCCTTCCCATCGGGCTTTTTTATCAGGATCGGTGCCATGCCAAAATCAAGATCAGGCCCGGGCTTGCCTGGACAGTTGTTAAAAAAAGGACAGGCGAGGTTATAAATATCGTTGGAATTACCCTGAAAGTTCCAGACCAGTTTTCCGGAGGCCAGATCCAGCGCCTGAATGGCATCACTGGTATTGGATGATGGGGCGGAATAATTTTCGCCTGTTCCTATATACAAAAGTCCTCTTTGGGCATCCACCGTCGGACTGCACCATACCGGCGCGCCGGAAGGTCCGTAAAAGGGTTTCCCGTTTTTCTTTTGTCCCGATACGATGGCGGGCGGAAGTACCCGGTGCCGCCACAATTCATTTCCTGTCTCCGCGTCAAGGGCTACTACCCCACCGGACGAAGTACAGCATGAGTAATTTCCATTGGCTGCCATGGCGACCTCCACGGAGCTAATGGGGACGTACACATGGCCGTTATATACCACCACCGACCCGGTAACCGCAGATTGCTGATCAAAACCAGCTCGTTTATTCCAAATCATTTTTCCGGTTTTGACATCGACGGCATACACGTTGGTGCTGAAATCGGCAAAAAATGCTGTAATTTTTCCTGCGCTTTCCCTTACATAAATAGCTCCGCGTATGGCAGCGCTTGCCGTAAAGACCCAGCCGATTTTTCCGGTATTTTTATTGAGCGCGAACAGTTCTCCATATTGACCGCCGACGATGAGCCAATCCCCCACAACGGCCGGCTTGCTCCGGACCAGCGTCGCATCCGGAAATGCAAAAGCCCATTTTAACTTCAGCGAAGACAGGTTGCCGGCGTGAATTCCGGCTTGTACAGCAGTACGCGAACCCGTTCCTTCTTTATTACCACCCCACCCGGAATAATCTGATTGGGATGGAGCGACAGAAAATGGAGTAAAGGCTTCCTTGGGAAAATTATTTGTTTTTATTGGCGTCTGGGTTACCCACTCGGCAACATTTTTACGTTGCTCCGGAGTCAGCGAAGATCCCTGAACACGCATTTTCCCATTGTCCAATGCCGCGACAATGGCCCGCGGCGTCATGGATGATAAAATGGTGGGATCCGGCGCCAATGATTTGGTAGAATCAGCGTGACAAGCCCTGCAATATTGAGCGAAAATACTGCGGCCTGCAGGAGCCACGGTATCGTTATGGGCGATATAACGCCCATGCATACCTGCCAGGTAAGGAATCTTCTCTTCTCCTCGGAAACCGGCAAATAAAATAAAAACAAAAAATAGGCTGACAGTCAGTCTCATGGACTAAATATACAATTCCAGGGAATGATGGCAAAAAACAAAAAATCAGAGCTCATTGGTTTTATCACGGTTGAAAATGATCATCAATTCCTGCCATAATATGTAATAAATTGCATACGAAATGAAGTTTTGTCGAATCATCATGACTGGGAAATGGCCGCCGGTCATCGGGATAGTCGAACGCTTCCAGCTTCCTTTCCCTATTCAATAAACTCAATAAAAAAAGAATATGAATAAGACAGAAAACAATGACAGGGGTTCTCTGTTTGCAAAAGGGGAAAGGGCTCCTGCGGAATACTTCACCGGTACAACCTGGATCACGAACCTGGTATCTGCCAATGACCCTTTTAATACGGTGATCGCTCATGTTGTTTTTGAAGCCGGCGCCAGAAACTTTTGGCATCGCCACCCCGGCGGCCAAATCCTTATTTGCACTGGGGGGGACAGGTTATTATCAGGAAAGGGGCAAAGCGATCCAATTGCTTAACAATGGGGACGTCATTAAAATATTGCCGGACCTCGAGCATTGGCACGGTGCATCAGCAGACAGCGAGTTCTCTCACATCGCAATTAATACCAATATTCAAAAGGGGATAGTAGTTTGGCTGGAAAAGGTCACCGATGAACAGTATGACAG
>Ga0206902_10223_pt1 | contig 13879 bp, 12 predicted proteins | sample Alteio_BWOrgHeat_44_FD_153242 | JGI IMG/M metagenome (GOLD analysis project Ga0206902, IMG submission 153242) | Enriched cells from forest soil in Barre Woods Harvard Forest LTER site, Petersham, Massachusetts, United States -... | ecosystem: Environmental > Terrestrial > Soil > Temperate forest >... | reverse complement strand
CATAAATCATTAGATAAGCCACAAGTTATTTCCGAAAACTCTAAATTTATCGCAAAGACGCAAAGAATTCGCAAAGGCGCAAAGAAAAAAATAAAAACAAGGAAGGCAAGATCGCCTTCGGCGGCAAGATCTTCTTGAATTATGAATGCTGAATTATGAAAAATGGACATGATTTCTTTTCATAATTCATACTTCATAATTCATAATTTTTCTTCGCGTCTTTGCGTGCCTTTGCGCCTTTGCGATAAATTCAGAGGTAACAAAAATAGCTTGAGGCCAACATAAGCAAAACAAAATTATTTGTGCAACAACGCCCTTCCGACTTTTGACTTTTGACTTCTCAATTGTAGCTTTTGTACCAGTCGACAAAGTTGGCGATTCCTTCATCGAGCGATACTTTTGGGACAAAGTTGAGTTTTTTTGTACTTGCAGTGATATCGGCATGTGTTGCGAGGACGTCTCCTGCTTGCATAGGCAGGTAACGTATTTTTGCTTTTTTCCCCGTATGTTTTTCGATAGTGGCGATAAACTCGCTGAGCTGCACAGGTTGATGATTGCCTAGGTTAAATATCTCCGCTTTGCCTTCAAGGTCCATTGCTGCTATGACTCCGCTAACGATATCGTCAATGTATGTGAAATCTCTTTTCATTTTTCCGTGATTAAAAACGTCGATGGGTTCTTCGTTTAAAATCGCCTTTGTAAACGAGTAATAAGCCATATCGGGTCGACCCCACGGACCATAAACAGTAAAAAATCGAAGTCCGATGACAGGTAATGCATACAGGTGGTGATACACATCAGCCATGAGTTCATTTGATTTTTTTGTGGCTCCATAAAGGCTTGCAGGCATATCTGTGCGGTCATCTAAAGAAAATGGAGATTTTGTGTTGCGTCCATAAACCGATGAGGAGGAAGCATAGATAAGTTTCATTTTTGGAAATTTTCTGCACGCCTCAAGCACATTAACGAAACCTTCCAAATTCGCCTTCACGTATGCTTGTGGATTTGTTAGCGAGTATCTCACTCCAGCTTGTGCAGCCAGATGAATAAGGTGAGTCGTTCCATGTAATTCAACAGCTTTTTGTAAGGCATTGGCATCACAGATGTCCCCTCTAACTATGCTGACACCGCTTTTTTCTAATATTTCAGTTCTCTGAAATTTTAAAGCTGGATCGTAATAATCGTTATAATTATCATAGCCAATAACTTTGGCTCCGCGAGCTGCCAATGCACGCGCAAGATGAAATCCGATAAACCCTGCAGCTCCTGTGATGAATACGTTTTTCATGTTAAACCTTTTCTAATAACAATAGTCCTATAAATATAATGCATAAGCCTATTACACGCCATAAACCTATTGTTGCGGCCTTTGATTTCGATGGGACCTTGACTTATCGAGATACGCTGCTGCCGTTTTTATGTTTTGGGAATAATCCTGTTCACATCTATGCCAAAGTGGGATTGAAACTTCCAAAGTTATTCCGATTTTCTCTTGGGTTAGCTTCGCGTCAAGATGCCAAAGAAGCTGTTCTAGCGCTTCTGAAAGATATGCCTTACGATCGTTTGTGTCGGAAAGGAGTCAAATTTGCCGATGCCCCATTAAATAAATTGTTAAATCCAAAGGCGATTCATCGTCTCAAATGGCATCAAGGGCATGGTCATCGCTGTATTCTCGTCAGCGCTAATCTTGATGTGTATTTGCACCCTTGGGCCAAAAAGATGGGATTTCATGACGTCATCACGTCGCAATGTGCCGTTTCTGAAAACGGTCTTTTTACAGGGGCTCTTCTCGGAGCTAACTGCTGGGGACCTGAAAAGGCGCGACGACTCCAGGAATTGCTTGGTCCACGCGATGCCTATACGCTTTATGCCTATGGCGATAGTAAGGGCGACAAGGAAATGTTAGCACTTGCCGACTTCCCCTGCTTCCGCACTTTTGGATAAATCTGAAATCTGAAATATGAAATCTGAAAAACAACTTCAGGTTAGAATCGGGCAAGGTACCTATCTTTCAGATTTCATATTTCAGATTTCAGATTTTTTTTATCTTTGATGGTAAAAAAATATCACCTTCTATAGTGTTTTGGCAAAAAAAAGGACTGCCCCATGAAATGCCCCTATTGCCAGCACGAAGAGCTGAAGGTAACCGATTCTCGTGAAGCGCAGGAATCTAATGCAATACGTCGTCGACGTGAATGCCTGAAATGCCAGGAACGTTTCACGACATTTGAAACTGTGGAATTGAGCATGCAGGTGCACAAAAGAGACGGCAGATATGAGGATTTTCAGCAGCAAAAGCTGATCAAAGGCCTTCAGGCAGCGTGTAGACATACAAAAATTAGTAACGATCAAGTCAATGCACTGGCTTCACAAATCACCACAGATCTGATACAACGACAGGTACGTAATATTTCGACTACAGAGCTCGGTGATATTGTCATGAAACATTTGCAAGCGTTAGATCCGATTGCCTATATAAGATTCGCTTGTGTATATAGACGATTTGGCAATGTAGAAGAACTGATGGAAGCAATTCAAACCATTCATCCTAAAGATGAAAAAAAATGAATGCTTCCATAGAGGCGCTTACTTTTTTTTATATAAACGATTGACAAGCTTCTGTTTCCTATTTATTAAGAAGCAAACGCATATAAAATAATTTAAGCCTGTGGTGTAGAAATGAAGGAGAAAGTCATGCCCCTTAAGAAAACAGAAATTGCAAAATTTAAAAAAGAACTCGAAAAACTCCGTTCACAGATTATGAATTCGGTAAAAGACTCAACGGACGGAGTGAAAACTCCGGACGAAAGTGGCATGTATTCTCAGCATCAGGCAGACAAAGGCACCGATGACTTTGATCGCACCATTAGCTTGGAAGTGACGACGCAGGAGTTTGCTATTCTTAAACATATCGACCGTGCTCTGCAAAAAATTGAAGAAAACACATATGGTATTTGTGATATTACAGGCGAAGAGATCTCGAAAGCTCGTCTCGAAGCAGTCCCTTATGCGACGATGACAGTGAAAGCTCAAGACATGTTGGAGAAAGGGTTATTGTGAATTTTTACCGACTACTCGCTGTAATGCTCGGCGTCTTCGTTTTACTTGCAGATTTTTTTACCAAACAGCTCGTCGTCGAGACACTGCCTTTAATGAGTTATCATCAGCCATACTATCCTTATGGGGGAGTAGGCGTTTTTCAGAATCTGTTTGGACTAGAATTTTCTATTGTTCATGCGATCAACCGCGGTGCAGCATGGGGCATGTTTGCGAATTGGCAAACCTATCTTATGATTGTGCGTTTTCTGTTGATCGGAGTTTTAGTTGTTTATTTCCTGTTTTATAACAAAAAAAGGTCTTGGAATATTCCCTTAGCTTTGATCATTGCCGGAGCTTTAGGCAATATCATTGATTATTTCCTATATGGACATGTCATCGATATGTTTCATTTCATTTTATGGGGCTACGATTATCCAGTCTTTAATTTGGCAGATTCTGCTATTTTTCTTGGCATTGCCTCACTATTTGTGATTACATGGTTGGAAAAAAAAACGATTAAGACCCTATCACATTGATGTTTTCTATAAAATTACGCAAAAGCGATCACACTGAAAAGCCAATGCAAGCATCGAAATGGCTTTCTCAAGCGATTCTTGTTGATGCAAATGAAATGGCATCTCTTTTTGATTTTCTAGGGGATTTTTACATCTTCTTAGTGAGTTCAGTTGTCGACGAAAATCAAGGAGAAGTAGCAAAAGAGGAATTCTTAAAAACCTATTCACAATACATTGAAGAGCTTAAAAGTGGATTAGTTCCTAATGAAAAAAACTATCGTCATTTTTTTTCTTCTGTGTTTACGGCAACAGGAGAGCATCTGTATGCCCTTCCTCTTGAGGATGATAAGCAATTAATACGTATTGCTAAGCCTGTTGTGCAATTGCAGTCTCATAAAATTGGATACTCTTCTGCAGATGAAAAATTTCGATCGGGAAGTTATGGGAGTGATGCCATTAGTTGGGGTTTGCAATTTTCCTATCCACAGCTATACCAAGACAATAAAACGCATGAGGTATTTCAAGTGAAAAACAATGCTCAATTTCCCAATACGGAGTTGTTTCAAAAAATACAAAAATGGGTGAGAAATAATACCGTACCGACTCCGTTCCTGATAAATGAGAAACAGTTGAATGTTCCGATGCGGTTAGGAAAACAGTGTTTTGGCTGGATCAATTCCCATCCACAATTGATTGAGAAGGGTATTATGATAACAAAGCTCGCGTTGCCGCACAATATTCCCGAACCGAATTAGAGTGTATTCATCGTGCCCGTGTGCGTGCCCGTGCCCGTGCCCGATCGCAACTGAAAGTAAATTGTAGGGTTTCGGGAACGGAGCAGGTTAAGGTTTGCGTTGTTTAAAGGTTTTTTTGGAGAAATTCGGGCACGGGCACGGGCACGCACACGGGCACGAATGTGACGGTTTGTTTAGTTCGGAAGGATGTGAAGGATATAACTTCTTTACAGGTTCGGAACACATGAGAGCATCAAAGCTAATGTTAGAAAAAGAAATTCAACAATATTGCACTGAGAAAAAAGTGACGCTAGCCCTTGCTGAATCATGCACAGGCGGAATGATTGCTGCGCGCTTGACTTCAGTGCCTGGAGCATCAGAGTATTTTTTAGGATCCTTTGTCACGTATTCGGAGTCACTAAAAAAATCTATTTTGCATGTTCCTGATGCTGTTCTTAAGAAGAAAGGTGTTGTCAGCAAAGAAGCAGTCACACACATGTGTAAAGGCGTTTTTAATGTCACTCACAGCGATTATGCAATCGCTGTTACAGGCATAGCAGGACCTTCTGGTGGAACAAGTAAAGTTCCTGTTGGCACCATCTGGTGTGCAATAGGCAGAAGAAATCAAAAACCATACGTATGGAAAATGCAGCTGAAAGGAAATAGAAAAAAAATTGTGCAAGAGTGTACAACTAAAATTCTTGAGGAATTTTTAATCTTCTTACACGCATGTGAAACATGAATTACTCCGAAGCTTTGGAAAAGTTGCAATCGTTTGGTCAGCAGCATCTTTTGCACTATTGGGAATCCCTTTCTGAGTCAGAACAACAGCAATTGCTAAAACAGATTGTTGCATTAGATATTCCGACATTTAATCTACAAAAAAATCTTCTGAAACAACAACTGAAGCCGCTAAAAAACATAAAACCTATTCAGGATACTGTTTCAGAAGGAACCACGGATGATTATGAATTAGGCTTGCAAATACTTGCTGATGCGCGTGTGGGCTGCATTTTGATTGCCGGAGGCCAAGGAACTAGGCTCAATTTAAAAGGACCTAAGGGACTTGTAGAGATCACTCCCATTCGAAAAAAAACTCTTTTTCAGTTGTTCGCCGAAAAAGTTGTTGCCGCAAGCAAACGCGCTAAAGCACATTTGCCATTGGCTATCATGACCTCTCCGCTAAATCATGAGGAAACAGTAGATTTTTTTAAGAAAAATAAAAACTTTGGGCTGCTCGATGAACAATTGGATTTTTTCACGCAAGAGATGCTCCCATTTGTATCTAAAGAAGGAAATCTGTTTCTTGAAAGCCCCTCTAAAATAGCCCAAGGACCTGATGGCAATGGAATGTCTCTACGCTACTTTGTGAACCATAAAATTTGGGAAAAGTGGAAACGTAAAGGTGTTGATTACTGCACCTACATTTTGGTTGACAATCCTCTTGCAGATCCTTTTGATCCAGTCTTAATTGGAAATCATCATCGCAGTCAAACAGATGTTACAGTGAAATGCATTGAACGGATAAAGGCAGATGAAAAAGTCGGTCTTATCGTGAAGCAGGATGACAAGGTGATTGTTGTTGAGTATACGGAAATGCCTGAAGCGGAAAAGAGTGCTGTCGATAAGAAGGGAAAACTACTGCATCGCTGCGCTAATATGAGCAATTTTTGTCTTAGCATGGATTTCGTCTGGGAAGCAGCTAAAATTCCTTTGCCACTGCATTGCAATTTAAAAGCAGCTAAGAACATTGACAAGGAAGAGAAAGAGGAGAATAAAGCGTGGAAATTTGAAACGTTTATATTTGATATTCTGCCTTATGCAATGCATGTCAGGGCGCTTCTTGTAAAAAGAGAAATGGCGTTTGCACCGTTAAAGAATGCTTCTGGAGACGATTCTTTCGAATCCGTACAAAAAGCTTTACAACATCAAGCAATTGCCCAATTTGAAAAAATTACCGGAACAACAATTTCCGGAGATCACTTTTTTGAGTTGGGGCAAGAATTTTATTATCCGACTCCAGAACTGAAACAGAAATGGAAAGGCAAATCGCTGCCTGCAAGTGATTATGTAGAAGGATAACGGATCGCGAAGAATTCCATAGAGATAGACCCAAAACTGAAGTGAGAAAAAAAAGAATTGAAAAATTAAATAAATTTGATGTAGCGTTGTGGGCTTTAAAATCGACTGATTAAAGATTAAGAATCAGAAGCTCAGGAAAACTAAAACAATTAGAGGATCAAATGAGTGCCATCATATCTGCAACAGCAGCTCAACCCGTCTCCCCTTCATTCAATTCTGACCCTCCTTCGCGCACTTTTCATGTTGTAAATGCCAGCACTCCTGAAGAGATGAAAGCGCTACAGAAGATCTTTACCGAAATTCTTGTTCCATTATATGGCTCACAAGAAAAAGCTCTCTCTCAAATCTCTTTGTCTAAAGATCGTCGATGCTATTTGCTTTATGAAAACAGCACTCCTGTTGGTGTCATTGTCTTCAAAACAGAAATAAGTAATGAGTTTGCAGAGTTCGGAATTACAGATAGCATTGAAATCAAGTCTCTTTTTGTGGTGGCTTCCGGAGAAAATTCCGGAAGAGGGATCGGATCTCTTTTAATGGATAAGGTCGCCGCCGAAGTAGATAAACTTAAAATAAAATGTAATTCCCTCCATGTGACTGTCAGTGAAACCAAAGTAGACTCCCTGAATTTTTTTAGAAAAAAGGGATTTTCTATTATGTATACCTGGCAAGATAGGTATGTCAAAGGAACGAAGGAGCATCTTTTACGGCGTCTACAAAGCCCGCAAGATGATAAACTTGCTGCAGAAGCGAAACTAAGCAAAGAAAAGGGTGTGGGCAATGCCGCAAGCGCAGCGTCGGTAATGGCAAATCTAAGTATTAAGGCATCACAAGCTGCTGGAAAGGTTCTTCCATTGCTACCCGATAGAAAAGAAAAAGAAAGTGAAGGTGATGTAAAGACGCATTCACAACAATCTGTCGAATGGTCACCGAAAGCATTGTGTGTAATAAAACGTGCGCATTGGGATGATATACATGCCTTAAAATTATTGTCCGATGGCACCTTTATTAGTGGCTCAAAAGATAATACGCTGCGGAAATGGAGTCAAAATGGAGACGTTGTAAAAGAGGTATACGATGTTGAGCCTACGTATGCAAGTGAACGTGACTGGATCACAGCCATCGGAGTTATTAATGATGAGTACTGGATCAGTGGCAATAGAGCAGGAAAAGTATCCCTGTGGAATACCGCTGGAGACTTTATAAAAGATTTATCCTTAAAACTTCCTAAGTATAATCATGTCAGTTATGAACAAAATCGTTGTCGTATTAATTGTTTAGTAGGAGGATCCTATAAACAAAAACCTAGTTTCTTTGTCGGATTTCCAACGATGTTTAGCGAGTACAATCTCATTGAAGGAAGGACGGTTTCTGTAACGCAAGTTCACAAAAACGACTGGGTATATTGCGTTCACCCTTTAAATGAAAGACGCAATCTTGTAGTCACTGCAGGAACCCTCGAAATTTGGGAAAAAACCCAAAATGTGTGGAACCGAGGTTCGACAATTTTTAATGAAAAAAAAGAGAGAATGGAAAAAGAAAAGCCAACCAATGGTAAAAAATATAGCAGAGGAAAAGTGAAAAAATCCAGGGCCCACATTGCCGCACTTACACAGTTAACTGCTGATCCACACCACTTTGCTCTCGGAATTTTTGGTGGCCGTACCGCTGTTGTTGATATTAATGCAGCAAGCACAATCAGAGAATGGACTGAACACGTCGATCATGTCTGGTGTATCGAAAATGTATCGAGAGAAATTTTCGCATCAAGTAGTAGCGATGGAACAATCAAGTTTTGGGATACACGCCTCGATAAGAGCGTGAAAACATTAGGAAAGCATATGGGAGGCGTTTCCGCAATGCTGCGGATCAATGAGAATGTTCTCGTGGCAGGAACATGTTCAGAAAATGCAAAAGATGAAGGAGCTCAACTTCTCTTTTACGATATACGTCGTTCTGGTAATTAATAGACTTCTTGCGCAATTAGCATAGAAAAAAACGCACTCTTTCCTTATCATTAAGAGTGCGTAATGAAACGCGGTGTGCAATTTCGTAGAGGAGTCCATATTCGTTGTGCTTACAATTATGCTCAGGCCAAAGGCCTGGAATTTGAAAGCCTAGGGCATCGCCCTAGGTAGGCTTTAGATAGCATTGCAGGCTGAAGGCCTGCGATATGATTTTTATTGTTTATTTAAACTAAATTTATATCGCAGGCCTTCAGCCTGCAAATTTTGTCCGTATTTCACCTAGGGCGATGCCCTAGGCTTTCAAATTTCAGGCCCTTGGCCTGAGAACACTTAGCTTAAGATTCGATCGCGTTTATGTTTCACAGGGCGTTAATAAAAAATAATTTATTTGGAGGAATTACACATGGTATCAGCAACCAAATCGCATGCGAACACAGCCGTTTCCGTGCCAGATTTCAGACGCGTAGTGGGATCAAGCCAAGAAAAACAACGCATGGAAATAGTTAAAAAGTTTTTTTCCGAGAATTATCAAAAGACTCAAAGCGAAGAACTGCTCAAAAAAATTCACTTAGGAGATCTTACCTGTCGCTTGCTGTACAACGAAGAAACAGCAGTAGGTATAGTGGTATTTAAAAAAGCGCTAACTAATGTGCAGTCAAGTGACCTTACAAAAAGCCTAGAAATACAAGTTTTGCAATTGATAGATAAAAAATTCGCAGGCAAAAATTACGAAGAGATACTGTGGCAAAAGATTTTAGATAATGCTAAAGACCTTCATGCAAATGCGATGCATATTAAGCTACTTGAATCAAAAACTGAGACTGAAAAATTTTTACAAGGCAAAGATTTTAAAAGAAAAAACAATGATCCCCTGTTATGTAAAACATTAGAAAATCAAGAATCTAATTCGAAACACGAGGCAGAAAAAATGGAAGCTGGAGCGGCATCATCTTCAAAAACAAAAAGAAAACTAAATGTAGAAGATGAGGTCTCAGCAAACGATAATCCTCCTAAGAAAAAACTTCATACCTCCTCGAATTCCGCCTCTAACTCAATAGCTTCAAGTTCAACTTCAGGGCGTTTTTCTAATTCAGCCCATACTGCTGAAGCTACAGCAGTCAGCTATCAAAGCAATCACGCATATGCAAAGCCTTGTGAAGTCACATTAAGAAAGGAATATATTCACAAGATTCAGAAAGGAACTAAAACCATTGAAGGGCGTATTAATTCTGGAATTTTCTCTAGGTTGTTTCGCGGTCAGAAGATACGTTTTTTTTATACGCAGAATCCTCAAGATGACGTTGTGTGTGAAATTGTAAAAATTAATAAATATTCCTCATTTAGAGAAATGCTTGAGAAAGAAAATTTTAAGAGTTGTCTTCCAGAAGCTTCTTCAATTGATGCTGCTGTTGAAACATATCATAGCATCCCATCATTTAGAGAAAGAGCTGCACAAAGTGGGGTTTTAGCTATTCATTTAAAAACAATCAAGAAATAACCTGCGTCTAAACTTTTGTGCAATTCAGGTTATCCTTCTTGACTAATTAGAAAGGAAATGGCCGTGGTATCTCCGACAAATATCAGTTCAAAAGTATCAAACGCACAAGCTTCTGTAACTATACAGGACTCTAAAAGTGCACCGGATAGTTTAGCATCGAAAGTTAAAAATGCCGCGACGACCGTATCCAAAGCTGTTCTGGAATCTCAACAAAAAACAGGGCATAATGACGCTAAAAATCAACCTGTGCTTCAGTATGCTTCCATTGTAAAAAAAGACAAATCACAAACGAAAAGTGTCACGACAGCAGTTGTAAAACCTGCAACACTCTCTTCTCAAGCAAGCTTTTCAGCCACAAAAAAAACACCAGAAGAATCCCAGAAACAACCCCAATCGGTAGGCGAGATTAAAGTCTTAAAACATATCTCAGACGCGCATCAAGATGACATTCATGCCATGATTGACACTGGATCTAACACGTTTGTAACAGGTTCAAAAGATGGGGGCTTAAGATTATGGAATCAAGAAGAATTGGTGAGAGATGTCTGGATACCAGACAGCATTAATTATCAAGAATGGATTACGGCCTTAGCTCCTTTAGGAGCCAATAATTGGTTAAGTGGAACTCGAAATGGCTATGTAGACTTATGGGAAAATTCCGGAGAAAGAGTAGCATCCCTTGAAGTCAATGCGACGGCATCGTCATCTTATAAATGTAAAGAGAGAAACGCATCTCGTGTAAACTGTATAGCCCAAGATCTTTTCTCACAGGGTGACCCTATTTTTTACATAGGCAGGCCCACACAATTTACTGTTCATAGATTGAAAAGAAATAATCCAAAAAAAATATCCGCCGTAAACATTAATTCTTGTACCACAAGCAAAAATGATTGGGTGTATTGTGTCACACCATTAGCTCCAAAAAAAGTGATGGTTGTAACAGGCGCTCGTTTGGATATTTTTGAGGCAGCTAAAAATCAATGGAAACAAACTGCTTTAATCAAGGAAGAATATTCCAAAGATACGCCACCTCATCAAAGGCCATTTATTTCCTGTGTAACGCAATTACAAAATCAACCAGGAAATTACGGTTTAGCAGTGTTTGGTGGACCAGTAACTATCATAAATATCGAGACCCAGAGGATAGTTAAAAGTTATCATGAGCATAAAAAACGCGTATGGACAGTAGAAAATATTAGAGAAAATATCATTGCTAGCTGTTCTGACGACCATACAATTAAAATATGGGACCTGCGTTTAGCAAAAAGCGCGCTCACACTAGACAAAAATATTGGCAGGGTTTCTACCTTATTAAGAATGTCAGAACATTCCCTCATTTCAGGTTCATGTCCCGATGACTTAAATGCAACGAGTGACCGCGCAAGATTAACGTTTTGGGATATACGTAAGTTATAACCGATTGCTGAAGCGATTAGGATGATATAATTAACGCGAGTTTTGCTTAAGCTTTCTGTCGCCGTATTCACGGCTCAATTTTTTATCTTATCTCTACCATGGGCTTACGCCCATGGCTACATGCTGCCGCCTCTTCGAGGCTCACTCGTTATGAATTTTAACCCTTTTAGACAAAATTATAACCCGTTGAGTTAGCCAAATGTGAGCCTCGAAGAGGCGGCAGCGTGTAGCCACAGGCGTAAGCCTGTGGTTGGACATTAATGATATATTGAGCCGTGAATACGGCGACAGAAAGCTTAAACAAAACTCGCGTTAATTAGATGACCCACATTCACGAATAATTCTTTGATCTGCTATAGTGCGCACATAGGAGACAAGGGATATGCGTGTCAGTTTTTTAGGAGCAGGAACCTGGGGTTTCTGTTTAGCCTCGCTACTCGCGTCCAAAGGTTTTGACACTATTTCTTGGACTCGTGATGTCTCTTTGGCAGAAAAATTAAATAATGGCGAAGAGCACCCTTACCTTCCTGGCCATTCTCCTCACAGAAACATGTCCTTTACTACGAACTTGGAAAACGCCCTTACAGACGCTGCTATCCTTGTCGAGTCGATCTCTTCGGCGGGTTTCAGAAACGTTTTTGAACAAGTAAGAACCATCGGAATGCCATCTTGTGCCATCGTTATTACTTCAAAAGGAATTGAACAAAATACAGGATTAATTTTACCTGATGTGCTTTCTGAAGTTTTTGGCTTAGAAATTCAAGACCAGATTAGCTGTTTAAGTGGTCCTAGCTATGCTGTAGAGGTTATGAAAGATCTTCCCACATCCGTCGTTGTTGCTGCATACGACTCTAATCTCATGGTACAAATCGCAGACCTTTTCACAACACCTTCATTCCGCGTCTATCCTAACGCCGATGTAAAAGGGGTTGCTTATGGGGGAGCACTAAAAAATATTATCGCGATCGCTTGTGGAATCTCTGACGGACTCGGATTAGGATTCAGTGCCCGTGCTGCGATTATGACGCGTGGGCTGCATGAAATTCGAAAACTCGCTGTTGCAAAAGGTTGCAAGGCAGAAACTTTGAACGGACTTTCTGGCATGGGAGATCTCTGTGTGACATGCAGTTCGTTGATCAGTCGTAACTGTCGTTTCGGATTTTTGTTAGCTCAAGGAATGCGACCAAAAGAAGCGCAAAAAGATATTGGAAACGTTGTAGAAGGAGCCTACACATGTGTGTCAGCGCTACAATTGAGCAAACAACTCGACATCCCAATGCCCATCACCGAAACAGTTTATAATATCATATACAAAGGAATGCCTTTAGGAGATGCTGTGCAAGCATTAATGGGACGCCCTATCAAAGGGGAGCACCTATGAAAATTGTCACAGCGCAAAAAATGGCTGAGATTGAGGCACAGGCCTATGATGAGGGCGCATCGGAATCCGATTTCATGGAAGAAGCAGGCAGTGGCGTCGCACTTGTCATCCATGATTTTGCAGAAAAAAACAATATCGACCGACAGATCATTTTGTTATGTGGAAAAGGTAATAATGCCGGCGATGCCTACACTGCAGGCGTACACCTCCTTCATCTCGATTATGAAGTCACTGCTTACCAGACCTTTTCAATTAATGATTGCAGTCCGTTGTGCCGAGAAAATTATTTGCTCTTTCTACAAGACGGCGGTCGTGTCAAAGAGATCAACAGTGAAGATGAAATTGTCTTTCCCAGCTCAGGTATTATTGTAGATGGTCTTTTTGGTACAGGGTTTCGTGGAAAAGTAGAAGAACCCATAGCTTCCATTATTAAGGCAGCAAACGAATCACTTCTTCCAATCATCGCTGTTGATATTCCTTCGGGATTAAATGGCACAACAGGTGAAGTCAATGGTATTGCCATTGTCGCAGCGATCACTGCCTTTCTAGGTCTTCCTAAAACGGGATTTTTCTTGAGAGATGGCTGGAACCACATTGGTAAGCTGGCCTATGTTGATTTTGGATTACCAAAAGAAATTGTCGAAAGTGTCGATGTCGACATGAACATGCTCTCTCCAGATCTCATGAGACCTCTCATGCCAAAAATGAAAAGAAATCGTCACAAGTATGAAGCCGGACAAGTGGTCGCGCTTTCTGGATCTCAAGCCATGCCTGGAGCAGCACTTTTAGGAACGTTGGCAAGCCTATGCGGAGGTGCTGGTATTGTGCGTTTGTTGCATAGCAATGAAATGGAACTCGCCCTGTCTTGCAGTCCTTATGAAGTGATCAAAGTCCCATACAGCAAAAATAAAGAAGGCATGAAACAAGCCCTGGAATGGCTTAACAAGGCAAATGCAGTGTTCATTGGACCAGGAATCGGTGTCACACAAGAGATGAAGGATTTAATGCATTATGTTCTTCCAAAATTGGATAAGCCTTGTGTTTTAGATGCAGATGCCCTGACGATTATTTCTGAAGAGAAAATGCCGTTTCCAAAACAAGCTGTGCTCACACCTCATATTGGGGAAATGAAGCGCTTACTTCATACTGATGAGTTTGTCCTAGATACGGATCATCTGAACTTATGTAAAAAGTATTGTGAAAAAAACAAAGTGACACTAGTGCTGAAAGGCGGACCTTCGATTGTATTT
>Ga0206902_10220_pt1 | contig 13912 bp, 7 predicted proteins | sample Alteio_BWOrgHeat_44_FD_153242 | JGI IMG/M metagenome (GOLD analysis project Ga0206902, IMG submission 153242) | Enriched cells from forest soil in Barre Woods Harvard Forest LTER site, Petersham, Massachusetts, United States -... | ecosystem: Environmental > Terrestrial > Soil > Temperate forest >... | reverse complement strand
GTGCCAGTGGCTTTGCTACAGAGACTAGTGACGCATCATGGTTCTACTATTCTCCAATGTCGTTGATTCACTCATTCTGCTCGCCGCCTGCTACTTCGACGATGTACGTTATTTGTCCGATCTTAAAGAAGATCTCACATGTCTGGATTGGCACACGAGTGAACCATCTGAATTGTCAAATATTCAGGAAGCCGTGTCAGAGGGGGTCTCTGAATTCCTCTCTGAATAGGTTCAGAGAACTCAGTGAGACACACTCCCCTAACTAAGAACTTGTTGAAAAAGGCGAGAGCTTTACATTCTCTTGTTTGAGCAGTTAAGCGTAATATTGGCTCAGACGCTGTTACCCAGATAATCCAAGCAGCGGAGATCAACACGAGATGTCGCTTCAACTCAGACACGACCTCCTCGCATTCCGGGGGTGACGGGCTGGCTGGAATTCTATTAATGTTTGGCTTGAGCCGCCCTCATCGCCGCCCGGTTGTCGAATCGGTACCCGACCGTGGTGGTCCATTGGTTGTAATCGAGTGAGCCGCCTCGCTGGGCGGTAAACATGCTCTGGAAAAACAGGCGCGCGCCTAGATCCATATCCAGCATCGCGTTGCCGAAATAGGAATCGCTGGTTTGGGCCAATGAGGAATTGTAATCATAGCGCCCCGCCTGCAGATCGAGGCGGAAGCGCTCCCCGAGATCTCTGTTGATACTCACAGTGCGATATTTGCCGGAGGCAAACGCGCTATCGAATTTGGCATAGCGGATGTCGGCACCAAAGCCAGTCTTCCAGATGCGCATGACAGAGGCTCCGAAAAGTTCATTCAACGAAGACCCATTGTCGTTGGAACTGTTGCTTTGCCCGACGCTGCCGTAACCCGTGATGTGAAGCGGGAACTGGACGCGAACGCCTCCGTTGATTCCCTGGTAGAGGTACTTATCAAGCAGGCCGGTTCCAACCAGGACCGCATCGTACGTGGGGACACTGCGGAAGTAGGTGTCGGTGAGGTCGAGGGTCACGCGCGGATGCACCTGAAAGCGGGCCGAGATCAGGCTTTCTCCAAGCCCCCAGCCGACCGTGGGCTGACCCGGGTTCGGTGTGGGATTATCGATCTGCATCGCCTGATACAAAGAGAAATATCTTTTGAAGGAGAATTCATTTTCGGTAAAAAGGAATGGCCTGTTAACCGCCCACTTGAGCAAGTCAACGCCGGCCCCGGCGGTGCTGGAGTAGTGGAAGCCGTCGAAGGTCCCGCCATGAATGTTGAAGAAGCCCCCGCCCACGCGGAGGTTTGGATCGTAGTTCCACGCCGTGGGATTGGGCGAGGAACCAGCGAACATGCCAACGACCGTCCGTTCGGAGGTTTTGCGGCCAAGGTATATGCCGTCGATGGTCTCCAGGCTGCTCGCGTAGGGAAGATACATGCGCCCAATGGAAGCCGTCCACGCGGAGTTGGGGTTAATATAGTTCAGGCTCATGAGGTACGTGCGATTCATGAGGTTCTGAATGGAATTCTGAACGGCGGCATTGTTGTTGTTTTGCAACGTGCCGCGCCAGTAGCCATTGAGGTTCCAGTAGGTGCCGAACATCCGGGTGAAGTCGGCGCGGACCACCATGCCATATTCGCTGGCTATTGAGCTTGTCTGGCCCAATTCCTGGATAGTGCTGACGTCGAATCCGAACCTGCCTCGCATCTGATTGACTTCGGGAAGCGGGGGCCGGGGGACCTCGTCGCGCACTTCTTCATCCATCGGATCGCCTTCAGTGAAGCTGATGACCATGGGGTAGTGGCGCGTGCTTCCGAGCGTGTCCTTGTCCACGAGTTTCTTCACCTCGTTATCGGGAAGGGAGACCACGTCCTTGTCAGTAAGGTCGCGTTTAGTCGCGCTGATCTCGCAGACCGCAGAGGTTGAGGCGACTGAAATCACCTTGAGCCGGGCAATGACTCCCGGCTCGATGGCGGCATTTGCCGGATCCTGTTCGGAAAGATTTGTGCTCTGCTTGAGAATCAGTTCGGTGCCTTCCCTGAGACCCGAGGTCGTTCCTCCATCGATATACACGTTCGATCCGTTGATATAGCGGATATGAAAATCGGTACGCGTGGGAGCCGCGGCGAGCGCGGGTGCGGGCGGAGCAGCGGGATCGGCTTCCTGTGCGCGGCACGCGGGGGCCATAAGAACGAGGAGAAGCAAGAAATGGTGTCTCATGGGTTTAACCTCCCCCTCCGCTCTTGTGACACGCGTAGCAGTTCACGCTGTTATACACATATCCATTCACGTTCGGGTGTTTGAAGTTGGCTGCGTTGTTGCCGCCATGGCAGCCGGTGCAGGTAAAGACCGAGTAGTCGGACGAATTGGTGTGGCAGGTTGCGCACACGCTGTTCGCGTTCCCGTGGGTGGTTGGGAAGAACGTGTGGTACGAAGTCGGCAAAGTCGCCGAGGTCCAGTTCGTAGTCGTGTGGCACGTGGTGCAGGTGGTCGGCCACTTCGCCGTGGTGTGGTTGGGATTGGTCGTGCCGGTATAGTCGGCCGTGTGGCACGAATAGCAATCGGTCGGCGTGCCCGCGAAGACATTATTGATGTGGCACAGGTTGCATGCGACAGTCGTGTGGGCACCCGTCAGCGGGAATGGCGTGTTGGCGTGGTTGAATGTGGCGCCGGTCCAGTCCGTCGTCGTATGGCACGTGTCGCAAGTCGTGGGGAATCCAGCCGCGGCATGGGCAGGATTGGTCGTCCCGTTCCAATCGGCCTGGTGGCAGCCGTAGCAAAGGGTCGGCAAGGAGCCGTTGTAGGTGGTCGCGCTTGTGTGGCACTGCACGCATTGCATCGTGGCGTGGAAGCCGGTCAGCGGGAACGTGGTGGTCGCGTGATTGAACGTCGACGTAGTCCAGTTGGTGGTCGAGTGGCAGATGGTGCAATCGGTCGGGAAGCCGGCGGCGACGTGCGCCGGGTTGGTGGTTCCGGTGAAGTCCGCCTGATGGCAGGAATAGCAGGCTGTGGACAGGTTGTTGTAGTTGTTGTTGGTGTGGCACTGCGCGCATGTCACGGTCGCGTGAGCACCGGTCAGGGCCCAGTTGGCATACAGCGTGTGGTTGAAGGTAACCCCCGCGGTCCACGTTGTTGGAGCCGCGCCGTGGCAGGTGTCGCACGTTGTGGGGAACGCCGCAGCCACGTGACTGGGGTTATTGGTGCCCGTGAAGTCGGCCTGGTGGCAGCCGTAGCAGGTAGTCGGCACGGTTGTGTAGTTGTTGTTGGTGTGGCATGCGGCGCAGGCCAGCGAGGTATGTGCGCCGACCAGCGGGAACACCGACGAGTGATTAAAGGTGGATGAGGTCCAGTTGGTCGTGGAGTGGCAGAGAGTGCAATCGGTCGGGAAGCCTGCCGCAACGTGGGCCGGGTTGGTGGTCCCGGTAAAGTCCGCCTGGTGGCAGCCGTAGCAGGTGGTCGGCAGAGACCCGTTGTAGCTGGTCGCGGTGGTGTGGCACTGCGCACACTGCAGCGTGGTGTGCGCGCCGGTCAGCGGGAATGTCGTGGTGTTGTGATTGAACGTAGCACCTGTCCAGTTGGTGGTGCTGTGGCAAACGGAGCAATCGGTCGGGAAGCCGGCGGCGACGTGCGCCGGGTTGGTCGTGCCCGTGAAGTCGGCCTGGTGGCAGGAATAGCAGGCGGTCGAAAGGTTATTAAAGTTGTTGTTGGTGTGGCACTGCACGCATGTCAGCGTGGCGTGGAATCCGGTCAGGGCCCAGTTGGCATACAGCGTGTGGTTGAAGGTCACCCCGGTGGTCCACGTCATTGGAGCGGCACCGTGGCAGGTGTTGCAAGTGGTCGGGAAGTTTGCAGCAACGTGACTGGGGTTATTGGTACCCGTGAAGTCAGCCAGGTGGCAGCCGTAGCAGGTGGTGGGCACGGTTGTGTAGTTGTTGTTGGTGTGGCATGCGGCGCAGGCCAGCGAGGTGTGTGCGCCGACCAGCGGGAATACAGAGGAGTGATTGAAGGTGGACGAAGTCCAGTTGGTCGTGGAGTGGCACAGCGTGCAGTCGGTCGGGAAGCCACCGGCCACGTGCGCCGGGTTAGTGGTGCCGGTAAAGTCGGTCTGGTGGCATCCATAGCAGTTGGTCGGCAATGTCAGGTAATTGTTATTCACGTGGCATTGCGCGCACGTCACGGTGACGTGTGCGCCGGTCAGCGGGAACGCCGTGGCGTTGTGATTGAACGTGGCACTTGTCCAGTTGGTGGTGCTGTGGCACACGGCACACGTAGTGGGCAGACCCGTGGCCGCGTGAGGCGGATTGTTGGTTCCGTTGTAATCGGCCTTATGGCAGGAATAGCAGTCAGTCGGAACGGTGGTGTAGTTGTTGTTGACGTGGCACGAGGCGCAAGCGACCGTAGCATGGGCGCCCGTCAGCGGAAACACCGAAGCATGATTAAAGGTCGAGGTCGTCCACGTCGTGGTGGTGTGGCACAAAGCGCAATTGGTCGGGAAACCCGCAGTTACGTGATTCGGATTGGTAGTCCCGGTGAAATCCTTGGTGTGGCACGAATAGCAATCGGTCGGAAGGGTGGTGTAGTTATTGTTGACGTGGCATGTAGCGCAGGCCACCGTGACGTGCGCGCCGGTCAGCGGGAACGACGTGGCGTTGTGATTGAACGTGGCAGTCGTCCAGTTGGTGGTGCTGTGGCAAACCGCGCACGTCGTGGGCAAACCGCTGGCCGCATGGGGCGGGGCATTGGTGCCGTTGTAATCCTTTGTGTGGCAGGAGTAACAGTCGGTGGGCAGGCTGCCGGAGTAATTGCCATTGACGTGGCACGAGGCGCAGGCCACAGTGGTGTGCGCGCCGGTCAGCGGGAACGTCGTCGTGTTGTGATTGAAGGTCGACGTAGTCCAGTTGGCGGTCGAATGGCAGATCGTGCAATCGGTTGGGAAGCCGGCTGCAACGTGCGCCGGATTGGTGGTGCCAGTGAAGTCCTTTTGGTGGCAGCCATAGCAGGCCGTCGGCAGGGTCGTGTAGTTGTTATTGACGTGGCACGAAGCGCAGGCCACCGTGGTGTGCGCACCGGTGAGCGGGAAGGCAGTCTTGCTGTGGTCGAACACGGCGCCATTCCAGTTCGTGGTGGAGTGGCAAACCTGACAATCGGTCGGGAAGCCGACTGAGACGTGGTTGGGATTCGTGGTGCCGGTGAAATTCGCCTTGTGGCAGGAATAGCAGTCGGTCGGAACTGTCGTGAAGTTGTTATTCACGTGGCAGGACGCGCAGGCCACGGTTTTGTGCGCGCCCGTCAGCGGGAAGGCGGTCTTGCTGTGGTCAAAGACTGCGCCTGTCCAGGCCGTTGTCGTATGGCAAACCACACAATCCGTCGGGAAGCCCGCCGTCTTGTGATTGGGATTTGCGGTCCCGTTGTAATCCTTGGTGTGACATCCATAGCAGTCGGTGGGCAGAGTGGTGAAGTTGTTGTTCACGTGGCATGTGGCGCAGGCCACGGTTTTGTGCGCGCCGGTCAGCGGGAAGGTGGTCTTGTTGTGATCGAAGACCGCGCCCGTCCAAGCGGCGGTGGTATGGCAGGTCTGGCACGTGGTGGGGAAGCCCGCCTGAACATGGTTGGGACTGGTGGTGCCGTTGTAATCCTTGGTGTGGCAGGAATAGCAGTCGGTCGGAACGGTCGTGAAGTTGTTATTCACGTGGCACGAAGCGCAGGGCACTGTGGTGTGCGCGCCAGTCAACGGGAAGGCAGTCTTGTTGTGGTCAAAGACGGCGCCCGTCCAGGCCGTCGTGTTATGGCAAACCACACAAGCTGTGGGCAGGCCCGCGGTCTTGTGATTGGGATTAGTGGTCCCGTTGTAATCCTTGGTGTGGCAGGAATAGCAATCCGTGGGCGTGCCCGTGAAGACATTATTGATGTGGCAGGAGGCGCAGGCCACGGTTTTGTGCGCACCGGTCAACGGGAACGGAGTCTTATTGTGATCGAAGGCGGCGCCCGTCCAGGAAGTAGTGTTGTGGCAGGTTGCGCATGAGGTCGGGAATCCCGCCGAAACGTGGTTGGGATTGGTCGTCCCGTTGTAGTCGGCCTTGTGGCACGCATAACAGTCGGTGGGAACGGTCGTGTAATTGCCATTGACATGGCAGGAGGCACAAGCGACGGTCGCGTGTGCGCCGGTCAGCGGGAACACCGAGTTATGGTTAAACGTCGAGGTCGTCCAGGCCACCGTGGTGTGGCAGAGAGCGCAGTTGGTGGGGAAGCCTGCCGAGACGTGATTGGGATTGGTGGTGCCGGTGAAATCCTTGGTGTGGCAGGAATAGCAGTCGAGCGGAACCGTGGTGTAGTTGTTATTGACGTGGCACTGCGCGCACGGCACGGTAATGTGCGCCCCGGTCAGGGGGAACTTGGTGGTATTGTGATTGAAACTCGCTCCGGTCCAGTCGGTGGTGCTATGGCAGGTTTCGCAGGTTGTCGGGAAACCACTGGACGCGTGCGGCGGGGCGTTGGTGTTGTTGTAATCGACCTGGTGGCACCCAACGCAATTGGTGGGCAACGTTGTGTAGTTGTTGTTGACGTGGCACGTGGCGCAAGCGACAGTAATGTGCGCCCCGGTGAGCGGAAACTTGGTCGTGTTGTGGTTAAAGGTCGCGCCGGTCCAGTCCGTTGTGCTGTGGCAAGTCTGACACGTTGTCGGGAAGCCAACGGCCGCATGAGGCGGAGCGTTGGTGTTGTTGAAATCGGCCTGATGGCAGCCGATGCAGGTTGTGGGGAGAGACCCGTTGTAGGTGCTGGCGCTGGTGTGGCACTGCGCGCATTGCATGGTGGCGTGGAAGCCTGTCAATGGGAATGACGTGGCGTTGTGATTAAACGTGGATGTGGTCCAGCCAGCGGTCGTGTGGCATAGCGAGCAGTCCGTCGGGAAACCGCTGGATACATGGGAAGGATTGGTTGTCCCGTTGAAGTCTGTCTGGTGGCAAGCGAAGCAGGCAGTCGGGGTCGAGTTGTAGTTGTTGTTGGTGTGACACGCCGCGCACGCCACGGTCGCGTGCTTGCCAGTCAAGGGGTAGTGGGCATACAGCGCGTGATTGAAGTTTGCCGTGGACATGGACCAGTCGGTTGTCGAGTGGCAGGTGGAGCAGTCGCGCGGAAGACCGAGTTGCGCATGGTTGGGATTATTGGTGCTCTGGTAATCGGCGGAGTGGCAGGCGTAGCACTGGGCCGACGTTCCCTTGAATGAGTTGTTGAGGTGACAGGCAGAGCAGGCAAGCGTAGCGTGCGCCCCGGTCAACGCGTAACCGGTGTATTTCAAATGGTCAAACTTGGCATTGAACCAGCTGTCCATCGTGTGGCAGCTCTCGCAGGTTGTGGGGAAGCCAAGCCCGACGTGATCGATAACCGGGGTCAGGAAGTCCTGTTGATGGCAGGAGTAACAGGCCGTAGACAAGCCGATGAACTGGCCGGCGGCAGCGTTCTTGTGGCACTCTTCGCATTGCACTAACTGATGCGCGCCCACCAGCGGGAAACGGTTCTGGTGATTCTGAATGGCCTGCAGCGAGACCTGCCAACCTTTCACCGAGTGGCAACTGGCGCAATTGGCGCCGAACTGGCGGCGATGGATATCGGCGTGGCAATCGGAGCATTGGGAACTGACGTTCTTGAAGACCAGATCCGTGTGGCATTGAATGCAAGCCACTTTCTCGTGCATGCCGCGGAGGGGATACCCGGTCAGATCGTGGTTGAACTCGGGATTGGACCGTATGGGCTTCCAGCTTGTGTACGTATGGCAGTTGGCACAAGGAGTCGCAAGAGGGCCATGCGGATTGGTGACCTTGGCCTTGGGCGCATTTACGCCCTGAGTAACCGAGGAACCGGAATTGCCTGAGGAATTGGAAGAGTTGCCGCCCGATTTCGCGCCCGAGTTCCCCCCGGAATTACCACCCGAGTTGGCCCCGGAATTGGCATCGGAGTTGGCACCGGTACTTACGCTGGATGTGACGCTGCTCCCGGGCGGCTGTAGCGCCACGCCACCGAGCATGGACGCCAACCCCAGAGCAATAGTAATAACCCAGCGCGTAAGGTCCATCGTTCTCTCCGTGCTATCGGTTTGCGGACACAAATAGGGGGGTGCAGCGCCCCTTCGTTTTGCGCGCAAAAACCCACGACCACCCGCGCCTCATGCACGATAGCAGGGATCAAACATCTCCCTGAACGAGCCATGAAATGGTGTGAACTCGATTTCTACAAGCACACGCAAATCGCGGGAGTAAGAACCAAACTGTGAGAATCCTGGTTTGCCCGGACTGTGATCGCGGCCAATGAAGCTTTCAGCTGGCTTCGGCGGGTTTGGCGCGGCTTCCTTTAATTTGGTAAGCAAGATCCGGAGAATTTTTCAATATCAGGCAACGAACCGTAAAGTAACGCAATCTAGGTATTCTTCCTCGGACGTCAGTGATTCAGATCACCAGCCGTCCGACACCAACACAGCTTACAGCACGATGCCGGGAGGATCCAACAAAAATTTGCGCTAAATCAAGCTTTTTCGCATGAAATATTCTTGCCAAAAATGACGCCAAAATGACAGCCGCGGCTCCGCAGATCTCTGATTCGAAAAAGGGCTCTGAATCGGGGAGAATCGGCACTCCGAGCCGCATCGCGAGCAAGTTGGCTGTCGAGGTTCCCCCCCTCGTGAAACCACTAACATTATTGGGCGATTGTGGATTCGTTCCGGAACGGTCTCAGCATGCACGATTGCGGCATAGAAACGTGTGCCGAATCTATGTTCGAGGCCTCGACACTATATAAGGAGCCGGCGGCAAGCTCCGATCGCCGACCGAAAAATGATCGCGATTAGATCTCTGCCTGTCTTCAACGCGCCGATCAGGACGCCTGATGCGAATTGTCGCCTACGAGTTCGATCTCATCCGCCGAGAGATCGCCTTGTTTTATCGCGGCATCGGCAAAGTGCGCAGATAGGAAATCAGTGATTCAATTTCGTCTGGCGAGCCTTCCACTGGAGGCATTCCTCCCTTTTGCATCCTGGCCGTGGGCCGTTGCAGTGCGTGACTCAACTCGGAGTCGGAGACTTTGGAGATCATAGGCGCTAAGGCCGGGGCAAGCCCGCCGGCGCCGTCTTCGCCATGACAAGCGAAGCAGCCGCGCTCCTGAAACAACTGCTGGCCTGCGACATCTTTGGGCACGGTCTTATTGTGAACCTCGGATACATGAACAGGAACAGACACCTTGACTAGTGACGGAGCCATGCCGTTTGGGCTGGTCTCGCTCTGCAGTTTGGGTGCAATCTTCGCGACCGCTGGTGCACTTGGAGGACGCGAGCCGAGGGAACCGAGGTAGGCGATAAGCGCATTCATTTCGTCCGGGGAAGCGTCAACCGTGGGCATGCCGCCCCGCTTTCATGCGGGGACTGGGACTATGCAGGAGTGCGGCGAGCCGATCCGGGGGAAACTTATGAGTAATTCCGACCAGGCTTGGGGCAAGCGCTGAACCGGCCCCGTTGTCGCCATGACACGCGCTGCATCCACGCTCGTTGAAGATGTCTTTGCCTTTGGGAACGAGAGGATCAGCGGAGACAGCGACATTTACTTCGGACGAAACTTTGTCTGGCGCATTGGTGTAGGGGACAAAAGCCTCGGCACTGAACGCTTTCTCCTCTTCCAGCTGCTGGGCGAGTTGCTGAGCAGTGCCAGGCTGATGGTCATCGATCTGACTCTTGATGCCCAGGAACACCATGCCAAACACAACACAGGCAACGGCCAGCGCGGGAATGGGGCGGCGCCAGATCTTGCGCTCGAGGCGCCGATCAAGAAAAGGCATCAGAAAGAGGGCGGCAGCGAGAAGGCCGGGAATTACGACCACGCCAACGACCACCGCGGGACCTTCCCAGAATTTAAGCCATTCGAACATGGGCAGGTAGTACCACTCAGGCCGGGGAAGGAAACGGGAATCGGCCGGATTTGCGATCGGACCGAGGGTGACCGGACGCAGATAAGAGAGCCCTGCCAGGACGGCCACGATCAGGAGAGCGAACAACATGTCGAACAGAACCTGGCGCGGATAAAACGGCTCCGTGTGAAGCTTTGGAGTTACAGGATGCTCGGTTACCGGACCGGCGGGACCGGCTTTGCGAAACAGAAATATATGGGCGGCCACGAACATCAGAATTGTGGACGGGATGAGAAAGACGTGAGCGACATAGAATCGCGACACGGTGAGAGTGCCGATAGTATCGCCTCCGCGTAGAAAGCGCGTGATCAGACTTCCAATCAGCGGCACCTGCCCGGCGACATTCGTTCCGACCGCAGTTGCAAAATAGGCCTTCTGATCCCAAGGCAGCAGATAACCCGTGAAACCCATCCCCAGAATCAGAAAGGACAGCAATGCGCCGGAGAGCCACAGCAATTCCCGCCGACCCTTGAAAGAGCCGTAGAGAAACGTCTGAAGAAAATGCAGGGCCAGCACGATGATCATGGCGCTGGAACCATAGGAGTGCAGGCTGCGCAGAAATGCACCGCCGGCAACCTGCTTTGTGATATAGGCGACGCTGGTATGGGCCGTCTCGGCTGAAGGAGTGTAATAGAGAGCCAGCGAAATCCCAGTGATCACCTGCAGGATGAAGATGAACAGTAAGCCCGAACCGAACACATAGGCCCATCGGGCGCCACCGGGTATGGGCTCTTCGAGGGTTTTCTTCATCAGGCTTCGGACGCCGGTGCGCGCATCCACCCAGTCGAGTGCACGGCTTCGCAGGCTTACGCCCGACGAGGCGGACTTCTCCGTCTCATTTTTCATTGCATCACCTCAACTTGTTTCAGCTCAGAAGCTGGCGATCTGGCACATTCGATCGGAAGTACTCGAATTGAACTTCTAACTTGCCGTCCTTGACCTGCGCTTCAAGCCGGTCCAGCCCGCGCGGGGGCGGGCCCGAGATGCGGCTTCCGTCGGGGTCGAATTGTCCGCCGTGGCAGGGGCATATGAATTTGTTCTGGTTTTCGTGCCAGCCCACGGAACATCCCAGGTGGGGACAGATGGGCGACAGGACCTGAAGTTTGCCATCGGCCGAGCGGTTGACAAAGACTGATTGCCGGGAGACAACTTCGCGCCATCCGTCGCGCTGGGTGAGGGCGATGGTCTTCGTCACCGGGCCTTCAATTTTGTCGAACTCGCTCGCATCTCCAATCTCGGTCCACTTGCTCGACCTGCCGCCGGCCTGCACGAGATAGAGGATGTAGCGAAGCATGGGCGTCCCGATTACCGTGACGATCAAGCCGGCGCAAGCGCCGAGAAGCGAAGCGAAAAACGATCGCCTGCTTACCCGCAGCGACTCCTTGGCCAGGCACGCCGCACACGCGTCATTCTGAAGCTCCGAGCTGCATTCCTGTTTCATCGTTAGCCTCCGGAGTGTTTGGAAGTATTTTGTGAGTGGATAAGCAGTCACTCTCGAGTCACTAAGTGCTGCGAGTATAAGACAAGAATGGAGAAGGGAGATTCATTCCTGTTTGTTCACCATCAACAACGTTGTAAAGCTTTGTAAAGTCGCCTGCCAGGAACTGAAAAAATGCGAGATAACCCGCAGTTGCAATATGCGCGGATGGGAGTCTAGCGCATGATTCTTCATTTACTTTCGTGGGATAGCAAATTCAAGCTGGACAGGCTTGAAAACATATCGAAATTATTGTTTGCAAACTTTGCACGAGCCTTACAAGTGTTTACACGCTGCTTGATTCTCAGCAAGCAGGATGCGAGTTACCGAACGCTACTATCCCTCAAGCAACACGCCATTTGAATTCAACTCATAACCTCCGTCGGATTTTGGTTTTACCGAACAGGACGCGAAGTTGAATCGCAGTCGGCGATGTCGTCGAGATAAATCCGAGTTACTAACATCGGTGAATTTTAGGGGGGCACATGGTGATGCAGAAAGTTTCATTTCCATATCCTGCTCCAGAGGATGAAGGGCGGACGAATCGATGAAGCGGAGCTTATTGTTGGTTGTCTTCATTGCTCTTGGAGTGCTCTGTTCAAGCCGACGGAGCTTGGCCGAGGCGGATCGGTCACTTGACGGGGATAAAAAATGCACGCTCTGTCACACCGAGGCCAGCGGCCACGTGCTTTCCATTTACCAGACCAAGCATGGGGTGAAAGGCGATTCACGGACGCCCGGTTGCCAGGGATGCCACGGCGAGAGCGTGCGGCACCAGCAAAACCCGGCCGAATCGCCTGAAATCGTATTCGGACTGAAGTCGAAGCAGCTGTCGTCCACCGAGGCGAGAACATCAGCGTGCCTCTCGTGCCATGAAACTAGCATCCATGCGCGGACCTACTGGTCGGGCAGTCCACATCAGAAGCAAGGCCTCACCTGCACGGATTGCCATGAGATGCACAATCCCGAACAGAAGGTGCTGAATAAGCTCACCCAGCCGGAAGTCTGTTTCGGTTGCCACCAGAATGAGCGCGCCCAGTTTCACCGCTTTTCGAGACATCCGATCCTCGAAGGCAAGGTCAGCTGCTCCGACTGCCACAACCCGCATGGTTCCACCGGCCCTCGGCTGATGGTCAAGAACACCATCACTGAGACCTGCTACACCTGCCATTCGGAAAAGCGCGGTCCATTCTTGTGGGAGCATACGCCCGTCGTTGAGGATTGCACCAACTGCCACTCGCCACACGGTTCAAATGTGACACCGCTTTTGAAGACGCGAGCCCCCATGCTCTGCCAGGAGTGCCACACTAGCGACCACGCCAAGGGTCTCTACAGCGCGGCCAACCTGCCGGACGGAACCTTTGTCACGGGTAACGACACCATTCCACTTGGAGGCCAGAGCCCGACTGACCAGGCAAACGGACGCGCTTGTCTGCAATGCCACTCAGAAATCCACGGCTCGAATCATCCGGGCGGGGCCAAGTACAACCGGTAATTCATTGAATCGGAGAGACGCAATCATGAAATCCAGAAATTCTTGCGGCTTCATCGCCGGTTCTATCAGGGTTCTCGGCGGCGCATTCATCACAGCCGGCTTGTTCGTGGCTATGTCCACGTTCTCGGCTGCCCAAACCGTTCCTCAAAACACTACCGGACGCAATCCTGGGACTCAGGTCCCCCCGGGTATGTACATTCCGGACGAGCTCACGGAGGCAGAACAGACCAATCTGCATAAGAGAACTCAAATCGGCGTCGCCGGCATCAGCTCCGAGTCGTCTAAGTTCGGCGAGTACAACGGACTGCATGGGTTCAATCTCTTCACCATCGGCAACTTCGACCTTCGCGGCGGCGCGGCTTACGACAGCATGGACACATGGCGCTGGCAGTTCCAGGGTTCGAGTCTTGGCCTCGAGACTCGAAACGGGATCCTCGACTTTGGATGGCAGGGCAAGCTCCAATTCCGATTCTCCTATAACTCGTTTCTCGCCAACACCTCCGATTCATACCAAACCCCCTTCCTCGGTGTAGGGACCAGCACTCTGACATTGCCATTCAATTGGGTGGTGCCGGTTTTGCCGCAGAAGAGCGCCACCGCTCTGAACTACTTCGCGCTCAATCAGACAAACGCGGCTGGCAGTGTCTACAACAAATTTGGCGTGCTCACACCTCCAACCCAGGATCAGTTGGACACCATGGCTGCCATTCGCGCGACCGACCTGCCCGCTTTCCAGAATGTAGATCTCTCACTCACGCGCAAGCGGGGCGAGACGCGATTGCTCTTTACCCCGTCCAAGATGATCGAAATTCCCGTCAGCTATACACGCGAGCACAAGGACGGGCTGAGGACCGTCGGCGGGGTGAATGATCAGAACACGCAGGACTCGGCGTTGCTGCCGTATCGAGTGAACTGGAACACCGATCAGGTATCCGCGGCAGTGAATGTCAACCGGAACAAGCTCTTCCTCTCCTTCGGTTACTACGGCTCCTTCTTCCACAACAACACCGAACACA
>Ga0206902_10095_pt2 | contig 13915 bp, 12 predicted proteins | sample Alteio_BWOrgHeat_44_FD_153242 | JGI IMG/M metagenome (GOLD analysis project Ga0206902, IMG submission 153242) | Enriched cells from forest soil in Barre Woods Harvard Forest LTER site, Petersham, Massachusetts, United States -... | ecosystem: Environmental > Terrestrial > Soil > Temperate forest >... | reverse complement strand
CGACGATCGCTCCATCAAAGTCACCTGCCTTGAATTTCAAAAAACCACGTTCTGAAAACATTTGGCTGTCTCCCTCATTGAAACTGATCGCCTGATCAAAATCGGCAATCGCTCCCTGATAATCATATACCTGTCTTTTGGACAAACCGCGGTTTTCAAAAGCAATGGATGAATGCGGATCAAGTTCAATTACGTGTGAAAAATACCAAATGGCGTCATCCCACTTTTTCAGTTCCATGGATGCAAATCCCATTGAAGAATAAGCGAGGGAATTTGTCGGATTGATTTTGATGGCATGCAGAGCATCGCCGATCCCTGCATCAAACTCCTGTAGCCTGACTTCAACGTATGCTCGATCTGCCAGAGCCATGGCGTTGGTGGGATTGATCTCTAACGATCGATTGAAATCAATTTTTGCCGCGTCGAACCTCGCCAGCATCATCTCAGCTTTTCCTCGATTGTCATAGGCCGCCGTGCTCTGAGGTTTTTTTTGTAAATAAAGGGTGAAATCAGTGATCGCTCCCGTATAGTCTCCTTTGTTATATTTTTCTAATCCCTTCTTAAACAACTCGTGATCCGTCTTGAATTGGTCACAACCGCCACACGCCAATGCCACCAGAAGAAGAACCATCAAACCCTTCAACATCTGTTTTGGAATAGCCACACAATCCTTCTAGCAGCGAAGCTGGTTGATTGGCAAGCCGTATCCAGCCTTGCCGAATTTCCAACACATAGTAATTTTACGTCAAACGATGATCGAGAAAACCATCAGCGAACTGGAAGCCAAGGTCCGCAGCAGCGCGGCCGTGGGTGACGACAAGAAACAGGAATTGCTGGACCTCCTCAGCCGGTTGAAGACCGAGATCGGCCGCCTCGAAAAAACCCATGGCGAACAAGCCGATACCATCGCCGGTTTCACCCAGCTTTCCACCCACGAAGCCACCCGGCAGAACAAAAATCCCAGCACCCTCGAACACTCCGTCGCCGGCCTGCGCTCCTCCGTGGAAGAATTCGAACAGACCCACCCCAAACTCGCCCAGATCGTGGACAACCTCAGCAAAACTTTATCCAGCTGGGGTATTTGAGCGGAAGTGATTCGTTAAACAGTTGAATCGTTAAATCGTCTGCGATCCTCGTGAACGCGAAGCGCATGGAGTGCGTGTGCTTTAGCACCGCTTTCCCATCGAACTGCTAGTCAGCGTGATTGACACAGAATTCTTTCACAAACCAGAGGTCACCATTTAACTGATTTAACCCAGTTGACCATTCACTTCTTCAATCCGCCTTCGGCTCCAGCTTCGCGATCTCCGCCATGATCTCATCCGCGATCTGCTGATAGATCTCCTTCAACCGCGGCTTGCTGCATGTCTTCGCCTCCGCCCGCAACGCCTCAAACATCATCGGCTTTCCATACTTCACCGACAATCGTATTGGCATGTGAAAATGGAATTTCTTGTTATAGCACTCATACGTCCCGAAGGTGCGGCACGGAATGACCACCGCTTCCGATTTGATCACTGTCAGTCCGATACCCGAACGCGCCGGCTGAAGTTTGCCATCCTTCGTGCGCGTGCCTTCGGGAAACAAGATGATCGCCCCACCATCCAGCAAACGATCCAGGATGGCTTTCAAACCCGCCGCGCCGCCGCCATCGCGATCCACCGGCACTGAATTCCATTGCCGCAACAACCACCCGATGCCCGGATACCGGAACAGACTTTGCCGCGCGAGATAATTGATGGGTCTATGGACTCCAGAACCGACAATCGGGGGATCCAGAAAACTCGCATGGTTTGAAGCCAGAATAACCCCGCCCTTCAATGGCACGCGCTCCGGATTGTACACCCGCCAGTGGAAATACACTGCGTACATCAGCCGGAAAAAAAACCAGCCGAGAAAATAGACTGGATTCATCGCGTTCACGCCAGACTCAGCCTCTGCTTGATGTTGGCTATCAGAAGTCCGCTCGTTTCGGCCGAAGATAGTTTGGAATTATCGATCACCCGCGCCCCCAGCGCGATCATCAATGGCGCCGTCGCCCGCTGGCTGTCCCGCTGGTCGCGCGCCGCCAGATTCTCCCGCACGCCATCTGCCGTGCGCCGTGCCGTGCGCTCCTCCAGCTTCGCATCCAGGTAAAATTTAAAATCCGTCTCTGGAAAAACATTCGTCCCGATATCCCGCCCCTCCATCACCAGGTTGCCGAACTGGATGCACTCGCGCTGCTTCTTCTTCATCCATTCGCGCACCTTGGGCACCGCCGCCACCTGCGCCACCGCCCCGGCGGTCTCTGGCGTGCGGATTTCGCGTTCAGGAAAATAGCCTTCCACCAGCAGATGCACCGCGCGGTAACCGTCCTTTGCCTCCACACATTCTAGCGAGGTTTTCCAACTGCGACACAGCACAGCAATGGCCTTGGCATCGTCCACATCCACCCGCTTTTGCAGGCAATGCCACGCCAATGTGCGATACATCGCGCCGGTGTCCACATAAACGAAACCCAGTGCCTTGGCCACCAGCTTTGAATTGGTGCTCTTGCCGCTGGCGCTCGTGCCGTCAATGGCGATAACTATTGGTTGTTTCAAACTCATCTTTGTAAAAAATCTGCCGGTAGAAAGATTCACCTTATTCCGCGAACAATTCATCCCCGCCCAGCAATTTCGTCCGCTGCCCCTTTTCGATACCCCAGATCTCCACGCCCAGGCCATAAGGCGGTTGTGCCGCCAGTTTTTGGAAAAAATTCGGAAATGTCTTCTTCACGCAAGCCGGATTTTTAATTTTTATCCCCGGAACTTTCAATCCCAGAATCGTAAAACACATCGCCATGCGATGGTCATTGTAGGTTTCGATCTCCGCGCCGTGCAGGTCCGCCACTTTGGCCGGATAAACCGTCAAGACATCTTCCTCCTCCACCACTTTTACCCCGCACTTGGTCAATTCCGTGCGTAATGCGATGACACGCTCACATTCCTGCAAACGCAGGCGGCCTAAATCAGTAAATTTTGTAACTTTGAGGTCAAATGGAGCAACAACTATGGCTGTCATTATGCTGTCACCAAGATCTTTTACCCGCGAGACCTCCGCTTTTTCCATCAACTCGTTAAATTTTTTATTGGAATCAGCATTCATCTGAGCACCGACTTTCCCCATATAGAAACCAATCTGACCAGAATCATACCAACGGAATGCCTCGTCGATTTGCCAGCCAGATTTCGGCCATCGCGCGACACTTATCGGACCGAACGGACTTGTTGGCATCCAAGTTTTGGAATGTTCAAAATGGTCCACCATATCAGTTGGCCTTTTGAGCATGCTAGCCGCCCAAAAATAACTCCCACTGCTCGCATCCGGCTCGATCTGAAACTCTCCGCCCTTTTTCGGAAACACCTCGATCAATTTCGTCGTCATCACCACATACGGCGATTCATCCGCATTCTCCCCTTCGATCTCGATCTGCCAGCCCGCAACCGATGCGCTCAACAGCAGCGCCGACGCAAATTGCGAACTCTCCGCGATGCTCACCCTACATTTTTTTGGCCCCGTTTCCGTCGCCTTCCGTTGTTCAAACTCCGTCTGCGTCTCCGCCGCGCGACCTGCACTGCCCGCAAAAATCCGTACCGGCAGCTTGTCATTGCCATCTTCAGACTCGATGCGATTCCCCAATTCGCGCAACGCCTCAAACAGCGCCGCCTGCGGACGCTCATGCATCCGCGGCACGCCATGCAACCGGTAAACGCCGTTACCCAAACACAGGAACGCCGTCAAAAACCGTGCCGCCGTGCCCGCATTGCCCACAAATAGTTCCATCGGCTCCGTCTCCGTGCCACCCGGCGGCACCACGCCACCCTGCCCCGCCACCGTGATCGTACGATTGCACGGCTCCTCCTTGTCCGGCACCACGTTCACCAGGTAACCCAAATCCTGCAGACACTTCACCATGATCTGCGTGTCTTCGCTCCACAGTGCACCTTTGAGTTTTACCTCGCCATCCGCCAGCGCCGCCAGGATCAGCGCACGGTTCGTGATGCTCTTCGAGCCAGGCACCGTGATCTCGGCTCTCACCGGCCGGGTCAGTGGAACGATTTCAATGAGGTCAGGAAGCGCCATATCACTCGGTAGTTGATGCCCCATTGACCACCCACTTGTCCCTTCGCTCCTTGGCTGTGGCAAAAAAACTCTCAACTCCCTTCGCATCTCCTCGCATTAATACGGCTTGAAATTTCTTCAGCTCATCCGCATAAGCCCCCAGCGACCGCGCAATGTTCTTGCGATTCGCCAGTGCGATATCTCGCCACATCTCGGGTGAACCCGAGGCGATCCGCGTCGTATCGCGAAAACCCGTGGCGCATAACTTTCCCTGCTGCTTCGGGCTGGTCGGGCTCAAAACCAGATTCGTCAGCGCCGCCGCCGCCACATGCGGCAGATGGCTCGCGCGGCCTACCAATGCATCATGTTGTGCAGCATTCAGCTTCATCGTTCGCGCGCCAAGCGCCTTCCAAAATCTTTCCAATTTGTTGACCGCCGCGCGATTAGATTTCCTGGTGGGCGTGATGATGTTCAACGCATTCACAAACAGATCTTCCCGCGCCGCCGACACGCCCATCTTTTCACCGCCAGCCATGGGATGACACCCCACAAAATGCGCTCCCGTCTTATGGGTGAGTGTTTCCAGTTCGCGCACGACATCGGCTTTCACACTGCCAACATCCGTGATGATGGCCCCACGTTTGAGCGCCGGCCTGAATTGCCGCACCAGTGAACCCATCTGCGCCAATGGCGTGCACAGGATAACGAGGTCTGCATCCGAAACCGCCGCCAGCAAATCCGTGGTGGCATAATCCACCGCCCCGGCATCTTCACAATCCTTCAAACTCGCCGCGCGCCGGACGTAGCCGGCAATCTCGGTCGCGAGCCGATGCCGCCGCACAGCCAGTCCGATGGACCCGCCAAGCAAACCGACACCGATGATGCTGATCTTCCGAAAATGCACACGCACAGGATAGCGGATGATTGTTCTCTCGTGAATTCTTAAATCACATTCATGTGCCGTGCATCGTGACCATCTTGTTTGTTTTCCCCGCCTCGAAACACGCATCCAAAACTTGCTGCGTCTTGAACGCCCACATCGGCCAATCCTTGTTAAGCTTCCCTGAAAACACCTGCTCCGCAAAATTGCGAAACATTCGCGTATCCTGCGCCGTGGGATGCCCCTGCCCGATTGGATCCGCGCCCTCTGGACAAGGCGTCCCCGCGATACGAACGATCTTCTCATTCACCTCGAACGCCGGTTCGTAGCTGTTGTACGCATGCACAAAATCAGGCACCAACAACCAGCCATTCTGTCCGCTCACATGCACCCATTGCTGCTTGGCCGCCAGGAATGTGGAATAAAACTCCACCGACACATCGTCATATTGCATCCCCGCCGCAAATTCTATCGGCGAACCCAGCCGCCCCGGCAGTGTCTTGGACGATTTCGACAACCGTCCCGTCACCGTGCGCGGCAACTGCCAGTTCATCGCCCACAAGGCAAACCGGATGCAATACCAGCCCAGATCACCCAGGCAACCCGTCGGCTCCAGTGCGCCATCTGCGCGGATATTATTGTTAAAAAATTCCTCACCCGGATAAAAGCTGAACGCCGAAGTGATCCGCCGCATCGGCCCGATGCTCTTGCCATCATCCAAAATCTCCCGCACGCGCGGCAATCGCGGACTGTGCATGAACATCACACCGTCCATGAATTGCACGCCGTTTTTCTCGCACGCCGCGATCATCTCCCCCACTTCCGCCGCACTGTTCGCACACGGCTTCTCGCAGATGACATGTTTGCCCGCTGCCGCCGCACGAAGGACAAAATCCCTTCGTAACCCCGTTGGTAGTGGAATATAGATCGCATCCACGTTGGACGATTTGATCAGCTCGTCATAGCTCCCCATTGCCTTGGGCAGCGTTTCAAACGCATTCTCTTTCTGGCACTCTTGGATATAAGCCCGGCTCTTTGCCACATCACGACTCGCCACTGCCGAAATCACGCAATTGCCGGAACTGTGTACCGCCTTCCAATTTCTTTTGCCGATACCGGAAGTGCTCAAGAACCCGATTCTCAATTTTTTCATAAATCAAAATCTCCGATGCAAATCTTTTATTCCTGCGCCGACTCGCGCACGCGTTCCAGGATCACCTCAGCCATCACTGGGTCAGTGCCCACCGAGGCCGAATACCAGAATAGTTTTCCATGCTTCTCCGTCGGGTTACGCCACGTCGGTTGTCCCGCCGCCAGCCGTTCCTTCACGATACGCTCCGGTTCCCCCAGAAGCACCGGAATATCCTCCACCGCGTGCAGACCGTCGCTGATAAAAAATGGCACTACCACGCAATATTTCGTCTGTGCCAGCGCGTGACATCCCGCGATACGTGGTTCCTCCTCCATGAACACTGCGTGTACTCCGGCGTAAATTTTTTGCGCCCGGATCAGCTCCGCCTGTCGCTCGATGGCTTTGCGCGAATTCTCATTCCGCTCCGTGCCATGCCCCGCGATGAACAGCGTGATGTCTTTCGGTTTCGGTGCTAATGGAAAAGGAAACTGTTTCACCACCCCCGCCACCCGCGATAAAATCACCCGCGTCATGCTCTCATGCGTGCCCACCGGTTGGCAATAAATGACCTCCGTCCCGCCATTCTTTAATTTCAATCGGTCTGGAAAGCTAAACCCCAGTTCCTTCGGAATTATCTCGGTGCTGAAATATCCCTCGCTGATGAACATCGGCGTAATGAACACTCTCGACCGGCCAGACTCCCTCAATCCCGCCAGCACCACCTTGATCTGCGGCTCCTGCTTCCAGAATGCCTCTTGCACCTCCGCGAAAATCCCGCGCTGCCGCAGTTCCTCCGCCTGCTGCCTCACCGGCGCGGCCGAGGCGGCGTTCAGCGTGGTGCCATGGCCCAGCACCACCAGCGCAGCGTCTGAAAGGTCGTTCACCCGCCCAAATTGACGCAGTCGCCCGGTGACCGCAAGCGCGTCGCATACCTGCATCGCCAATTCTAGTATGAAAATTTCCTTGAACCTTTTACCCTTTTCGTGCGTCTTACTTGTCGACGGAACCAAAAAACCAACCAAACCAACACTATTCTCAATGAATCCGACCAAAATCACCGTTGCCGCGCTGGCTGTCGCCCTGGGCATGACGCTCGCCGCCACCGCTCAGGATGGCAAAATGCCGCCCGCTTCGGACAAAACTGGCGTGACCTTTGCCACCGACATCAAACCCATTTTCGAGGCTTCCTGTCTTAAGTGCCACGATGGCACCAAGAAACCCAAGGCCGGTCTTGCCCTCGATACCTTGGAAGGCACCCTCAAAGGCAGCCGCGACGGCAAGGTCGTTACCCCTGGTGACAGCGCCAACAGCGACCTCGTCAAATCCGTGGCCCACATCGGCGATCCCGATGGATTCATGCCCAAGGGCAAAGGTGCCAAGCCCCTCACGTCCGACCAGATCGCTTTGATCCGTGCCTGGATTGATCAGGGAGCCAAGTAATTTCCCCAACGAAAGCCATCGGCGCAGTCCTCCGGGATTGCGCCTTTTTTATTGGAGAGGCGACAGCGGCGCACGCTTCACCGTCTTGAGCTGCTGAAGTTCGTACAACAAAGTCTCACTATCCGTCGCCTGGGCTATCTTCGCCGTCAACGCGCCGATCCGCCGGTCCAGTTCCTGATTGCGCAATTTGAGGATCACATCCGGCAGTTGCACTTCCGGATTCGGCATTGGCCGCTCTTCCGCCACCGCTTCCGTCACCAGGCTGCGTTGCATCGCCGAATCACAGCCATCTAAAAACCCTGCGAGATTCGTCCAGCTTCCCTCAGCCTGCGCCTGAAATCGTTTCTGTAATATCTGTCGCGCATGACCATTCTGTACCCATTCCAAATCCAGATGTGCCGCCGCTGGCTTGATCAATTGGTCATGCAATAGCAGCAGCTTCATCAGATGAAATTCCAGCGGCGTCGGCCGTGGTTCTTCTACCGGCGTTGCTGACTCGAATGATACTTCCGCCGCATCTTCCTCGCGCGCCGGTGTCGTTGGAGTCTTCGGATTTTTTTTGAACTCCGCGCGCACCGACTCCGCCGCCACTCCCAGCCTCAACGCCGTTTTTTGCGCATACGTATCCACCAGCACCACGTTGCCGGTCTTGTGCACCGCCTCGGCCATCGCCCGCAACACTGCCAGCCGCCCCTTGTCGCTCGCTATATCATTGGTCGCGCAAAGCCGGCCCAGATAAAAATCAAAGAACCCCTCCGCCTTCTGCACCAGTTGCCGATACGCCTCCCCGCCATTGGCCTTGATGAAACTGTCCGGGTCATGCGGCGGCGGCACCACAGCCACGCGCACCGCCAGTCCCGCCGCCAGCAGATGATCCAGCGACCGCACGATCGCATTCTGCCCCGCGTTGTCCGAATCGAAACACAACACCACCTCGTTCGCGTAACGTTTGATGATCCGCGCATGTTGGTCTGTGAACGCCGTGCCCTGTGGCGCCACGATGTTCTGCACGCCGCTCATGAAGCACGCAATCAGATCAAGCTGCCCTTCGCAGATGATGGCAAATCCCGCGTCCAGGATCGCCCGCTTGGATTTGTCCAATCCAAAAAAGATTTTGCTCTTGGTGAAGATCGGCGTCTCCGGCGAATTGACATACTTCGCCGCCTTCTCATCGCCGCTGAGCACCCGTCCGCTGAATCCCACCACCCGGCCCTGCTCGTCGCAGATCGGAAACATCAACCGCCCACGGAACCGGTCGTAATAGCTGTTCTTCTCCTGGTTATGGACGATCAGTCCGGACTTCTCCATCAACTCCATGCTGTAACCCTTGCTCTTCGCCCAGTTGACCGTGTCATCCCATGCATCCGGCGCCGCGCCGATGCGGAACAGTTTGATCGCCTCCTCGGACACCCCGCGCTTGTTCAGATAATCCCGCGCCACCTGCCCCGCCGCCTCGCTCGCCAATGTGCTTTGCCAGCGCAGTGCGATACGATCATGAACCTCCAGCAATTGATCTTTGAGATGGCGCGATTCCTGGGCTGCCGGATTGTCCTCGAACTCCAATGGGATCTTCGCGCGTTCCGCCAGCCGACGCACCGCGTCCATGAACCCGATGTTCTCATACTCTTTGACGAACGAGAACACATCGCCGCCCTTGTGACAGCCGAAACAATGGAAGATCTGTTTCTGCGGATTGACGTTGAAGCTGGGTGTTTTTTCCTTATGGAACGGGCACAGGCCGGTAAAATTTGCCCCCGCGCGCTTGAGCGGCAGGTAGCTGCCGATCACGTCCACTATATCACTGGCGGCGCGGATGCGTTCTCGCGTTGCGGGTGATAGGAAACCTGCCATCGTTACCGTCGCGGCTCAATGGCCGGCGCTCGCCCTTTTTCCTGGCTGAATCGCACCGTTGTGGACCAGCAGGAAGCTCATGTCGTTCTCGATGAATGGTCCCGTGAACGATTTCTTAAAAACTGCCGATTGCACGTCCGCCATGCTCGGGATGAAATCACCGCTAAAACCTTTCTCCCCGCCGCCGTACCAGCGCGCCTTGTAGGCCTGGTCAACCGCGATCTCCGCCGCCGAATAAAACGGCGCATTCAGCAATGCCAGTACGAACATCAGGATACAAGCATAACGGATTATTCCCGCGCCCATGCCTAAATAATATTCGTTGCTGCCGAAAGTATTGCTGCCCGTGACCTTCTCCCGGAACCGCTTGGCCACGAGGGAATAAATCATAACAATCACGATGGTCATCAGCAGGTAACAGGTGATGTTCACGTATTTGGCCAGTCCGCCAAGCATCTTGCCCGCCAGCCCGCTTTCAATCAGCCATTGTCCCAGAATTTGATGTCCAAAACCCGCTCCCAGCACCACTGTCAGCCACATGCAGGTGGGCACGATTTCGCGGCTCATGCCATTTTTACGCCCCCGTAGATAACCGACCACCAGCATGGCTAAAAGAGCCACGTCAAACCAGTTAAAGGACAGGTTTTCGTACCACCGAACGCTATGGACTACAGCAAATATCATGTTTTAGTGTTAGGCTTCCAAAATCAGCCCACTATCAGCGTAAATCATGCCAGAATCGGTCATTGTGTCTGATTCGCGGACAGCCAGAACCGGATGTTTGATGCCTGGGAATTGTTCGGGTCCAGTTCCAGCACCTTCTTATAATGAATCCGCGCCTGGTCATTGTCACGCAAGGTCTGAGCACAGATGTTGCCCAGCGTCAGATGCGCCCGCACTTCATTTGGATTCGCTGAAAGGATTTTCTTCAACTCGTTCGCGGCATCCACCGGGTATGCCCCCGCCTTCAGGGCCAGGGCAAAATTATACCGTGCATCCACGGAATCCGGTTGGATCGCCAGCGCGTCTTCGTATCGCGGCAACGCCAGCGCATAATTGTGCAGGCGATGCGCTATCACCCCCGCGTTATATTGCGCCTGAAACCAGGAAGGATCCAACGTCGCCGCCTGTTGATACCATTCCAGCGCGTCCGGCCATTTTTCATCCACCTCCGCCGCCTGCGCTTTGGCGAATGCCACAGCCGCCGGCGAACCCACTGAATGATCACCCTTTTCCGGCAGGCGCGGTGAATAATAATTGTACCGCGCAAACACCGGCGCCGGTTGCGCCACCGGCTTGGCCGGCGGCAGATCCGATGACTTCGTCGGCTGCGCCGTGGGATCGCTCACGGGCGGCAACGGCGTGATGCCACCGCCCATGTATTTGGACTGGGCCTCCGTACTTTCGGTTGTGGTACTGCCCCCGCCTCCTCCAAACAGGCGGTGCCAGAAGCCGGGCTTTTTCTTCGCCGGCGGCATCGGCGCCTCGACGGGTTCCACCGGCTGTGCCGATGGTTGAGTTGTTGTTGGCATAGTCACGCCAGTCACTACCGTCGTTACGCCGGTTGCCCGGAACGTGTTTCCGTCCGTCGTCACGATCGGTTGCTCTGGCGTCACCTGCACCGACTGCACTGGCGCGGACGGTGGCGGCGTATAAGTCTCCTCCGTATTGGCCCGCGGCGGTGGCGCGGCATGAGTCACGTACTTCGGTTGCGTCGCATTGGAATACGTCGTGTGCGGTAACGGCTGGACTTGCGCCTGCGTTCTTTGCACCGGCTTGGCTTCGGCCAGCGGCGGACTGGTTCTCTCCACCGGTTGCGCCGGTGGTGAAATTGTCGCCCGCGGCTGCTCGGCGTTTTCCAGACTGCTGGCCAGCGCGCTGACATCATCCCAGTTGGCCGGCCGCGGATTAAGCGCCAGGTACGCATGATAACTGTCCAGCGCCGCCTTGTTGTCGTGTAGATACTGTTGATTCACCGTCGCCAGATTCAAGAGCGCCGGCGCAAAATCAGGATGCACCCGCACATCCCATGCAAAAAATTGGGCCGCCCGGCTCGCTTTGCCTTGCTGGATGTTCGCCATGCCCAGCCAGTTCAACGCCGCCGCATCATTCGTTCTCAGCGATATCACCGCGCTGAAACTCCGTTCCGACTGGTCCAGATCGCCGGCCTTCAATTGGGCCACCCCCAGCTTCAGCCAGCCGTCCGGATCGCTGTTGCGCCGGAGGGTATAGGCCGTGAACTCCGTCCGCGCCTGCTCCGGCTTGTTCTGCTCCAGCCACAAGCTGCCCAGATTGAAATGCGCCTCCACCAGATCCCGGTCCAGTTCCAGCGCCCGCTTGTAGGCATTGGCCGCGTCCTCCGCCTGGCCCGTGTGCTGCAACGCCACGCCATAGTAATTCCAGGCATTTGCGTTCGTCGCCAGCAACGTCGTCGCCGTCTTCAGCTCGCTCACCGCCCCCGCATAATCCCCGCGTTCGATGGATTTCCGGCCCTTCAACAACGCACGCGGGCCCGCCGGCATGCACCCCACCAGCACCATCGTCAATGCAAAAATGAGTGCCATCCCCCGAAAAAACGAATTTTTAGATTTTTTTTTGGCCAGCATCGGCTGTGGTGGTAACATTCACGGACGAAAGTGTCAAGAAACGCACGGCTTCAACTTATACTCATGCTGGCGGGGATCGTCTTTGGTGGAAAGGCGATCGCGGATGATTCGTTCCCGTTGCATGCCACCAATTCCATCGCCCGCGTCCTCATCTCCCAGGGCCAGGACCTGTTGCACGCCTACCTGTCCGATGACGACCGCGTCGCCGACGTCTTCAATTCCGGCCTCAAACGCTTCACTTTCACCGACAATGTCCCTGCCGCCTGGCACAGCCTCGTCAGCACTAACGACATCGTCGGCATCAAGGTCTTTTCCCAACCCGGCGCCATCTCCGGCACCCGGCCCGCTGTCGTCACCGCCATCGTTCACGGTCTGCTCGAAGCCGGCCTGCCGCCCTCGCACATCATCATCTGGGACAAACACGCCGCCGACCTCCGCCACGCCGGCTACACCAAACTCGGCCACAGCCTCGGCGTCCGTGTCGCCGGCGCAGCCGATGTCGGCTATGATACCAACACCTTTTACCTGCCCGACTCACCCGTCGTCGGCGCCCTCGTCTGGGGCGACCTCGAATTCGGCCAGAAGGGCGAAGGCATCGGCAAAAAATCCTTCGTCTCCAAACTCGTCAGCAAACAGATGACCAAGATCATCTCCGTCGCCCCCCTCATCAACCAGAACGAAGCCGGCATCTGCGGCCATTTCTACAGCCTCTGCCTCGGCAGCGTGGACAACACCCGCCGCTTCGAAAACGATTCCGACCGCCTCGCCTCCGCCCTGCCTGAGATTTACGCCCTGCCCGTCATCGGCGACCGCGTCGTGCTCAACGTCACCGACGCCCTCCTCGCCCAGTATCAAGGCGGCCCCGCCGGCTACCTCCAATACTCCACCCTCCTCCAGCAGATCTGGTTCAGCCATGACCCCGTCGCTCTCGACGTCCTCTCCCTCAAGGAACTCTCCCGCGAACGCCGCGCCGTGGACGTGCCCCCCATGTTCACCAACTTCGAGATCTACACCAACGCCACCTTCCTCCAGCTCGGCCTCTCCAATCCCGAACAATTCCAGATCGACAAGATTCCCTGAATCTCTGTAGGAGCCGACGTGAGGAGGCTTACTAATTCCAGGACGATTCAAACCCCATTCGTCATTCGAATTTGGAAATTATCTCCGCCGGCCCCGCGCAACCCCCTTGTCCGCCATCTTGTCCCGCCATAGCTTTGGCGGCGGTGGAAAGCTTTAGCGAAGGTGGAGGAGCCTTGCGTAACCTCTTGATTCCGAAGCTGCGTTTTTTATTTATCCTTCACAAGGGTTCAGAAGGGTTCCGAAATTACGGAGAGGATTTCACCGGCTATCCACCCAAAACGGTGTCTATATTATATATTCGCTGGCCATCGACTTCGCTCCTGAGTCCCGGAGGGACTGCCGGAAATCAACCCGCCACAACGTGCCGGGCAATTTGCCAAAGCGGGCTCCGTCTTGAAGGGACGGCGGAAACATCATATATATCCGAAGACTATGCCCGATCGGCGACTTGATTGGATTTACCCCGATTTGGTTGGATTTCTGCAGATTCATTGGCTTTTTTGCATCTTTTGACTCGCCAAAAATTATCCTTTAACAAGGTATAAGAGGGTTTAAAAAGGTTCAAAAACCCTCCCGCTTTTCCACAGGAGAGCAGTCCCGTAAGCGCAGACCGCCCTCCAACGCTTCGCGACGCTTCTGACGTAAGGCCAACGCGATAGCGCGTGGAGTTGGTGCCGACTTGTCCCGCCATAGCTTTAGCGAAGGCGGATCATCGGCCGGTGCTTTAGCACCGCTTTCCCACCGCGCCGTAAAACGCGCTCAAATTGTCAAAGAACGTGACCGACCTGTCCCGCCGGCTTGCCGCGCCATGGCTCTTAGCGACGGCGGGCCACACATCTCAAT
>Ga0206902_10215_pt1 | contig 14006 bp, 11 predicted proteins | sample Alteio_BWOrgHeat_44_FD_153242 | JGI IMG/M metagenome (GOLD analysis project Ga0206902, IMG submission 153242) | Enriched cells from forest soil in Barre Woods Harvard Forest LTER site, Petersham, Massachusetts, United States -... | ecosystem: Environmental > Terrestrial > Soil > Temperate forest >... | reverse complement strand
CTTGCTATCAATCGCGTTGCTCGGCACGGTGCCGCGCGGAAAGGCGGTGCTGCGCAGCGGAGCGAAAGCGGGCGATGCGATTTTTGTGACGGGAGAACTGGGCGGTTCGCTCGCGGGCCGGCATCTGGAATTTGAACCACGTCTGGCGGAGGCGCGCTGGCTGGTGGAACAATTTACGCTGCACGCGCTCATGGACCTGAGCGATGGCCTGGCGGGTGATCTGCGGCATATCCTGAAAGCAAGCGGCGTGGGAGCAGAGCTGCTGAAATCGGCGGTGCCCATTTCGCGGGCAGCGAAATTAAAGGCAAAGGAAAATCCGGGTGCAAAACCGGCTTTCATCGCGGCATTGACCGATGGCGAAGATTTTGAACTGCTGTTCATGATCGCGCCCAAGGACGCGGTGAAATTGCTTGATGCGTGGAAGAAGAAATTTCCCGGAGTCAAACTCAGTTGCATCGGCAGGATCATCGCTGGCGAAGGGCTGGCGATACGGGACGGGCGCGGACTTCATCCATTTCAGGCACATGGCTACGTACATTTCACATAGGCCGGCGGAGACGGAACAGCTCGGCGAGCAGATCGGCCGGACCGCGGAAGCGGGGCAGGTCATCGGCCTGAGCGGCGACCTGGGCGCGGGCAAGACGCAGTTTGTGCGCGGCCTGGCGCGCGGGTTGGGCATCACGACGCGGGTGCATTCTCCCACGTTTACGCTGGTGAACGAATACAGCGGCGGGCGGGTGAAATTATATCACCTCGACCTGTACCGCCTGGAAACGCCGGAACAGGTCCGATCGGCTGGCATCGAAGAATTTCTTTCGGCGGATGGCGTGGTGGTGATCGAATGGGCGGAGCGATTGAATGCGCAGGGCGGATTAGCGTCCCTCGCCACAAAAACGATGCAAGTCAGGATTGAGATCTTGAATGAATCAGAACGTAAGATCAGCTATGACGATTTTGGCGCTTGAGTTTTCATCGAACCAACGAAGCGTGGCGCTTGCCCGTGAGGGCACGGTGCTGTCGGCGGCGGTGGAAAACGGCGGCGTGCGGATGACGAATGCGTTTGGGTTGATCGCAAAAGTTTTGGAAGAGGCAAAAATTTCGCGACAGGAAGTGGAGGTGATTGCCATTGGTCTGGGGCCGGGCAGTTACACAGGCATTCGCGCCGCGATCGCGGTGGCCCAAGGCTGGCAACTGGCGCGGGAGGTGAAATTGCTTGGCCTAAGCAGCGTGGAAGCGATGGTTGTCCAGGCGCAAGCCAAAGGAATCCTCGGGCGGGTGAACGTGGTGGTGGATGCCCAGCGCGGAGAGTTTTATTTGGGCAGGTGGAACATCTCGGCGGAAAAACTGGAAGAACTTTCGGCGTTGAGGATTGCTCCGGCCGCGGAGCTTGCTGAGCTGGGCAAAAACGGGGAGCAATGTATCGGCCCGGCGGCTAAAATAATATTATATCCCGAAGCGGCGACTCTAACGACGCTGGCAAAGGGCAGGACAGATTTTATTTCTGGCGACAGCATGGAGCCGGTGTATCTCCGGCAAACCAGTTTTGTGAAGGCTTCGGGAGGCCGCATGGTTTAAGTGACGTGTTTAATTATTAGATTCAAGCATGATGAGAAGCTTATTTTGGGACGGCCGGCGCTTGAAATGTTACACAATCCATTGATTTTCAATGGTGGCACAAGGGCTGCTTTCCTTCAGGCGCGGATGAATCAGATTCCGTGTTAGATGCGCTTGAAAATCACAAAATCTGCCTTGCCCTCAGCCGGCCGGTTTGGATTGGACAGGGTCAACCCCCCTGACCAACCCAGCCGCTCCAGCAGGCAGAACGCTGGTTTCACCCTGGTGGAACTGGTTATCTCCGTTGCCATTGTCGCGCTGGTTTTCGGTGGAATTCTCAAGGCTTACATCCAGGCGGGAACGCGGATCCAATGGACCGGCTATTCACTGGCTGCCGGTTCCCAGGCATCTGAAGTGATTGAACAAATCAAGGCTGCCACCTGGGATCCCTCACAAGTTGGTTCTCCCAACCAAGCGATCAACCTGAACCTGCAGGGGGCAAGCTACAATGCGGGTACCAGAACGTACACCGGTTATTCGATCACGCCTCTGGATGTCCCCGTCACCAGTACCAATGCGATTTTAAATGCCACCAACTTCATCACCGTCCAGATGATCAACATCGACGCCAATTCCAATGTGGTCTGCCAGTCGATCCGGGTGGATACGGTCTGGCCCTTTGGCCGCAAAATTTGCACGAACACCATTTGCACGATCATCGCTCCGGACAACGCCAGCAACGGCTCCTTTTGATCCATGAAGCTGTCTTTACATTCCAGCCACCCGTCAGCGAGAACCTGTTGTTCGCGACGGGCATTTACGCTGATCGAAGTCATGATCACAGTATCATTGATGGTGATGGTGATACTCGGAGTTCTCAGCGCAAATTTTTTTGGATTGCGGGAGGACCAGTTGATAGAAGCCAAAGGCGGAATGAACGACAGTTCGCGCCGCGCCATCGGCGAGATGATGCATGACATCCGGGCGGCCAAGGGGTATGACATCGGCAACATCTCGACCTCCACCAATTTTTTGGCCTATGCCAACGGTACTTCGATGCAGGGGACGGCGGTGCGTTTGTACACGGCAATCTTCAGTACCAACCAGGCGATCAATTTTACCAACTACATCATCTATTATTTTAACACCAACAATGCCGCCAGCAGCGACGGGATCTTGTACCGGATGACTGCCAGTTCCAGCACACCCACGGTGGTGGTTTCAAATCTGGTCAATTCCTTTACATTTAGCAGCGAGTTTTATACGGGAGGTGTCCAGAACGTGAAGACTTACAAGGGGATCGTGCATACCACGCTGCAATTCTGCCAGTTCCAATATCCGAAGGCCACGGTGGGAACCAACGGACTTTTCCAAAGTTATCGCATCGACTGCCGCGCCACCCCTCACCTCCCTGATGGACCATGAAAATAAATCTTTCCAGGAAGCCACGTGAAAACGGCTTCATACTACTGTTTGTGATGGTGCTGGCGGCGTGCAGCATCGGCATCCTGATCGGTGTGATGCACCGTAGTTCCACGGTCAGCCTGCTCAATCTGCGCAACAACCAGCTTACGGTCCTGGATAACGCGGCGGAGGCCTCCGCGGAAAAAGTGTATGCCAAGATGGCCTGGGATTTTCGCTTTAATGGTGGTCCCGCGATGGTCAGCAGCAATCTGACTTCCTATACGACAAATGTGCCGAATAGCGGGGACAATTCCTACTGGAACAATGTCATCTTCAGTGATGCCCGTGGTAACACCAACCGGACATATGTGGGGTTCCTGACCAATTACACGGGTCCGCTGCCCTCCCAATATACCAATCAATTCGCGACCACTTCGCCGGTCTATCGGATCGTGTCCAACGCCACGATGCCGCGTTCGCTGGTTCCCGGCGTCACCGGCTCGGCTCAGGAGGACATTTTGCTGGCGGAAGTGCCGATCACCACGTTTGCCATTTTTTATAATGGGCCGCTGGAATTCAGCGATTGCGCCACCATGGTGGTGAACGGGCGCGTGCACTCCAACAGTTATATCTGCGTCGGGGCCGGCAGCGGATCCAGCCTGACCTTCAATGACAAAGTCACCTGTGTGGGCACCATGAGCGCACCCGCGCGGGGCGGCATCAGTATCTGGACCCCGAATGATCCCACCACCTGGCTAACCACCTTCAACGGGGGTTACACCACGAACTTCAACTCCATTAATTTGTCGATGAACATGACCAACACGCATTCGATCATCGAGGTTCCGCCCACCGGGGAACTGCCGATGTCGCTCACGGGTCAATCGCGGTTGTACAACGAAGCGCAGGTGGTCATCGTTGTGACCAACACCGTTGCCAACACGAATCCCACAGTGTATGTGACCTTGCAGACACCGTACGGCGGTGAGAATCCGGGATCGGACACCACCAAACAAACCATTGTCCTGACCAATGTCACCGATGCCTACCTGAATACCAACTCTTTGCAAACTTCGTTTCTCTCCCTGACAAATTCTTTTTACGACCAGCGCCAGGGTGAAACCAATTTTGTGACCCAGATCGATCTGGCCAAATACACAACTTTTATCAACAACTATACCGGCTCGGGCAAAAAATTCAGCGGGACTACGCCGGATATTTTGTATGTCGCTGACGTGCGCCATGTGACCAGTGGCACGGCGCGGCAGTCGGCCGTGCGCTTGATCAATGGCGGCACACTGCCTAACAACGGGGGCTTGGGCTTCACGGTGGCCACACAAAATCCGATTTACGTGCAAGGCAATTACAATACTACTGTCGCCGGTGTTTCTGGCAATTCGTTGGGTCTGGGATCCACGACCAATGGGGCATCGGTTCCCGCCGCGATTTTGGCAGATTCGATTACGATCCTCTCCACAAGCTGGGATGACAAGAAGAGTGGTAATAGCTATGGCAGTCGCAATACGGTAGCGAGCAGCATGACCGTCAATGCCGCGCTCGTGACCGGGGCTGAACCTTCCACGGGAACCAGCGCTACTACATTCAGCGGCGGCGTTCAAAACCTGACACGGTTCCTGGAAGACTGGTCCAATGTCACATTGACGATGAATACTTCGATTGTGAATCTTTACAACAGCCAGATCGCCACTAATCAGTTTCAAATGCCGGGGGCTTATTATAATCCGCCGACACGTCATTGGGGCTTCGATACGACCTACTATAACCCCAACAAACAGCCGCCGGGTGTCCCTTGCGCGCTGGTGCCCATCCGCTTTAACTGGCAGACGCCGCCGCCGGGCTCCATCACCAGCAATTAGCCACTTTTGAGGGGCTTTAAAGGAAGTGGCTGATTGTAGGGTTATAGGGACATTTTTGTCACAATGATGGACGTCCGGGCTTTGCATTCCGCATGGTTTTCACCTTTTTCGCCTTGGTACAAAGGCTGCTGTCCAAACATGGAACTCGTTGGATATAAGCTTCTATGATGATATGGCCGGACAATTTGAACCGTCAAAAAGCGTCAGGTTTTACCCTGATTGAAACGCTAGTGGCTTTTGCGGTATTTGCGATGGTGTCGAGCGGCGTGGTATACGGTTACATCCAGGCCAATCGCATGGCCGAGTGGTCAGCCCTTTCTCTGGCCGCCCAATCCTTTGCTTCACAGGGGGCGGAACAGGCGCGGGCCGCGAAGTGGGATCCATGGGCGTACCCGCAAAATACGAATACGACTGATCAAATCCCCTCAGGAGGCATTCCAGTGACCCATGTCGGCGTTTTTGACATCCCGATCAAGGGCAATCCAGCAAATACTAATTTCAGCTTTTTTGTGACGAACGTTGTGACGGTCTCCAACCTCATGTTGAATCCGCCATTGCGCCAGATCGTTTCGACGGTGTACTGGAATTTTTATCTTACCCACAAGTCCTACACCAACACCGTAGTCCTATTGCGCGCCGCCGACCAATGAGAACGATCAATCCCAACCTGCGCCAGTCCCGGGAACTGGCCTTCACGCTGGCCGAAATGACGGTGGCCGTGGCGGTTTTCAGTCTGATCATTGCGGGAGTTTGCGCCATTCAGTTGTTTGCGATGCGAGTCTATACGCTTAGTTCCACCAAACTGACGGCCACCGAAAGTGCGCGCGAAACCATGAATGAGTTGCGTGATCTGGTCCGCTCTTCCAAGGTCGTTTATGTCGGAACGTTCAGCAAAAGCAATGGCTTTGCCCGCATCCCCACCGGGCAGGCGCAGATGGGCAATGCGCTCGAGTTTGCCACGACCAACGCGAACAAAACCAACTATCTCATCTATTATCTAGACAACTGGGATCCCACCAACGTGATGCTGAGCATCAGCAACACCGCAGCCGCTACACTGAATGTCGAGGCCAAGTATGTGACAAACTATTATTGTTTTTTTGGTGAGAACTTTCAGGGAGCCACCAACACCGACTATCAGAACAACACCGTCATCCACATCGTTCTTCAATTCTACCGCTGGGAATATCCCCTTGGTTTTGTGGGCACCAACGCGATCAACGCGTACGATTTCTATACCATCCAAACCAAGGTCATGCGGCGCGGCTTTGATTAAAAACTGTAAAACCTATGCAATTCCCCTGCCTGTCACAACGTCGTAAAGCACCGGGCTATGCCCTGGTGATGGTAATGATATCCATGGCCTTGCTGCTGATGATCTTTGGCACCACCTTATTTTGGGCCTCCACCAATTCCCGGATCACCGTACGCAACAATATGTTCAACGCATCCCAATGCGCGGCTGAATCTGCCACCGAGAACATCATGACCTACATGATGCGTGATTTCAGCTATGGCGCACTTGGTTCACCTTCCTCCTATAACTTGTTTCCCCCCACCAACAGCAGCTGGCCCATGGCTTTCCAGTGGAGCGACACCAACGGCAACACGGCCAATGCCGCCAGCGTCAACATAGGTCCGTCGCAGTTCACGCTATTGAACTCTCAATATAACGGTCTGTACGCTTATGCTACCCCGGTAACTATAGCCTCCAGGGCCAAACCGTTGGGCCAGGGCGTCAATCTCTCGGCCACGGTAGCCCAGACGGTTCAGTTTGCGATAATTCCCCTGTTCCAATTCGCGATCTTTTACAATGTGGACATGGAGATCAATCCCGGCGCGGCAATGACTGTCAATGGTCATGTGCATTCCAATGTTCACATCTGGGCCACGGGAAGCAGTTCTTCGGCGCCCTTGACCTTCTCAAATGAAGTGGAAGCCGCCCAGATGGCCACCAATGTACCCAGCCCGCTGGACCCGACAAACAAAGGCCGGAGCGGCAACGTTATCTACGCCGACCCGAGTTCTCCGCTTTCTGACTACTCCACTCTCAATTTGCCGATCGGCAACACCACGAATAATAATCCTACCAATGTGCTGGCCATTCTGAACCTGCCTCCGCCCACCAATGCGCCGCCCAATTACGCCGCTGCTTATTCCCCCACCAACGGAATGATCTATCTGGCCAACGCCTCGGACCTCATCGTTTCCAACGCCTTCAACGGCACCAATAATACCAAGGGAACGAACATCTCCGTCTTTTATCAGAATCCGAACAATGGCCCCAATTACATCATCCCGGTGTCGGGTGATGTGCCCGTGGCAACCAACGGATCGGGAACCAATGCCGTGGTGGTCTACGATTATTCCTGGGTGACCAATTCCACATATTATGATTTTCGTGAATCAGATACAGTGCAGGCGGTAAATATTGATGTGGGCAAATTGAATACCTGGCTGACGAACTCCAGTTCGCGCGGCGGTGCCCAATATAACACGTTGAACAATTCCGGCAGCACCAGCAAGGGGCATAATATCTATTCAATCTATGTGCAGAATACTGTTCCCATGTCTTCCAAGACCTTGCCGGCGGTAAGACTGGTGAACGGACAGCAGTTGCCTCCTTCCGGCCTCACCGTGGCCACGCCCAACCCGCTCTATGTCATGGGCAACTATAACACCACCACCAATGGTTCCCAGTTTTCGACGGCGTTGGGTGATACGAAGAATACGGTGCCAGCCTCGTTGATGGGGGATTCCATTACGATCCTTTCAAGCGTATGGTCGGATTCCTATGCCACCAATACCGCTCTAAGCTCACGCCTTGCGAATGTTGACACAACCATCAATGCGGCGGCGCTTGAGGGAATTGTGCCTTCCAACGGCACCAACTATAGCGGCGGGGTGGAAAATTTCCTGCGACTGCAGCAGGATTGGGGCGGTCACACTTTATTTTACAACGGTTCCATCGTGGTGATGTTTCCCAGCCAATATGCCACAAATGCCTGGATCACGCCGGGCACTTATTACGGCGCGCCAGCGCGTAAATGGGGCTTCGACACGAACTTCATGGCTTCGGGACGGCTGCCGCCTTTGACGCCCACGGTCAAGGCAACCATTCGCGGTAACTGGGATTCGTGGTGATCAGGGCTGGATGAATTTTTTCAATTCCGTCCGCATTTTTTTCAAGTCGGGCAGATTGATGTACATCATGTGCCCGGCGTCGAATTCGGCGTAGGAAATATTTATCAGTTGCTCATCCGCCACTTGCATGTGCGCCAGGCTGTAACGGACAGTGTCAATGGGACAGACCAGATCGCAACGTCCGCCGAACACCAGGACTTTCAGATAGGGATTTTGGTTCATGGTGGAGGCCAGACGCTCGGCGGCATTCGGGTAATTATTGTGCGCGCCATAATTCCACGGCTGAACGCCGGCCAACAGTTCATACGGCAGGTCATCCTCAAATTTCAGCTCGCTTCGAACATAAGAATTCATAGCTGCGGAAAAAGGTCCCATGACCGCCGCCGCCGAGGGGTCGAATCCAGGGGTCGGCCCCGCCGGATCTCCATCGCGCCCGGTCAGCCGGGCATCATACGCGCCGAGGATCAAACCTTCGTCGTGAAGCAGTTGCTTGCGGAAAATCTCCTCGTCCACCCGCAGGTTGTTGTCGCGGATGATCTCCGGCTTCAAGCCCGTCAGCCGCGCGAGTTCGGCCACCACCTGGTCCTTTTCAGCGGCGGGCAGGGCTGATCCCTGTTGCAGGGCGTGGGTGTATTCTCCCCGGGCAAAAGCGCGGGATTCCGCGAGCGCCTTCGTTTCATCGGCCTGCAGATCGCCCGGCAATTTTTTATGGAAGAATGCCGCCGCGGTATAAGCCGGCAGATAGAGCGGATAAGGCACGTCGTTGCCGGGTTCATCATCGATCGTCGTAAAATTCAGGACGCCGGAAACCAGCACCAGCCCGTTAAGATAAAGTCCGAACCGGCTCCGGAGATGTTCGGCCAGACCCGCCGCGCGAAAGACACCATAGCTTTCGCCGCAGAGATATTTCGGGGAAAGCCAGCGTTCATGCCGCGTGGTCCAGAGACGGATGAATTCACCCACGCAGTTCAGGTCCGCCTCATCACCGAAAAAAAGGTCGGTCTTTTCATCCTTGGCCACGCGGCTGAAGCCGGTGGCCACGGGATCAATGAAAACCAGGTCGCTGATATCCAGGATGGAATATTCATTGTCCACCAGCGAAAACGGCGGGGGCGGCTGCGAGCCATCGGCATTCATCTTGGCCCGGCGCGGCCCGAGTGCTCCCAGATGCAGCCAGACCGAGGCCGAACCGGGACCGCCATTGAAACAAAATGTCACCGGACGCGGGGTATGGCCGCCCGCATCCAGCCGGGTATAGGCCACATAGAAGACGGATGCCTGCGAGACACCATCGGTTTTGAGGATCGGCAGCATCCCCGTTTCCGCCACATACTTTACCGGCGTGCCGGCAATGGTCACCGTATTGGTCACCCGCACCGGCTCATGCGCGGCATCCGGGATTTTGGCCCCCACGAAAATGTTGGTGGATGCCGGGGCATTGGTGCCGTTGGAGTCCGCAGCCTGAAGGGATCCGGAAAAGACGGACAGCAAGGCCAATGCGACGGGAGCTAATTTTTTCATATAGTGACAATAAATACCTGCCTAATAGACCAGCGAGACGTTTGAACGCTCATTTTAAGCTGTCGGCGGGATATTTAGCCAGCTGGCCGTCTGAATGAAAGGGGTTTTTTCAGCATTTAGATTTTTCTGCTTAGTGTTCAGTAGTGTTCAGCAGTGTTTTCTGCTTTCATAAACCATTGATTTCCAAAAGTGGCCGACTGCTAGGTCTTTTGTTGACTGTTTGGCTAGCCTTCAGAAGGGTTCCGAAGGCTTCCGTTCGTATTATTCCTTAAGAAGGTTTAAAACCCATAGACCTGGATGTTTTCAGCTCATAGGCCGGAAGGCGGCGGTGAACCGGCTATGCTCCGATCCCTTCGCGCTGTCCACCGCTCACCTTTAACCACGACGAGCCAGTATCCAGCGATCGGCATTGCCTTCGCTAAACACTTGAAAACTGAACACTCGTGTTCTATGTCAAAGATCACAGCCGCCTGTCACGCAGCGAAGGCGGACCACACTCCTCGATGCTGCCACTTTACCTGCTGGCTGTAAAGAAAATAATTTAGTATCTAAATCACCATTTCAGTCATATTTGCCGTCAAACAAACCTCAGTCATATCCAATATTCGATCGGCATCAATGGTCCGGCATAGCGGCCTCATGCCTCCAAAACCAAAATGAGTTTTCGCATGGGAAAATGGGAATAGGGGGTGCAAAATCCATTTTGAAGCTGACCCGAATGCTGTGAAAATAGTGTGAACAATTTGGATATGAAAAGTGCTTGCAACAGCAATAGAAATGTGAGAAAACTTGTCATTGGTTTTAAACAAAACAAGGGAAACCAGTAAAAATTAAAAGTGGCTGATTTATAAGAAGATGGCGCTAGTGTGCCTGCTTCTAAGGCGAAGCTTTTTATGTTCGGAAGTCTCAAAAGATGACAATTGTTTCATAAACGTCACAGACACGGCCGGTTTTTAGGATATAATGGAAGCTCATTGTAAATCGTCGGCTTTATAAGGATTTAGGTTTCGCCAATGTGCTTTTGGGACATGACAGTGGATGAGAGTGTTTGGTCTGGGGACATCGGGCATTGATGACAGCAAAAGGGAATGTTGCAAAATTGTAACAAATTGAATGTCATCTTGTACATCGTAGTACGGTGCGGATTATCAGAGAGCCGGTGTTTAAAATATTGAAAAATGAATCAGTTTAATAGAAAGCAGTGCCAGGCCCGCAACGGGTTTACGTTAATTGAATTGTTGGTGGTCATCGCCATCATCGCCATCTTGGCTGCCATGCTTCTGCCGGCATTGGCTTCAGCCAAGCAAAAGGCGCAACGCATCAAATGTCTCAACAATATGCGCCAATGGGGTTTGGGCTTTCACATGTATGCTGATGACAATAATGATAATGTGCCGGAAGAAGGCAATACGGGCAATCCCATCAATGATACCGGGGCGGTCGGGGTGCGTGCCGACAACCTACATACTGCCTGGTATAATGTCGTTGGCCCAACTATCGCCCAGCCGACCTTGGTTAGTCTCTATCAGGCTGGAAATGCACCGTTGCCCGGTAGCTCGAGCATTTTTTCATGTCCGAGCTGTGCCTTGCCAATCACCAAGGCTCCCATCAATTATTCCAACCCTTTGAAACTGACCAAGGCGTTTTTCATGTTCGGTGAAAACAACAGGTTATGCGTCAATTATCCTGTGGTATACGCCGGGGCGCCGCAGACCAAATTGTCAGGCCTGCCTAAGGCGTCGCAAACCGTTTTTTTAGGAGAGTCAGACCCCAATTCACCGACGGCGGATGTTGCCACCTCAGGAGTCACAGCTTCTTTTGCTGTCTCGCGCCACGGCAAGCTTGGTAATTTCGCCATGTGTGACGGCAGTTGCGCTGGAGCGCAGACCAATCAATATAAAAATTACAGCACGGCGGCCTTGGAATGGGCAGATCAGAATCATGGATCTATTTACTGGTGGCCTACCCCGACCACTCCGCAGTGAGGATCCTGCAGAACGGTGAATCAAACCTATCGCATCAAAGCCAAACCCAAATTTTCTTCGGACAGTCAATTCTTAACGCATCCATCCCAATATGAAACTGAAACTGAAAACTATAGCATTATCGCTGGGAACCCTCCTTTTGACCGGTTCGGCTGCTCTGGCGCAAACCCCGATTGCCGATTGGACTTTTGAAACCAGTCTGCCGGCCACCGCCGGGCCATTCAACCCGGAAGTTGGTAGCGGCAGCGCAACCGGCCATCATGCCAGCGGGGCGGCTGTTTATAGCACCCCGGCAGGTAACGGGTCTGCTCATTCCTACTCGGCAAATAATTGGGCGACCGGTGATTATTGGCAATTTCAGGTCAGCACCGTGGGCGCTGTGAATATCATAGTCTCTTTCGATTCAATCAGCAGCAGCACCGGCCCGCGTGACTTTAATTTTCAATATAGCACCGATGGCAGCACCTTCACCACCTTTACCACCTTTACCAATGGCAACACGCCTGCGTGGAGCGCCACCACGGCTGCGCCTCAATATAACCATCTCATCAACTTGGCCTCCATCACCGCGCTAAACAATGCAGCTACGGTTTATTTCCGGCTGATCGTTGCCGATTCAGTCTCGTCCGGCAACGGCGCGATCGGGACCGCCGGCACCAGTCGCGTGGACAACTTTTCCGTCAGCACCTTGGCTGCGCCTGTGATTTCGGGCCTGACGCCTTCGTCGCTCACCACCAATGCCGGCTCCACAGTGACCTTTACGACCACGCTGTCCTCAGGCACACCGCCGTTTGGTTACTTCTGGTACACCAACTCCATCTCACCGGCGAATTTGATCACTGCGGTGGCGACCAACGCCACCTCGCAGTCCCTGGCCTTTACCAATGTGGTGGCCGCCAACTCCGGCAATTATTTTGTGGTGGTCAGCAATATGCTCACCTCGGTCAATTCGTCCGCGAGTCTGACGGTCATTGACCCGGCGATTGATGTTCAGCCGGTCAGCCAGACGGGATTGCCGAATGGTGCCGTGCAATTCACTGTGGTTGCCGGTGGTACGGGCTTGAGCTATCAATGGTTTTATTGCACGGACCCCAGTGACAACACGCAGATCGCTTCACCTGTGACCGGCAATCTTCCGCATGGCTCCGTTCCTTCCGGCGCCAATACCAGCGCGCTGACCATCACCAATCTGCAGGCCGCCGACGCGACCAACTTCGTGGTCGTTGTCACCGGCTCTTTTGGCTCGGTGACCAGTTCCGTGGCGTCCTTCACGGTGGGTACGACCCAGATACCATTGGCTTTCTGGAATTTTAACAGCCCCTACATGAACGTGGGCAATCCGGCGCCTTATCAGGGTATTGGCTCCGCCTTTGCCACCAATGTGACGCCCTTTGTGCAACCCACCATTGATGCGAACGATCCCCAGACTCCGAACACCGCTTGGGGCACGCAGAATTATCCGGCTCAGGGAACTTTGAACACCAATGCCGGCGTGCAGTTCAACGTAAGCACCCTCGGCGCGAAGAACGTCAAGGTGTCTTATGATGCCCGTGGTACCGGCACGGCGAGCAGATTCCATCGCTTGCAATACACCACCAACGGAATTGACTTCATTGATTATCCCCTCAGTGCATCGATTATCACCGCCACCACCGGCTCCAGCCCTTACTTGTCCTTCAGCTATGATTTAACTGGTTTCCCAGGTGTGGCCAATAACACCAATTTTGGGGTCCGCATTGTGGCCGAATTTGAGAATACAGCTTCTTATGGCACTACCAATGATGCGCAATACACCGCCGTCGGGGGTACGTCCACTTATAACGTTGCCGGTACATTGAGCTATGACCTGGTAGGCGTCAACGCCGATGCCCTCGGCAACAACCAGCCGCCGACCATGACCGCCCTCGGCAATTTGCAATTCAATGACGGTACGTTTGCCACCAATAATTTCACGATCGCCTCCACCAGTGCGACACCGACGGGTAGCTTGACCATAACCGCGTCTTCCCCTGATCCAAACCTCGCTTCTCCTTTGAGCTTCACAACGGTCAATAACAATGGGGCCGCCAAGGTGATTGTCACTTCCGGTCTCGGCAACATTCAGCCGATTGTCACTCCGGTGCTGGTCACCGTGGCGGACGCGCTGGGAAACAAGACCACGACCTGGTTTTACGCGACCATCCTGCCGCCCAATGCGCCGCCGACCTTCGGTGGCCTGGTGACTTCAACCAATATGCTGGTTGGTACCAGTCTGATCATTCCTTTCTCGTTGGGCGATGATCATACTGACATGAAGACCGTTACTCCGACGGTGGCGTCAGGAAATACAACCTTGGTGACAAGCTTGTCGGTGAGTGGCCCTGGCTCGACCAACCGTACCCTGACCATAACTCCGGTCGCCAATCAAGACGGCTCCGCTCCGATCACTCTTTCCGTGACCGATGGCGGCGGATTGACCACTTCCCAGACTTTTTATGTGGTCGTCCGTAAAACCACCAACATCCTCCTGGATGATAATTTC
>Ga0206902_10133_pt2 | contig 14019 bp, 9 predicted proteins | sample Alteio_BWOrgHeat_44_FD_153242 | JGI IMG/M metagenome (GOLD analysis project Ga0206902, IMG submission 153242) | Enriched cells from forest soil in Barre Woods Harvard Forest LTER site, Petersham, Massachusetts, United States -... | ecosystem: Environmental > Terrestrial > Soil > Temperate forest >... | reverse complement strand
CACGGGTAAAAAGGGTTATGAATTTCTCAAACTCGATGCGGGCATGACAGAAATTTTGCGCCCGAGCTTGTATGGCTCGCAACACGCCATTGTCGTTGTGCCCGCACCCAGCCAAACCAACCGCGCGACGGGGAAGAAAAGTTATCTCGTTGTTGGCCACTGCTGCGAATCAGGCGACTTGCTCACTCCCGCGCCCGGCCAGCCGGAGACGCTTTCACCCCGCGTGCTAACGCGGGCGGAAATCGGCGATGTCTGCGTCATCGAAGGCACGGGAGCCTACTGCGCGGGCATGAGTGCGAAAAACTACAATTCATTTCCGGAGGCGCCGGAAGTGCTTTTGCGCGAAGACGGCGCACTGCGGATCATCCGCCGCCGGCAATCGCTGGAGCAGATCATGCAGAACGAGGGTTGATTATTTACGTGCGATGGCCTGTACCCAAGCTAACGCGAACAGGGCGCCAGGCAGTTTCTCCCAAACACGGATGGCGCTCAGCATTCGATCGAGTGAGGCTGCATCTGTCCAACCTCGGCCAAAAACGTCATCCTGTTTGGGTGCACGCTCAAGACGGTCATGGAGAAAGTCGCCCATGATGGAAAGGTCTTCCATGCATTCAAAGCGGGCAGAAAGTTCGACAGTGCGAAAACCCGCCTCAGTCAACCAGTGGCCCAGACGCCGGCCAGCGGTTGTGTTGCCGCCCTGGGCTTCCTGTAGTCGGCGGAATAATTTTGTGGCGGCTTCGAGTTCCGCATTGGGCGGGGCAAAGATGAAGGCGTCCCAATCCGGGCTGCACAGTCCTACGACACCGTTGGGTTTGAGGACACGGTGAATTTCGCGGGCGGCGCGCACCGGCTCGGCAATATGCTCGAACAAAGCGTGGGCAAACACGGCATCAAAATGCCCGTCGGGAAACGGCAATTCATAAACGCCAGCCTGGACATAACTTAAATTTATGGGATGGCCGGGATCATTTTTTGCCAAGGCCAGTTGCGAAGCCTCAAGGTCAACGCCGACTACTTCTCCGGGAACAACGCGAGCGGCCAAACCGCGCGTGATGGTGCCCGGCCCACATCCGCAATCGAGCAGGCGAAGGCCCGGGCGTAAATGCGGTAGAAAAAACTCCGCGTGTGATTCCACCGAACGCCGGGTCATGAACGAGACAATTCGCGGCGTATAGCCGGGCATATAGCGGTCGGTCGCAGGCATGGGACTTTTCAAACGAGATTTTTTGCCCACGGCGAGAATTTTCCGGGGCTTGCCCTGAAAGCCCAGTTTGGATTGGATCGTCGCATGCGGCGGATTTTTCTTTTTGCATTTGGATTGCTGGCCCTGACCTCAAGCACCTTCGCAGCGGCGGGTGACGCACCGCTGCCGCCCGAGGCGTCAAAATACTGGGTGGACAATCTTGATCCATTCGTCGTGAAGTTTCCCGACGGGTGGTTTTTGCCCGGCATCCGCTGGTACGGGTTGGCGTATGTGGGCGGGTTTCTCATTGCGGCGGGGTTAATGCGACGTTACGCGCGCAGGGGACGGTTGCCACTGGACGCTGACCAGCGTTCATCGCTTTTGATGGTGCTCATCCTGGGTGTGCTGCTGGGTGGGCGCATCGGCTATTATCTACTCTACCGCCCCAAGGAACTGTTCGCGAACCCACTGGTGTTGCTTCGCGTTTGGGAAGGTGGGATGGCGAGCCACGGCGGGTTTATCGGCGGCACAATCGCGGCCGCGTGGTTCGCGTATAGCGCGAAAATGAATTTTTGGCGACTGGGCGACGTGGTGGCCACTCTCGCGCCACCGGGTATTTTGTTCGGGAGATTGGCCAATTTTATCAATGGAGAACTGTGGGGCAAACCGGCCACAGTTCCTTGGGCCATGATTTTTCCTAAAGACCGTGCCGGTGACATCATCTTAAGCTACACCCCGCCAAGTCACCCTTCTCAGCTTTATGAAGCCGCCACCGAGGGCCTGCTGTTGCTCATTTACACTCAATGGCGTTTTTGGAGCAAGCCCGCACCGGGCCAGCCGGGCGCATTGCCGCCGGGCCAACTGGCGGGTGAATATCTTATCGGTTACGCCTTCGTGCGGATTTTCTGTGAAATGTTCCGCGAACCTGACGCATCGCTGTTTTTCGGCCTCAGCCGCGGGACTTTTTATTCACTGTTCATGATTCTGCTGGGTGCCGGATTGATCTGGCGTGGACGGCGCAAATCCATGGCTCAGGGTTGACTGGGCAGCAGTGGCGGCCTTTTGTCGTTCGGAATTTTGGGGAGCAACAAATTAACCCCGTCGCCCGTGATGGATTTGTCCGATTGGTTCCATTTAATGACCAGGGAATAATTTTGGTTCAACCAATTGACGATGCCACGGCCAGAGGCTTCGTCCGCGCCGAAATAGGCGACATGGTCTTCCTTAAAGTCGGCGGCAAAAAGAAAAACCGCTTCTGGTGGATGTGCCTGCAGCTCCTCCAAAACCTGCGGCACCCCAACATAGTTTAAGGGAACAGGCCGGAACTCCAACTCGGACAACGGACTCGGCACCCGGAGCAAATAATTCACCGCGATGCCCTCCGGAAAAGCAACCAAGGTCTTGGCCTTGGGCGTAAACTGTCGAAAACACGCTACCATCAAGTTAAGCTGATAACCTGAAGAATAAATCTCTGGCGGCGTGGTGTAGAAACGATCACGGCCTTCGCCCACGGGATAATTCATGCGGGAGCAAATTTCCAGGTTGGCCTTGGCTAAAAAGGCCGTGCCAAAGAGTAATACAGAAGAAAACGCAACGGCCACCGGCCAGCCGGCGCGGCCCCCGCGCGAAACCACCCGGGGTGCCTCAACCATGACCAAATGAAACCAAAAGAAGAGCGCCAGAGGCAGCATGATAAATCCGTAAATGATCAACCGCGGATTTAAGAACACGCGTGTAAGCATGAGGCCTGCCGCGACACCGAGGAGCGCCACACCCAAAGTGCGGGAAAATTCCGCATGATTCCGCCGCGCCAGCCTCAGGCTGGCCATGGAATATCCCAGCGCCGACAAAACCACCGGGAAAACGAGGGCGCGAAAGAAATTAGCGTCCACCCAAATGGTGAACCACAATTCCATGCCTGTGAGCACGGCTAAGGCCAGCAACCACAACCACCAAGCCCGACCATATTTTTCCGCCCGCGCCCAAGCCCAGCCGGCCGCAATGATGACTGCACAAATCAAAACCAATCCTGCGCCCAGTTCCAGTTGCAGCAGGAAATTTTGCCAAGGGTGATCGAAGCCCGACCTGCTTTGCATCGCGGGTGAACCCATAATTGCATGGCGAACATTATCCTTCAGTGAAAAAACCACGGCGTAATTAACCGCGCGTAGAGCATAGGCGAAACCACCCACAGTCCAAAAATAAATGAGCACCGGCAGCCACAAGCTCAAGAATCCGCTGAAAAACCAGCCCAGGGATTTGCGCAGCCACCTCCATCCGCTCCTTATATCCAGCGCAGAACCATTCGCCGATGCTGAGTGCACCATCTGCGCAAAGAAATATATTCCGAGGGAGCCCGAGGCCGCCAGGATTGCTTCCGGCTTGTCCAAATACGCCACGGCAAAACCAAAACCAGCTACCATCAACCAAAAAAACTTCTCAGATTTTAAGTGCTTTAACAATCCCCATAATACCAGCAGCAACCCGAGAAAACCATAAGCGGACTGCGCCACATAGGGCGTAATGAAATTAAAATTAGCGATCTGGGTATAATGACCCACCATAAAAACACCCACGAAGGTCACCGAGGAGAGCCAAACCATCCATCGGTTGCCAATGAGGCCAAAGATGCCGCGCAGCAACAACAGTATCACGACCGTGAGCGCAATGTTCATCCAGACGATGGTATCCAGTCCCACGCCAAAAATTTTGAAGCCCAATCCTTCGACCAGGTTGGCCAAAGGCCCATACCAGTTGGCAATTTTTTGGTAAAGCAAATCACCTGCACTCAGTCGCCAGGCGATATAAAGATCTCGGGGAAAATCAACCAACGGGTCCGACCAGCGCAGCCAGCTTTTCGCCAGCATAAAGACAAACAACCCGGCGACGGACATTGGCTCGATCACCGCAATCGCAAACTTTAGCCAAGGTGCTCGCAACCACGCGAGCCACGCCTTGGCTGCAGGTGCGTCCTCGTGGATGATTTCGCTCATGGGGCGGATGTTTTTAGCCTTAAAACCCGATGACTGGCGAGCGAGAAGGATTGGCCTCAAAAAATCGTGCCGCCCTCAACTTACTTTCCCTTCGGCAGCAGCCGTTGGCGGCTGTCGTTCGCGACTAAGGGCATCAGCAAGTCAACTCCGTCGCCGGTAATCATCTGCTCCGATTTGCCATACTTAAGCAGAATTGAATAGTGGTCGTTCAACCAAAGGACGATGCCCCGGCCACTGGTATCATCCGCGCCAAAGTAGGGTGCGTTATTTTCCAATAAATTGGCGGCGAAGAGATAGACGGCTTCAGGTGGATGCGCTTTCAACTCCTCCACCACGTGTTGTTCCCCAACATAACTTAAGGCGACAGGCCGAAATTCCAACTCCTCCAACGTTGTTGGCACCCGCAGGAGGTAATTGACCATAATCCCCTCTGGAAATGCGACCAGCGTCTTGGGCTTGGGGGAAAGCCGGTGAAACGCCTCAACCATGACATAGACTTGGAACCCAGCGGGATAGTCCCCGGGCAATACCGTGTAAAAACGGTCGCGGCCTTCGCCGACTGGAAATATTTTGCGATCATAGTTCACCAGGTTGTACCTCCCGATAGTAACATCAAGCGCCAACCCGATCATGGAAAAAGTCGCCACCACCAGCCAGCATGGGCGAACCCGGCGCGACATTGCCTGCGGCGCCTCCACCACCATCAATTGAAACCAAAAAAAACAGGCCAACGGCATCAGGTAAAATCCATACCAAGTCGCAGTTATATTGAGCAGCATCCGTACGAACATGAGGCTGGCCGCCACACCCACAACCGCCTGGCCCAGCAACCGGGGAAATTCGGCGTGGCGCCGCCAGGCCATCCGCAAACTCACGATGGAATAACCGGCTGCCGCAAGGCTAATCGGAAAAGCAAATCCTCGCATGAACTCCCCGTTGGTCATTATCGCCAGCCCTGCACCCACCACAGCCACCACCACCGCGATCAATAATGTCAGCCACCAAGTCGGGCTAAATACCCTGGCGCGCGACCAGAGCCATCCCGCGAAGATAATGGCGGCGCAAATGAAAACAACCACAACACTCGTTTGCGCCTGGAGTAGAAAATTATAAACCGGACGATCAAAACCTGAGAGCTTTTGAAAAAAAGGCGCCGTCTCGACCAAGTGGCGAACCGAACTTCTGAGCGGGAAAACTACCGCAAAATTGGTGACGCGCATTGCAAATACGAATCCGCCATTCACAAAAAAATATCCGAATACCGGCAACCACAGGGCCATAAAACCGCTCAGCAACCAAGCTGAGGAATTGAGCAACCATCGGCCAGCTTCCCGCCAGTTAAGAATGTCATCGTCTTTTCGCACCTCCCGCACAGAAAGCGCCAGAAAATAGATGCCAATGGCGCCCGCAGCAGCCAACAGCGCCTCCTGCTTGTCCAGATATGCAACCGCCAAGCCCAAACCCGCCACGCCGAGCCAAATCGACCGGCTGGATTTTAAGTGCTTCAACAACCCCCACAGCACCAGCAACAGCCCTAAAAAGGAGTAGGTCGACTGCGCAACGTAAGGTGTGATGAAGTTATAACCGCCATTCTCCGTATAGTTTCCAACCATAAACACGCACACAAAAGTCACTGAGCACAACCAGACCATCAACCGGTTGCCAATCAGGCCAAAGATGCCGCGCAGCAACAACAGTATCACGACGGTGAGCGCAATGTTCATCCAGACGATAGTATCCAGGCCCACGCCAAAAATTTTGAAGCCTAATCCTTCGACGAGGTTGGCCAAAGGCCCATACCAGTTGGCAATTTTTTGGTAGAGCAAATCGCCCTCGCTCAGCCGCCAGGCGATATAAAGATCGCGGGGAAAATCAATCAACGGGTCCGACCAGCGCAGCCAGCTCTGCGCCAGCATAAAAATAAACAACCCCGCGACCGATAATGGATCCAGCGCGGCCAGCGCATTGGCCAGCCATTTTTTTTGGCGTTCCGGCGCTACGGTCGACGCCTCGAGTGCTGAAGTCGGTTCATTCATGAGCAAGACTGGGAACTTCTAGCGGATGGCCTCCACTCACGCGAGTTGGAAAGTGCCGAGCCCTGGACCAAATTTAAGAGATAAAACAGCAAGATTTCTTGTCGAATTCTTGACACGGTTTCAGGGAACGGGCCAACTGCTCTCATGCATCTTTGGCGAATGAATCGATTCCTGGGCCTGAGCGCGCTGGTGACGCTGGCCGCGTTTGGCGCGGGCTGTGACACCCTGAGCAAATGGCAGAACTACGCGGAAAATGAACCAGCCAATCCGGATGCGTTTTCGCCCCATGCCTCGCCCGCCATCGCTGCGCCACAAGTTTCCCTGCCCGCGAAAGACCCGCACGCGTTCACGATTGGCGCGGTGTTGCCACTGACTGGTTCACGCGTACAAACGGGGCAGATGATGCAGCGCGGACTGCAATTAGCCATCGGGGAGATCAACGCCGTCGGGGGTGTCAACGGCCAGCCGGTACAATTGGCCGTGCTGGACAGCCGAAGCGACCTCGAGATGGGTGAAACAGCGTTGGGGGCCTTTCGCGATTACGGTGAAGCGGTGCTGCTCGTGGGTGATGGGCCGCTGGCGGTGGACAGAACGGAACAACTGGCCGGCTATCCGGCCGTCGTCGGGTTTTTGTGCGACTATGTGGCGGGGCCAAAATTGACCCCGAAAAACGGCGTGCGAATTTATTTAAATGGCGACCAGGAAGGCCGGGCCATCGAAGGCTATGTCGAAGCAGCGGGCATAGACAGAGTGGCGGTTTTGCACCAAAGTGATCTATTGAGTGAAAGCAACAAACAATACGTGCTCTACTTGTTTAGCGGCAACCACCGGATTTTTACGACGGAGGAGGGGTACTCCGCCACTGAACAAAATTTCACCCTGCTGGGGCAGGCGATGTTACGCGTTAATACAGGCGCTTTGGTCTTCGCCGGATATGGGCCGGAGTATGGAAAAATTCTCGGGGCATTTGAAACGGCGGGCTGGCAGGGAACGGTGCTGGGGTATGCGGAAGTGGGCGGATTGAGCAACCTGCCCGGCACAGGAAGATTGGCGTCAACGGCGGCTTATCCCCTGCCAGACTTTGCGAGCAACCCGCGCAGCACCGTGGCGGGCCGGGCTTTTATGGATTTATATCGGGCCAAATATAATGCCGACCCGGATTTGCCCGCGGCGTATGCGTACGACACCGTCCACGCGCTGGCGGATGCGGCGAAGCAAGCGGCGTCGAGCGACCCGCAGAAAATCCGCGCGGGCTTTATCACGCAACATACTTACACGGGCGCAGTGGGGCGCTACGACATCAAGGATGACGGCGACACGGAAATGCCGCTGTACTTGATGCGTGCCGATGGACAAGCCCTGCCGCCACCGAGCAAACCCGCCGCGACGGAGTTCCCCCGCCTCAGCGCGCCGTCGGCCATCCAACCCTAGCGAGCCGTGTCTGCGTTAAAGATAGAATAGGCAACCGGAGGTTGGACTGAATTGTGGGTGGCACGCAAATGTTGCCGGCAAACACAAAATATATCTTGCATCAGTGATTTTTATTTTTCTGAATCAAACCTCGGACTCAGCCGTTGCCCAAATGGGTTGCCGAAATTTTGGCTCCCAGCCTACTACCCCCTGCGCCAAGAACCAACCTTGATCGCCGATGAAACTTAACCATTTATTTTTGAAGAGGTTTTTATCCCGCTGCTTGGGTCGCCAACGATTTTCCCTCGCGATGGCGGCGGGATTGTTCTTTCTCGCCACCACCAGCCGGGTGCAAACGCAAGACACGGATTACCTCTATTTCAGCAACGACGTGGCTTATGATTCTGTGAGCAGCAACTGGTATGTTGATGCGATATATGAGCGTGATATCTACACCTGGGTTTTGCTGCCGAGCGATGAATGGGGAGGGGCCTTCTATAATGGCTGGGATAACGGGAACCTCGGGGACTTGTTGGAAGGGGGCGATAATTTTACAATCTATCAGGACCGGGATGGAAATATGGAGTTTGCCCAGGACACTTATACCGGAGATTGGTATGCTTGGAATCCCAGCGATTGGGACGACGTTTGGGGAGTAGCCGGGGGCTGGGATTCGATCGGAGGGCCGTTCACCTACGATAACTGGGAATACTTCTACGCCCTCGATGGCCTCGACCCGACGGCCCCGGGCGCGATCACGCTGTGCTATGCGTTCGATCCCGTGATTTCGGCCTGGTATCAAGGCTCCGGCGACACCGACCCGTCAACCTGGGAGTCGTGCCCAGCACCAGGGCTCACGGACTTTGCCTTTAGCATCGGCACTTACCAGCAATACTTTGGCTGGACTTACCACATCATCAACGGGGTCTATTACGCTAACCAGACGGGCACGGGCAATTGGTACTGGTATTCCGGCTCGGCGCTGACGCTCGAATCGGCCTGGTATCTGTTCTCGCTCGGCAACAACCCTGAATTCACCCAGTGGCAGGCCTGCGCGGACCCGACGCAAAGCTCCACCACAGAAGTTTCCGACCCGACCTTGAATCTGGCCGGGGACGGCATCCCGGACTGGTGGAAAGCCCTGAATGGGCTCAATCCCTTCGCCGGCCTGGCCGCCGCGCAGGATTTTGGCGACGGGCATACCGACCTGGCGGAATACCAGCTCGCCCTCGCGGAATACAACGCGGCGGTGTCGGGCGACCTGGTCGGCAATCTGACCAACTTCGAGACTGTTTACACCGCCGACAGCGAAAGTTACCCTGACTCGACGGGCACAGACTCAGGCTCGGGCGATCAGCCCAACCTGGTCGAGTATGGTGCCTCCGGGTTTGATTTTCCACGGACGGCGGTTTCCCCATACGCGCTGACGGACTTGGGCGCGGGCACTTTTATTGACATGAATGACGAGGGGGACGTGCTGATGCAAACGGGCACCTACCACAATGAAGATTTGGATTTTTACGCCGACATCGACACGCTTTGGTATGGTGGCACCGCCTATTACCCGCCCTCCACCTGGGCCGACAACGATAATATCCCCATTACCTGGACCAGTTTGGCCGCCGATGGGACAGTGCTGGGCTATGCGTGGATTGTGGAATACGGCACGCTTTGCCCGGTGAGTTGGGACGGCACGAGCGTGTCTTCGCCCGATTCCTATTATTTCAGCGCGCCGTCCACGTTTCTTCAGCAAATCAACACCCGGGCCGGGGATATTTATTTCCAAAGTGTGGACTGGGATGGCAGCACGGCGATTTACCTCTGGTCGGCGGCGGACGGCAGTGTGACGCAGGTCAGCGACATCTACGCCGCCGACTCCAGCCAGTATGGCAATACAGTCTCAGTCACTGACGGTCACGATCCCTTCACCCTGGCGACCACCGTCTGGGGCGACGAGCTGGATTACCAAGTCTCCCAGATTGCTTACTGGGGCAATGGCGGCGAGGCCGTTTTTGAAGGCCAGGCACTCCTTAATGGCGTCCCTGTGTCGGATGGCGTGGCCCAGTCCCTGGAGTTCTCCTACGGCACCCTCGCTCCGGAGGACATCCTGGGCACTTTCTACTATGGGAGCCAGAATGCCTTTGTGGCCAACCCGGACCCGGATTACCCGGAAACGCTGGATGTGCTCAACGGCACGGCCATCCTGCCGGTGAACCTGACGGCCAACGCGAGTTCCTCCACGCCCTTAACCCTGCGCCAAATCTCTTCCATGGGGCAGGCGGTGACGGTGGACGGCCAGCTGGTCCTCAATGGCCAGGTGCCCGCGCTGACGAGCATCCTGCCCGCCGGGGCGTTCAATGATAACTTAAGCCTCAACCTCACCGGCCTCCATATCAACGCCACCTATGCCAGCCCAGCGGTGCAGTTCCGGCATGCGGCTTCCAACGGTTTGGTTGGCGGGCAGGTGGTTAATTCCGCCAACACCTCCGCCATGCCCCATGTGTTTATCGGCATTCCCATGGAAAACCCGTTTATCATCCCGCCGCTTCAGCTTCTTGGGTTTACTTTCCAGTTCAACACCCCACGCGTCCTGCCGGTCAATTCCAACTTCGACGAGCAAAAACTGGATGAAAATGGCTATGCCCAACCCGACTACATCGATGAGGACTTGACCTGCGCGAGCGGCCCCAATGCCGGGAAGCTCATGGTAAACGACTTGATGAAAGGCTTTTTTGGCATTAATCCCAACACCATGCCCCCCTGGTTCTATAACGGCGCCAACGTCACGATTCAAAAGTTGCCGAACATTGACCCGGAAACAGAAACGACCCCTGGCAATAGTTCAACCGGCCAGGTTGAGAGCGGCGATGTGCGACTCTATGCCGTGCAATATCGTGGCATCATCAGGGGCGAGCAGGAATGGAGCGAATGGGTCATCCCGACCAATGTCACCGATGACGACGGAAATGTTCTCACCAACGACGACGGCACCCCCGTCCTCAACAATCTTGTGCCCTCGCTGTACCTCGATGAGGGTGACGGTGCCTACATCCCCCATGGCTCGGATGTCAAATACTACATCGAAGGCATCGCCCCCGGCCCCTGCACACTCCAGTTCACCTATACCAGCGCCGGGGGCCAGACCTTCACCCAGACGCAGAAATTCCTTGTCTGCACCCAAAAGAGCAAAGCCCAGTGGCAGGCGGATATTCAGCAGGAGATATTGCTGGAGACGGGGGTAAACATGGGCAATTACACGGAGCCTGCCAGCACAGCTTTTACCACATCGCCATTCCTGCAAGACATGATCTACGTTCAAAAGGTTTATGACTACTACCAGACACTTTCTTTGCACGATAACACCGTGCTCATATACCCGGGGCTGGCGCGCATGGCGGCCGGCCCGGTCTATGGTGGATTGAATGACACCGAGCGCGCCCGCATTGCCAACGACCTTTTCGGGCTGCTTTTCTCGGGATTGGCGGCCGATGTAATCGACGGTGAACTAGATAAAATCCAAATCGGCATCCTTGAGGGTAATTATCAAATTTTTGAGGACTTGGGCTGGCAGCTTCGCGCCTACCAGGCCAGTGGAATCTGGGCGCTAAGGTTTGTGGATACTCAAAAATTGGATGGACGGGATGCGGGATCGCTAAAGATAGATCTTCAAAATTGGAACAATCTATACCAAGGATACTATTCGCCTAATCCGGCACTGATTAAATCGGCTAACGAACTAATAATTAAACGTGAGCAATTTAGTCTTTTAAAAGATGGCTACGCGCGAATATCTGCCGTTCCTGGTGCCGCGACTATTTGCTCGACGCTAGCCAAGTCGCCGCTATATCCTTATGGGGATGACTTTTCCGAGGTTATGGAAGCTGCCGGACGAGAACCCGGGGATATCACACAATTTTCCGATCGCTGGTTCTGGATTGATACTCCGCTAATCCGAAATACCGGGAAGAAGGGGATTTACTATTACTGGCTTCCGTTTAGCCAGGGCGCGCGCGATATGCTTGACGCGCAGCCCATCGAAGCAACCGCGCAGTTTTATAGCATATCCTGGCCTCACCTGCCCATACTTATGTCGCCTTGAGTACAATCGGTGTTGAAATGAAAATATTTTTTTACATATTTATTGCTCTCACAGCCACGGTTCGTTTTGCCACTGCGGCTGATGCTCCGGCAGTAATACACATAATTGATTTTCGGCAAACGGATAATCTTAAGGCGATATTTGACGCGGGTATCCACCCATTTCGCATTCCAGGTCTGGAAGACACGGAATGTGAATTTGACAGGGAAAAACTCAGGGTTCTTCTTCCGGGAAATCTAAATTTTTCCGTGGATTCTGATTTGTGCCAGATCTCAGTTTTGGCAGACAACAAAATTATTAGTATCGGTCTTTATGCGCCAAAAATGAAACTTGACGACGGCATCGAATACACCAGAAAAATCGCAAACGAACTTGGCATGGACACGAAAAATCTTGACCAGACAAAAATTGATGACGGTTCTCGCGATTACGTGGATAAATTATCCGCATGGACTGGTTACCTTGCTAAGGTAAATGTCGAAATTCAGCTCCGATTACATTATGTGCACACTGATTATGAAGCATTCACTGAGCTCTATGTGGGTGTGAGTTGGGATCAACCTGGTGGAATTACGCACCCCCTTATGGGCCCGATTCAACCTCCACCGGGCTACGAAAACATTTCAATGGATCCGCCGACTGGGTGGGGTCACTCCAGCCGGGCCCCCAATCCTGGTCAATCGACCAATTCCAGCCCAATCGGTATTTTAGGAAAATCCATAACCCCGTTGAATGCGGTACGTCCTGATTCGACCTCAGCATCAATTATTCCAGAAAACGCCACAGGCACAAATTCCTCTCCCAATTCTCTGCCAAAGACTTCGGCTGGGATATCTTCTTCACAAACACCCTTGCTAACACCCAAAAACGGCTGGTGGGTCTTGCTTGGGGTAGTCGTACTTTTGTTGGCAGCCTATGTCCTCAGAAGGAATAAATAAACCCGATCGGCAATACTGGAAAGAAGGGCATTTATTATTACTGGCTCTCGTTCAGCAAGGGTGCCCGTGATATCCTTGACGCGCAGCCCATCGAAGCAACCGCGCAATTCTACAGCATATCCTACCCTCACCTTCCCATCCTTATGTCGCCTTGAATGAAATAGGCATCTAAATGAAAAGTATTTTTTACCTGTTTTTTGTTTTAGGGGCCACGTTTCAATTCGCCGCCGCGGCCGATGCTCCGGCAGTAATCCATACCGTTGACTTTCGGCAAACGGACAACCTCAAGGCAATCTTTGACGCGGGAATACGGCCGACTCGGGTTCTCGGCCTGGAAAGCGAAGATTGTGAATTTGGCAAGGAAAGACTCAGATTTCTTTTACCGGGAAATCTGGATTTTTCCGTGGACTCTGAATCATGCGATGTCTCGGTTTTGGCGGAAAACAAAATTGTTAGCATCGCTCTTTATGCGCCGCAAATGAAGCTTGCCGAGGGAATCGAATATACGAGAAAAGTAGCAACCGAGTTGGGCATGGACACGAAGGACCTCGACCAGAAAAAAATTGATGATGGCTCACGGGACTATGTGGATAAACTGCCGGCGTGGAGCGGTTATTTAGCCAAGGGAAATATCGAAATTCAGCTCCGCTTGGAATACGCGCGTACTCGTTACATCGCGTTCACTGAACTCCGTGTGGGTATAAGCTGGGACCAACCCGGTAGTATTACGCATCCCCTTATGGACCCGATTCAACCGCCGCCCGGCTATGAAAATGTCTCAATGGATCCTCCGCCGCCGATTCCATCTACAGGAAAGCCAAACCCCGAGCACGATGTGGAATATTACCGCAAACAGTTCCATGATAATTATATGAAGGCTTTGGCGCGGCAAGCCGGCCAAGCCACGGGCACTCAATCTTCAGACATTCAGTCTTCTGGCACTCAGGGCAACTCACCTAAATCGCAATCCAAACCCGCGCCACATACCCCCTCCAGCATTTCCGATTCCCTGCTTACCCCACAGATCGGCTGGTGGGTATTGCTTGGGGTCTTGCTACTCTTGTTTGCAGTCTATGCCTTCAGACGGAACAAATAGGCTCACCCTGCGCCAAATCTCCGCCATGGGGCAGGCGGTGACGGTGGACGGGAACCTCGTCCTCAACGGCCACATCCCGCCGCTGACGAGCATCCTGCCCGCCGGGGCGTTCAATGCGGACCTGAGCCTCAACCTCACCGGCCTGCACATTAGCGCCACCTACGCCAGCCCAGCGGTGCAGTTCCGGCATGCGGCTTCCAACGGTTTGGTTGGCGGGCAGGTGGTTAATTCCGCCAACACCTCCGCCATGCCCCATGTGTTTAT
>Ga0206902_10218_pt1 | contig 14187 bp, 10 predicted proteins | sample Alteio_BWOrgHeat_44_FD_153242 | JGI IMG/M metagenome (GOLD analysis project Ga0206902, IMG submission 153242) | Enriched cells from forest soil in Barre Woods Harvard Forest LTER site, Petersham, Massachusetts, United States -... | ecosystem: Environmental > Terrestrial > Soil > Temperate forest >... | reverse complement strand
AGCCAAGTGAGAAGGTGCCGCTGACGGCCATCAAAATCGCGAAACTGTTAGAAAAAGCCGGTTTGCCGAAAGGCGTGCTGAATATTGTCCACGGTGGACGCGAGGTAGTGGATGCGCTGCTGACGCATCCGAAGGTGAAGGCGATTTCTTTCGTGGGTTCGACACCGATCGCGCGCTATATCTATGAGGTGGGAACGAAGCATGGCAAGCGCGTGCAATCCAACGGCGGCGCGAAGAATTACGTGATCGTGATGCCGGATGCGGACGCGGAAAATTCCACGCGCGGGATCATCGAGGCGGCGTTTGGCTGCGCTGGTGAGAGGTGCATGGCGGGTTCCACGGCGGTGGTGGTGGGCGCGGCGGAGAAGAATGTTTTGCCCACGCTGGTGGAAGCCACGCGACGCATTAAGGTGGGGCCAACCGATCGCGAGGCGCAACCGGACATGGGCGCGGTGATCACCAAACAACATCGCGATCGGGTGCTGGAATTGATCGATGTCGGTGCGCAACAGGGCGCGAAGGTGCTGGCGGATGGACGTGGTGTGAAAGTGAACGAAGCGCCGAACGGGTTTTATGTAGGGGCAACTATTCTGGACCATGTGGAGAACGGCATGACCGTGGCTAAGGAAGAGATTTTTGGTCCGGTACTGAATGTGATGCACATGGAGGATTTGGACCAGGCCATCGAACTGGCGAACAAGTCCATGTATGGCAATGGCGCTTCGATTTTTACGCGCAGCGGTAAGGCGGCGCGGGAATTCAAGCATCGCGCGAAGGCGGGGATGATTGGCATCAACATCGGTGTGCCAGCGTCCATGGCGTGGTTCCCGTTCAACGGCTGGGATGAATCATTTTTTGGTGACCTGCATATGCAGGGGCGCGAGGGTGTGCAGTTTTACACGCAGCATAAGGTGACGACGAGCCGGTGGTTTAGTTATGGGGAAGGCGACATCTGGCACACGGAGAAAAAATAATTTAGACAGGATTAACAGGATTTACATGATTATAAGCAAGCTGTGCGAAACACAGATTGTTTTGTAAATCAAACCCATGCTATGAGCTTATTGATAAAAAGCGGAGAAATTGTCACTGCAAGTGAACGTTACGTGGCAGATATTTTGTGCGAAGGGGAGACGATTGCGCGGATTGATAAAGATATTGCCGCGCCGAAAGGGGTGGAGGTGATTGATGCGAAGGGGAAGTATGTGTTTCCGGGGTTTATCGATCCGCATGTGCACATCTACCTACCGTTCATGGGAACGATGGCGAAAGATGATTATATCACCGGGAGCGAGGCGGCGCTGGTGGGCGGGACGACGACGTTGATCGAGATGTGTTGTCCGGCGCGGAAGGATGATGCGCTGAAGAGTTTTGAATTGTGGATGAGCCAGGCGGAGGGGAAGTCGGCGTGCGATTTTTCGTTCCACATGGGGGTGACGAAATTTGACGAGACGACGGCGAAGCAGTTGCGCGAGATCGTGAAGCGCGGCATCAGTTCATTCAAAATATTTTTGGCTTACAAAGGTGCGTTTGGTGTGGATGACACGGAGTTGTATCACACGCTCAAGTTGGCGAAAGAACTGGGTGTGATTGTGACGGCGCATTGCGAGAATGAGACGCTGGTGACGGAGCGGTGCAAGGAATTGTTAGCGGCAGGCAAGACAGATCCGGGGCAGCATCATGAGAGCCGGCCGCCATTGGTAGAGGCCGAGGGCGTGCATCATCTGATGACATTCGCGGAGTTAACGGGGGCGGCGACGTATATCGTGCATCTGAGTTGCAAGGAAGCGCTGGATGAGGCCATCGCGGCACGGCAGCGCGGGGTGCGCGTGAGCGTGGAGACATTGATCCAATATCTGACCTTGGACAAGACGTATGCGGAGAAACCGAAATTTGAGGGGGCGAAGTATGTGATGTCGCCGCCGCTACGGGACAAACGGAATCAGGAGACTTTATGGAATGGGTTGCGTGATAGATTGGTGCAGACCGTGGCGACGGATCATGCGCCGTTTGATTTCAAGACGCAGAAGCCGATGGGTAAAAATGATTTCACAAAAATTCCCAATGGCATTCCATCGTTGGAGGAACGTATCAATCTGCTCTATACGTATGGGGTGAAGACGGGGAAGATCGATCTGCACACGTTTGTGAACGTGGCGAGCACGCAGGTGGCGAAGATTTTTGATCTGTTTCCGCGCAAAGGGACGATCCAGCCGGGAGCGGATGCGGACCTGGTGGTTTATGACCCGAAGTATCGCGGGAAGATCTCAGTGAAGACGCAGCACATGAACCTGGATTATAGCGCGTTTGAGGGATGGAAGATCGAAGGGCGTCCCAGTGTGGTGACGGTGCGCGGGCAGGTGGCGGTGCGCGATGGGAAGTTTGTGGGCAAGCATGGGCATGGGAAGTTTTTGAAGCGGGTGCCGAGCCATTTTTAGCTGACACGTTTATTTCGCGGGCGTAATGAGTACGACCCTGATGGGGTCGAAATTATTTTTCGGCCGCCGTGGGTTCCACCCACGGCTATTCATGTTTTGACCCTTCGGGTCAAGGAGCGTGAAGGATATTTCCCGGTTGGTTTCCCAGGTGCCTTTATTTATTGGTCCAAGCGGTAGCGGAAGGCGGTGCAAGCCTGGGTGATGTCGGGGGCGTTGAGGATGGCGGAGACGATGCAGACGCGTTTGGCGCCGGCGGCGAGGATGGCATCGATGGTTTCAGTGTTGATGCCGCCGATGGCGAACCAAGGGACAGTGGCGTGCATGGCGGCCCATTTTACGTATTCCAAGGTAACAGGTTTGGCGGTGGGCTTGGTGCCGGTGGCGTACACGGGGCCGATGGCGATGTAATCGGCGCCAGCATCGAGGGCGCGCTGGGCTTGCGCGGGGGCATGGGTGCTGAGGCCAATCTTCAGGGGTGAACCGGGTTGCTTCAGCTCGGAGACGAGGATGTGGCCGGCGTCAAAAAAATCTTCCTGGCCGAGATGGCAGAAGTCCGCACCGATATCACGGGCTATATCCAGATGATCATTGATAACGAGGCCGACGCCGGCACGGTGGGTGACGGGCAGGATTTTTTCGGCCAGGGCGCGGATCTCATCAGGTGATGAATTTTTGGCGCGGAGTTGAATGAGGTCGCTGCCGCCGTCGCAGAGTTGCTGGGCGACGACTTCGGGGGCACGACCATGAAGGTAGGGCGTGTCCACGAAGGTGTACAACTTGCAGTCGGCCAATGGTTTCACAGCAACAAGGCTTATGCCATCGCGCGGGCGATGGAATTCCACCATTGATCGTGCAGTTCGGTGAGGGGGGCGGAGAATTCGCCGGCGCTGGATTTGACGGTGAGTTTGTCGCCGCCTACTTTGCCGATCGGTTGCGCGGGGACGCCCATGAGTTTGGCGCGTTCGACGACTTTGACGGCGTCGATGGCTTTGCAGGTGATGACGATGCGGCTTTGGGTTTCGCCGAAGAGCAGGGCGTCGAGACGCACGCCGGTGATGGCGCTCAGATCAATCGTGGCGCCGATCAGGCGCGGGGTTTCGCGGGCGATGAGCTGGCTGATGCTGCTTTCGGCGAGGGCGACGGCGAGGCCGCCTTCGCTGCAATCGTGTGCGCTCTTCACGAGGCCGGACTGGATGAGGCCGAGGAGCGTGGTGTGCAGGGTCTTCGCGGTTTCAAGGTCGCAACGTGGCGGTGAGCCGGTCTTTTTGCCGTGGATGACCTGCAGGTAGGCGCTGCCGCCAAGGCCGAGGATGGGGTCGGATTGGTCAACGACATCGCCGAGCAGGATGATGGCATCGCCTTCGTCCTTGAACCACTGGGTGGTGACGTGTTCGGATTTTTCGATGAGACCGACGACGGCGACGGTGGGCGTAGGATCGATGGGGCCATTGGGATTCTGGTTGTAGAGCGAGCAGTTGCCGCCGGTGACGGGGGCGTTGAAGGCCTGGCAACCTTCGGCGAGGCCGCGCACGGATTCCTTGATCTGCCAAAAGAGTTCCGGCTTGTGCGGGTTGGCCATGTTGAGATTGTCGGTGGCGCCGAGCGGGATAGCGCCGCTGCACGCGAGATTGCGGCAAGCCTCGGTGACGGCAGCCTTGCCACCTTCGTAGGGATCGAGATAGACGTAACCGCCATTGCAATCCACGGTCATGGCGATGAGTTTCTCGGAGATCTTTTTATCGCCAACTTTGGCGGCGAGTTCCGCGCTCATGACGGGTAGAGAATCCTGTTTGATGCGGATGACGGCGGCGTCGCTGCCGGGCAGGACGACGGAGCCATCGCGCACTTGCTGATCGTACTGGCGATAAACCCAGTTCTTGGAAGCGATGGTGGGGAACGCGAGGAGCTTCTTCAGATCGCTCGCGGCGTCCTTCGTGTCGGCGATGCCATCGAGGCGGAAGGCGCGGACGGCCTTGAGATATTCGGGTTCCTGAAAGGCGCGATGATAGACGGGCGATTCATCGGCGATCTTTTTCGCGGGGATGTCCACGATAAGTTTACCGCCGTGACGGACGACCATGTGACCGGTGTTAGTGATTATACCGATCTCGGCCCAGGGGAGGTCCCACTTGTCGAAAATGCGTTTCACTTCCTCTTCGCGGCCCTTGTGGACAACGATGAGCATGCGTTCCTGGGATTCGGAGAGCATGATCTCATAGCTGCTCATGTTGGGCGCGCGTTGCGGGACCTTGTCGAGTTCAATCTCGATGCCGGTGCCGGCGCGGGCGGCCATCTCGCAGGTGGAACAGGTGAGGCCGGCGGCGCCCATGTCCTGCATGCCGGCGACGGCGCCGGTGGCGAGGAGTTCGAGGCAGGCTTCGCAGACGAGCTTTTCCATGAAGGGATCGCCGACCTGAACGGCGCCGCGCTGTTGCTCGGCGGATTCTTCGGTGAGGTCCTGCGAAGCGAAAGCGGCACCGGCGAGACCATCACGACCGGTGGCGGGACCAACGTAGAACACGGGATTGCCAACGCCCTTGGCCGCGCCGCGGGTGATCTGTTCGTGGCGCAGGACGCCGAGGCAGAAGGCGTTGACGAGCGGGTTGCCTTGATAGGTTTTATCGAAATAGACCTCGCCGGCGATGGTGGGGATGCCGAAGCAGTTACCGTAATGGGCGATGCCGCTGACGACGCCGCCGAACAAGCGCTTATTATTGCTGATTTCGGATTGCTGATTGCTGATTGCCGAATTTTCTTCGACGATGGGGCCGAAGCGTAGGGAGTTCACGGCGCAGATGGGGCGGGCGCCCATGGTGAAGATGTCGCGGACGATGCCGCCGACGCCAGTGGTCGCGCCCTGAAAGGGTTCGACGGCGCTGGGATGGTTATGGGATTCGATCTTGAAAGCGATGGCGATGCCTTCGCCGATATCGATGATGCCGGCGTTTTCCTCGCCCGCGCCGACGAGGATGCTGGGCGATTTGGTGGGGAACGTCTTGAGCAGCGGGCGCGTGTTCTTGTAGCTGCAATGCTCGCTCCACATGACGGAGAAGATGCCGAGCTCCGTGTAGGAGGGATTGCGGCCGCCGAGGATCTCCTTGGCGTGGCTAAATTCGTCCGGCGTCAGGTTGTGTTTGGCAACGAGTTCGGGGGTGATGGCGGGTTCGGTCATGGAAAATTCAAAATTCTTTTTAATCACTATTTGGCCAGGTCAAAACACCTGCAGCCTCATCAAAACCAACTATCAGATCGTTCATCTTCGTTTTCTTCGGGTTCAATAATACATAAGCCCATGCTTCAAACGAATCTTTTAGACGCGAATGATCTACGGAAATCCAATTCAAGTTTCTGCTGCTTCTTCGCAAAATTGTATCCACCAGATTTGCTTCAAATTCGTTCAAAGCCTCCCAGCCTCCCTTAAAATGCTGCTGTAACGTATTCAATTCATAACGATTAACATCAGTTTGAAGCGGAAAAAATACACCTTCCACTTCAGGATGAAAACAGCCATGACCTCCGACTTGATTTGTGTACGACACGCCGCTCGGATGTAGAATGATCAGTCCAAGCCCATCATACCAACTGAGATCGATGACTCGTTTCTCCGACATGGGCGATCATACGACGGCCAAAGCCGGTTTGCTTTTCAACGCGGCGATCACGCTTTCAAAGATCCATTTGCCGTCGTCGTTGCCAAGGATGAGTTCGCAAGCGCGCTCGGGGTGGGGCATGAGGGCGGCGACGTTGCGGCGTTCGTTGCAGATGCCGGCGATGTTTTGCAGGGAACCGTTGGGATTGGCTTTGTCGGTGACGTTGCCTGCGGCATCGCAGTATTGCCACAAGATCTGGTTGTTGGCCTTGAGGCTGGCGAGCGTGGGTTCGTCGGCAAAATAGCAGCCTTCGCCGTGGGCTATGGGGAGGCGCAGATTTTTGCCAGTGGGAATCTTATTGGTGAACGGCGAATCGGTGGTGAGCGTTTTCAGGTAAATGTTCTCGCAATGGAATTGCAGGTCGCGGTTGCGGATGAGCGCGCCGGGGAGCAGACCAGCTTCGGTGAGGACCTGGAAGCCGTTGCAGAGGCCAAGGACGAGACCGCCGTTGTCAGCGAATTGTTTGACGGCCTGCATGACGGGGCTGAAGCGGGCAATGGCGCCGCAGCGGAGGTAATCACCGTAGCTAAAACCGCCGGGGACGATGACAATATCGGTATCGCCGAGGGAGGTGTCCTTGTGCCAGACGAGCCGGGCGGAATGGCCGAGGAGACGCGCGGCGTGGACGGCGTCCTGGTCGCAGTTGGAGGCGGGGAATTGGAGGACGGAGAAATTCATCTTATTATTTACGATGTACGATATGCGATTTACGCGCGTTCTGGCTTTTGACCATTTATCGTGGGAAGTATATCACATGCCAGTCATTCAATCTCCAGTTTGTAGTCTTCAATCACCGGGTTGCTGAGAAGCTTGTGGGCGGCGTCGTTGATGGCTTTTTCGGCGGCGGCTTTGTCGGTGCCGGGAGCCAGGTCGATTTCAATGTATTTGCCGATGTGGACGCCGGTGACGCCGGTGTAGCCCATGTGGGCGAGGGCGTTCTGGACGGTTTTGCCCTGGGGATCGAGGACGGCTTTTTTCGGGGTGATGATGATTTTTGCTTTCATGCTCGCGCCCGTGAAGTTTGGAATAAAAGGAGGTGGGAGGCGAGTCAAAATAATGATGCGGTCGATGATCGACATCAATGCGTGGGATGTGAATGTTCCTGGATCAAAATAAATTTAAACGCAAAGGCGCAAAGGCGCGAAGGGAACGGGGGAATGGATTGATAGACAGGTGCAGGGAGGGATTATTGTCAGGTGAGAAGAGGTGGTTTTGGTTACATGGACGCGGTTATGTCTGGCGACGTACTGCGGCTGGTGCTGGCGCACACAGCCGCGGTCCGGAGGGCGTCGCCTGACGCTTTGCTCGGCGACGGGGACGGCGCAGCGCGCCAGTCCCTACCTATATATGTGAATAAATTTCATGGTGGGGCAGCACTCATTTCATGGTGTTTTGGCGTATAAACAACAAGGGAATTGATATTTATGCCGGATTACGCGAATGTTGGCGCCATGAACAATTCATCGGAGAAGGTGGCAGGAGGCAATCACAAGCACGTCGAAGCGTGTTCAATCGTTATTTTTGGGGCGAGTGGCGATCTGACGGCGCGGAAACTGATCCCGGCGCTGTATCATCTTTTCAAGGAAAAGCAGATGCCGGAGACATTCAAGGTGGTGGGTTTTGCGCGACGCGAAAAATCGGATGCCTCGTGGCGGCAGGAACTGCGCACGGCGTTGGACCAGTTTTCACGGACGAAACCAGTGGATGACAAGGTGTGGTCGGAATTCGCGGAGCACATCTCGTATTGCATGGGCGATCTGACGGATCCAGCGGCGTACGCCAAGCTGGAAAAGATGCTGGGAACGTTTGGCAACCCAGCCTTGCATGATAATTTGTTGTTTTACCTGGCGATCTCGCCGAGCCAGTTCGGAACGGTGGTGGAACAGGTGCATGGCGCAGGATTGTTGAAGAAAGAAGGACCGGGCTGGCAGCGGATCGTGGTGGAGAAACCGTTCGGTCATGATCTGGCGTCGGCGAAGCAGTTAAACCAGGAGCTGACCAAGTTTGCGCATGAAGCGCAGGTTTTCCGCATCGATCATTATTTGGGCAAGGAAACAGTGCAGAACATTTTGATGTTCCGTTTTTCTAATTCAATCTTTGAGCGGTTGTGGAACCGTGAGTCGGTGGACCATGTGCAGATCACGGTGAGTGAAAAGATCGGTGTGGGCGACCGCGGCGGATATTATGAAGAAGCGGGGGCGATCCGCGACATGGTGCAAAACCACATGCTGCAGGTGCTGTCGCTGATCGCGATGGAGCCGCCGCTATCCCTGGAAGCGGAATGCGTGCGCGATGAAAAGGTGAAATTGCTGAAATCCATCCGGGCGCTGACGCCGGAAGACGTGGCGACGCAGGTAGTGCGCGGCCAGTATTTTGCCGGTGCGGTGAACGGCCAGATGCGTCCCGGTTACCGGCAGGAGACGAAGGTGAAGCCGGATTCAAACGTGGAAACGTTCGTGGCGGCGAAATTATTGATCGACAACTGGCGCTGGAGCGGCGTGCCATTCTATCTGCGCACGGGCAAGAACCTGCCGCAGAGCGCGAGCGAAGTGCGGATACAGTTCCGGCCCACGCCGAACGTTTTGTTCGCGGCGGAGTGCGGGTCGCACGTGGATGCGAACGCGCTGACGCTGCGGTTGCAGCCGAACGAAGGCATTTCACTGCGCTTCAACGGGAAGGTGCCAGGTTCGGCCGTGGGATTGCGGCCGGTGCGGATGCATTTCAGTTATGACGCGGAATTCGGCGCGTACACGCCGGAAGCGTACGAGCGGCTATTGCTGGAAGCGATCATGGGAGACGCGACACTGTTCATCCGGCGCGATGAGGTGGAGACGGCATGGGAGATCGTGGATTCCATCCGCGCGGGCTGGGCGAACAAGCCGCTGACGAACCGGGAATTTTACGCGGTGGGCACCTGGGGACCGATCGCTTCGGATGATCTGCTGGCGCAGAGCGGGCACACGTGGCATGAGCCGGTGATGCAGTGAAACCCGCGAGATGATGTGGAACTGGAAATCCGTCCATATCAGGAAACGGATGAGAGCGAGGTCATTGCGCTCTGGCAGGTGTGCGAGCTGACGCGGCCGTGGAATGATCCGCGCAAAGATATCCGACGCAAGCAGGCGGTGGATCCGGAGTTGTTTTTGGTCGGCCTGCGGGAAGGCAAACTGGTGGCGACGGTGATGGCGGGTTACGAGGGGCATCGCGGCTGGATCAATTATCTGGCGGTGCATCCGGAGCAGCGGGGACGGAATCACGGACGGCAAATAATGGCGGCGGCGGAGAAATTATTGCGCGGTCTGGGTTGCCCAAAGATCAATCTGATGGTGCGTGCGAGCAACCGCAGCGTCGTAGAATTTTATCAACAACTGGGTTACGCAGTAGATGAGGTGGTGACCCTTGGCAAACGATTGGAGCATGATGATGAAAAACAGTGAACTTCTTTCTTTTAACAGTCCCGATGACCTGGCCAAGGTGGCGGCAAAGGCGTGGGTAGATGAAGTGGAGGAGGCAAACCGGAGAGGCGAACCACATTCGGTGGCGCTGTCGGGCGGGCGCATCACGCAGAAGTTTTTTGCGGAAACGGTGAAGCAGGCGAAAGCGCGGGGGATTGCATTTAGCAATGTGCATTTTTTTTGGGCAGATGAGCGTTGTTTGCCGCCGACAGATCCGGAAAGCAACTTCAAGCTGGCGAACGACTTGTTATTTTCGCCATTGAATATTTCGGAAAAACAGATCCATCGGTTGCGCGGCGAGGACGCGCCGGACGAGGCGGTCAAAAAAGCAGAGTCAGAAATACGCAGCACAATTTTAACGATAAAAAATAATTTGCCGGTACTGGATATGATTTTTTTGGGGATGGGGGAGGATGGCCATGTGGCGTCGCTTTTCCCGGTTTTATCCGACCAATTTTTAGACATCTCTGTCCCGTTTTTAGTCGTGAAAAATTCACCGAAGCCGCCGCCGGTGAGAATCTCGTTAAGTTATAAAATGATTTTCACCGCGAAAAATATAGCGATTCTTGCTTCCGGCGCGGGCAAGGAGGAAGTGTTCCGTAAATCTTTGCTACCGAACGGTAACACGCCGATGGCGCGGGTGATTCAGAATGGAAATTCCGTTAAAATTTTTTCAGATTTGGAAAAATAATTTGTAACTCTGAAAAAGCTGGTTTAGTCTTCACTACAGTGGTCGGGCAGCGAGCGAGCGGGTCGAATGATTTGGAAAATAATTTGAACCTTTTGGCGGAACAGTCCGTCTGAATTGGTAAGAAAAGATTTCGCTGTCCGTTTAGGGTTGGCATAGAGGTTTTGCTAGCGGTGCGGCTCGGACAGCGACCCCAAGTTGGTCGCATCGCCCTTCTGAGCGCCTTGGTGAAGGCGTGTAAACCTTGTCACCGCGAAGGCCGGACGAAAGTCCGGCCTTTCGCCTTTTTTATGATCAACACAGATTGATGGACGAATGGGGGCAAAACGCAGAGGGGGCGGAGGACGCAGATCCGCCTTCGCTGAAGCTTCGGCGCGACAAGGAGAGATGACTAGTGAACCAATAATTTCCAAGGTTTAAAATCCAAAAAGTTCTATTTTTAAGCTTCAGATAATGTTCCAGGGTCTTTGGTGATAAATGGGGGGGTATATAGGTTTTTGGATGATCTCTTCTTTCGGCACCAAGGATCGATGACTGGATATCATTGCTTTATGGATTTTTGAGTCCGGCAGCCACGCTAAAAAAGATTAATATACTAAATTATTACTCTTTACAATTTGCGGAGGTAGTGGCAGGGTGGCGGGGTGAGGCCGAGGCGATGATGACATCGGACTGCGATCTTTGATCCCGCAGTCGCGGGACGTCGCTCATCGCCCCTATATTGTGGGGCAATGACCGTCGCAGCTCTTTGACAATTTGCAGGTCGTTAAATCGCGCCCGGTTGAATCGGCTGGAACGCGCTGGACGACCGTATTTATTCAAGGTCGTCCGGCGGGGCGGGAAAATATTTGTTGAACGATCTCCCTCACCCAAACCCTCTCCCCATGGAGAGGGCTTCCAACTTTGGAATACTCCCTGTGGTTCGGATACTGTTCAGTCACTTCAGCGCCCTGGCAGTCGACCCCGATAGGGCCGCTGATTGGCATCATTCGCCGCCTCTGCCGCTTGGCAGATCACGGAAGGGTATGGAACCCTTGTGAAGGCTAGCCAAATGGTCAACAAAAGACTTGGCAGTCGGCCACTATTGGAAATCAATGGGTTGTGAAATCTGAAAAACACTGCTGAACGTTACAAGGTCATGATTGGCAGGTCCGGGGTGGCCGCCGCAGTCGCAAGCTATGATTAATCGGCTGTCAAAGTATGGGAGTCTTTTTACCTCTTCTGAAGTCTTCTTCCGCCTTCGCCTGGGCTTCGGCGTGACAGGAAAGGTTAGCAAAAAAAACCGATGTTGTGAGTCAATGGATTATAAAAGTGGAATAGACGGCTGAACACTACTGAACACTAAGGAAACGCGATTCGTTGAAGGGTTGAATCGTTGAAGCGGGTATTGCCGCCGGCGGTGGGAACTGTCGGATTCAACTGTAGAGATGGTTCTGGCGGATGGCGTCAGCGACGGCGGGTGGGACGAGGGTGTCCACGGGCTGGCCGGCTTTGAGGCGGGCGCGAATCTCGGTGGAAGAGATGCCAATAGGGAAACCATTCAGCGTGCGACCGCGAAACGGAGCCGGGAAAACGGCGGGTTCGCCGCCGGGGCGCGGGATGGCAACGAATTCGGCAAACCGGGCGAGTTCGGCGGGCTCGCGCCATTCATTGAGTTTGGCGGCGTTGTCGGCACCGATGATGTAAAACAACTGGGCGCCGGGAAAGCGGTGGGCGTAATCGCGCAGGGTGTTCACCGTGTAGGAGACACCACCGTGGCGGATTTCCTGGTCGTCCACTTCACAGTTGGTTTTGCCGGCGAGGGCGAGGCGAAGCAATTGCAGGCGGACGGCGCCGGGGGCGAGGTCGGCGTTGGTTTTAAACGGCGACTTGGCGGCAGGAATGAAAAAGAGCCGATCGAGGCCGAGTTCCTCCTGGGCGGCCTGGGCGACGAGCAGATGGCCGAGGTGAACCGGATCGAACGAACCGCCGTAGAGGCCGAGTTTCATGTTGCAGGTTACAAGTTGCAGGTTGGTTCCAGAACGCGCAACCCAATTAAAGAGGTTCCACGTAATCGAGATTGGTATCGTAGGTTTCGCGCAGCCCGAATACGGCCCAGAGGGCGATCAGGATGGAAGCGAAGGAGACCAAGGCGGCGGCATGGATGGTTCCGATCTGGGGCTTGAGCCACGCAAAACTGAAGGTAAAGAGAACGGTGGTGCCGCGGACGAAATTGGGGACGGTGGTGGCGACGGTGGCGCGGATGTTGGTACCGAATTGTTCGGCGGCAACGGTAACGAAAATAGTCCAGTAGCCGACGCCGAAACCGAGAGCCAATATGGACCAATAGAAGACGTAATTGGATTGTCCGGCAGTTGAACAGCGCGATGGACTTTTGCTGCCCGTAAACAAATCCCTTCACGCTGTAATCCGGCCGGATGCGGTCGTTCCATTGCGTGGGGACGATCCGTATCTTGGGGTCATTGATTTCGCGCAACATCGCCTCCGTTCCATCATCACACGGCCCCAGCGCCACGACAAATTCATCCACCAGCGGAAGAATGGAACGGATCGAAGCCACGAAAGGGTAGCCCAGCTTCTGGCCGTTGCGTAGAAAGGTGAATCCGCTGACTTTCATGCCCCATTCTATGAATGCCCGCCCTCAAGTCAGGCCAAAACAGGCGCCGCAGTGGGACAGGCATCTTACCTGTCCAGTTCCTGCTTATTTCCAGAAAACTTAAAAGATTGGAATAGAGATTTCTTCCACAATCACCTCTTCAATCACCCAGCAGCTTTTTCAGACTCGCCCGCGCCGCGTCCTCACGCGAGTTCTTTAATTCCTTCGGCACCCACTCCCGTTTCACAAATTCAAAGTACTCGCAGAAATTCCCTACCGCCTTCTCCAATACCGGCTCCGCTCGCCGCTCGCGACATTGCTGCGCTACCCGCGGATCATAGCTCTGGCAGTTCAAGCACACGCGTAGGTCCGCGCGGCATTTCATGCACACCTCGCCGCGACCCGGGTTGCCGGACAATGCCCACGGCTCGCCGCAGTTATGACAATGGCGCGTCAGCTTGCTCGCAAAATTCATCACCGGAATAAACTATCACATCGCCGCCATCGTCAAGGTCATTTCTGCCCGTTCGGGTCATGGAAAATTTCGGCTCGCCCAATTCGTCCCTCACGGCTTTAATCTGCCCGTCGCGCATGAAGCCCAATCAATCTGTCCTGCTCCAGACCCTCAAACCCGCCGTCATCGTCGGCGCCCTTGGTTATTTCGTGGATGTCTACGACCTCATCCTGTTCACCATGGTCCGCATCCCCAGCCTTAAGGAATTGGGATTTACCGGCGATGCCCTGGTCAGCAACGGCGCTTTTCTCCTCAATGCCCAGATGATCGGCATGCTCGTCGGCGGAATTTTCTTCGGTATCCTCGGCGATCGACTGGGTCGTGTCGCCCTCCTGTTCAGTTCTATTTTGATCTATTCCATTGCCAATATCGCCAACGGCCTCGTGCACAGCATCGAAGCCTATGCCATCTGGCGGTTCATCGCCGGCTTCGGTTTGTCCGGCGAACTCGGCGGCTGCATCACCCTCGTTTCCGAAATCCTGCCCCAAACGCTTCGCGGCTATGGCACCACCATCATTTCCACTGTCGGCGTCTTCGGCGCTGTTGTCGGTGGCTGGGTGGCTACGCAAGTTCATTGGACGACTGCCTATTTTATCGGTGGAGGACTCGGTCTCGTCCTTCTGGTTCTGCGACTGAGCGTTGCCGAATCCGGCATGTTCAAACATCTTCGTTCAGCTTCCCATGGAGTCTCCCGCGGCAATTTTCTGATGTTGTTCACCGATGCCGGACGGCTCATGAAATATTTGCGCTGCATCCTGATCGGCTTTCCGCTGTGGTGCATCGTCGGCGTGCTCGTCGCCTTCTCTCCCGAGATTGCCCAGTCCCTTAAGATTTCAGGCCCGGTCA
>Ga0206902_10161_pt2 | contig 14213 bp, 9 predicted proteins | sample Alteio_BWOrgHeat_44_FD_153242 | JGI IMG/M metagenome (GOLD analysis project Ga0206902, IMG submission 153242) | Enriched cells from forest soil in Barre Woods Harvard Forest LTER site, Petersham, Massachusetts, United States -... | ecosystem: Environmental > Terrestrial > Soil > Temperate forest >... | reverse complement strand
CTGCAGTCGAGCGCTCTCATCTCCAGGTGATAGCCGTTGCCGGCGTCGGCAATCGATTGGGAGATCACCATCTTGCTGTTGGTCTTAGCGCAGATCTGGCGTGCCACGTCGGGCGCGATCTTGGTGGTCGAAGGAAGCTTGAGTTCACCCAGAGTGGCATATGCCTTATCCATGCCGAGAACATTGAGGTAGGGTGTTTGCTGCATTTCGTAGCGCAGCGCGATATTCAATGCATCGTCGAAGACCGGATCGCCGGTCTGGTTGTCGGCGTCAGCCAGGACGATTGTGTCTGTCGGAGCGAGGGTGATGCGATGGCGGTAGACGTCGTAGCGCCAGATCCCTACAGCGATGAGTGCGAGCAGCGTTACGACCGCAGTCGCTCGCCGTACGCGTTTTCTTACCGGATTGGCGTTGCGCACGATCCTTTCGAGATCGTTTTTCAGTGCGGTAGCTGATTGGTAGCGTTGCCCGCGGTCTTTCTCGAGCGCCGTCCCGATCACGGCTTCGAGTGCCGCTGGAATGGAAGGATTTAACTGGCGAACAGGAACCGGTTCTTCATGAAGCAATGCTTCCCGGACCTTCGCGGGATCATCGCCAGCAAACGCGCGTTGCCCGGTCGCCATTTCATAGAGCACCAACCCAAACGAGAACAGATCAGTGCGAGCGTCAAGCACCTCCCTTCGAATCTGCTCGGGAGACATATAGCTGGCTGTACCAGCGGCTCCACCAGTGCGAAACGTGCTGATATCTGATTCGGCTGGTGGACGCTCATCCTGCTTCACGTCGCTGGCTATAGCGTTCAGTCCCCGGACATCATTTGAAGGCTCGGCAAGCATGAGTTTTGCCAGACCAAAATCGAGAATTTTCACCCATCGCTTAGCCGATTGGTCGGAGGTGATAAGGAAGAGGTTGGCTGGTTTGATATCGCGGTGAATGATTCCGCGGGAATGCGCTGCCGCGAGTCCATCGCAAGTCTGGAGCGCGATGTCTAATAGTTCGTCCAGCGAAAAAGGCTCCTTCCTGACACGGGCCAGGCGGTCGCGCAGAGTCTCCCCCTCGAGAAGCTCCATAACAATCACGGGCTGGCGCTCAAATTCTTCGACCGCGAAGATCGTGCAAATGTTGTGGTGGTTCAAAGAGGAAGTGGTTCGTGCCTCACGTTCAAACCTCTTTAAGGCGGCAGGATCGTCGGCCATTTCCTCCGGCAGAACCTTGAGAGCCACGCGTCGGCCGAGTTTCGTGTCTTCGGCTTTATAGACCGTTCCCATGCCTCCGGCGCCCAGAATCTCGAGAACCCGGAAATGTGAAACCAATTTGCCGGCCAGGCCGGAACTAACGATCTGATCATAGGAACAGTCATCGCCAGGGCCCGGCGCAGGCTCGGCAGGCCAATCAAGTCCTGCCTCTTCGATTGGGACCAACAGTCGATATCCCCGCCTGGGTACCGTTTCGATAAATTGCGGACTCGTTGCTGAGTCGCCGAGAGCGCGGCGAAGGTTCGCGACTGCGACGTGGATACCGTGGTCAAAATCGACCACCGTGTCGTTCGGCCAGAGCGCCTTCTGGATCTCCTCGCGAAGTACTAGTTAGCCCTGCTATTCCATCAACATGCGCAGGACCGGAAGCGACTTCTCCTGCAGAAAGGTGCCTTTGTTCGCCTCTGAGCAATTCGCAGGGCGAATCTCCCCGGTCTTGATATTGACCTCAAGCGGGCCTAGCTTGAGCCGCTCTGGTGAATCAATCGTCATGGCAAGTTTCTGAGAATAATGGGGATGGATAAGTTGCTGGGGACCGGGACCACAACAGTATAGCCACGCTTCCCACCAGGATTGAGGGTTAATTGAGACTTTCCTGCATTGATTCGCCAGTAAATTTGGTACGAAGGCCGGTTGTGCAAGCTGCGTGAATTCGCCTGATCCGCTCCGTCGCCAGCACGATTCCCCGACAACCGGTCCTTACTTGTCCAGAAGTCGAGATCTCAGTCATGTGGCGAACTTTCCCCGGCACACCCATCGGATTGTTCGGCATCTCCTGCATGGTCGTTGTCTGCGTCGGACGCCGGACTGCCTTACTCCAGCGCTCGAAAGCCGGTCGCGATCTTTTGCGAGTTCCACTTTCCTCCATCCCAGAAGTCGGTCATCGCCGCCGTATGCAACGAAAACTCAAGTTCCAGTCAACTGCGGTTTGTGCTGTCGTCATCATGATCGTCACGTGCCGTGGGCTCGCACTTGACCCGGGCCAGCCGGCCAGCAGCTATCTGCGCAAGTATTTCACAATGGAAGACGGGCTTCCTGCCAACGAAGTGAATACCATTCTACAAACCCAGAATGGATTCCTTTGGGTCGGGACTGAGGCTGGACTAGCCCGGTTTGATGGAGAACGGTTCACGCCGATAAAGTTGGGGCCAGGAGTAGCACAGCTACCTGTGCGCTCCTTATCGACGACCCCGCAAGGCGACCTATGGGTGGGAACCAACGCCGGTCTAGCGCGCATACCGAGTTCTGCTCTGGATCACTTCGATCGTGCGCTTGTGACTATGTATCACGCAGGTCCGGGTCAGAGTGACCAGATCTTATGCATTCATCGGAGCCGCGCCGGCACGTTGTGGGTGGGAACCAGCGGAGGTCTGTTCCGATTCGATCGGGATAACTTCTTTTCGATCATCTCGCACGACATGATCAGCCGAATCGAGGAAGACTCGGATGGTCATCTGCTTATCATCACGGGCCACGGGTTTGTGGAATTGGACGGGGCGCGAATCATTCCCCATCCCGAGATAGCCCAACAACTGGGGGTAACCACGAACGCAGTTTTTCACGTGTTCGAGGATCGCAAAGGTGTTACCTGGTATTGCACGAGCGCAGGTGTCGCGCGTCGCGTTGGCGGACATATCACGAAGATCGAACCTTACGGTGTACCTCACAGCGGAGTGTGGCGGGTTTACGAGGATCCGCAGGGGAATATTTGGGTCGTCGCCCAATCGGGCTTTTTCCGCGTCAGTGCTACCGGTCTTGAACCTCTATTCCCGGGATCAGACGTAACAGCAAGGTTTGGCTATTCTGATCGTGAAGGTGACTTGTGGGTCAGTGACGAGAGCGAGGGGCTTGTCCGAATCAAAGATCGCGCTGTCCGGATGTACACGACATCTGATGGACTTCCGAATAATAGAGTCCGTACCGTGCTGCGGAACCATGACGGAACACTCTGGGTCGGCAACAACTGCGGTGGAGTCTCACGGTTCGATGGAAAGCGTTTCCACAATTACAACGAGAAGGATGGACTCTCGAACTCTTGCGTGTGGGCTATGGCTGAGGACAATGAGCACAACCTTTGGATTGGAACCTGGGGCGGCGGGCTATATCGTTTTCGGGATGGTCAATTTACCCAGTACAGCGAACAGCAGGGGCTGCCAAGCAGCGTCGTAATATGCATCTTCGCCGCACCGGATGGATCCCTCTGGATTGCGACCTCGGCCGGCCTGAGCCACATGCAGAATGGGCATTTCCGCAATTATTCCGTAGCCGATGGGCTTTCAAGCGATCTCATTACGACTGTCTATCAGGATCGCAGCGGCACAGTTTGGATCGGAACAAGTGTGGGCGTCGACCGCCTCGCTGGCGAGCGCTTTGTGGCTGTTCCACGGGACGCCAGGTCCAGTGACGCACCGTTCCATTCCCTGCGAGAGGACTCATCGGGTGATCTCTATGCATTCTCGCAGGTCAATGGAATCAGCCGTCTCAAGGACGATCAATTCTTTAGCGTCAGCGAGGCGCTCGCGTGGAGTGGCATGATCGAGACCGGCCGGCACGACCTTTGGTTCACCGGGCGACAAGGCATCTTCCGGGTTGCGGCAGGCGGCCTCAGGAATGCCGAGCAGGATGGCGGGTCACCGCTGGACTATAGCTCATTTGGCCCGGAAGACGGGATGAATTCGAAGGAATGTGATAGCTGGGGCCAGCCCAACGTGGCGATAACCTCTGAGGATATTCTTTGGGTCGCGACGGCGAAGGGCTTGGCGAGACTGGACGGGCAGCGGTTCCAGCGTACCAATAACGAACCCGCGATCTATATGGAAGAGGTGGACGTGGGACGAACAAAAGCATCGCCCGGCCGGGAACTCGTACTGACTCCAGGCACATACCACGTGGAATTCCACTTTACTGCCGTCGATCTGGTATCTCCGGAGAAAATCCGCCTTCAATACCGGCTGGACGGTGTCGACCCCTTATGGCTGGACGCTGACTCCACTCGAACCGCGATCTACAATAGTATTCCGGTTGGCGCTCACTCATTTCATATACGGGCCTGCAATCGCGATGGCGTGTGGGATCGTGGCGGCATCGTCTACAGCGTGATTCAGCAGCCCTTTCTTTACGAAACAACTTGGTTTCGACTGAGCGCCCTAGCTGTGATCGGCCTGCTGGTGGCTGGCATGCATCGATGGCGCGTCCATCAGTTGCAGGAGCAAGAGAAGAAATTCCGCGAAGCAGTCGAAACCATGCCGGCCCTGGCTTTCGTTGCCGACCCCAAGGGCAGTCGCACGTTCTTGAACAGGGGATGGCTTGAATACACCTGCTTGAGCTCGGAACAGGCCTCAGGTTCAGGATGGGAGGCGGCGATTCACCCCGACGATCTCAAGCGCGTCAGCGAACGATGGCGCGAGTCGCGGATGAGTGGCGAAGCGCTGGATTATGAAGCGCGGCTTCGACGCGGATCGGACGGAGCCTATCGCTGGTTCCAGACGCTCGCCAGGCCTCTGCGCGATAACCGAGGCAAGATCGTGAAGTGGTGTGCAGTGGCGACCGACATTGAAGACCGCAAACGTGCCGAACAACTCCAGGCCGATCTTACCCATGCGAGCCGGGTGAGTACGATGGGAGAGATGGTTGCCTCCATCTCGCACGAACTCGCACAGCCCATTCAGATCACTACCGCTCATGCCAAGGCATCTTTGCGATGGCTTCAGCGCGACCCTCCCGACATGACTGAAGTTCGCAAAGGGACGGAAAAAATCATGGAAGCGGGCACCCTTGCCTCGGAGATTATCGACCGTCTGCGATCGTTGTACAAGAAGGCCGCCCCCAAACGGGAGTTGGTTGCGATCAATGAGGTCATCGTCGAAATGGCCGGAATGATGGGAGGCAAGTCCCGAGAGAATGGAGTATCGATCCGCATCGATCTGAAAGACGACCTTCCCAAGACCGTGGCAGATCGGGTGCAACTTCAGCAGGTACTCATGAACCTAATGCTGAATGGCATCGAGGCGATGAAGGATACGGGCGGAGTGCTTACGGTGAAGTCGCAATTGTGTGAGGACGGCCAGATCCAGATTTCTATTCATGACGCAGGGCCCGGGCTGCCCGTGGGCATGGCCGACCAGATATTCGACGCGTTCTTTACGACCAAGACGCAAGGCAGCGGTATGGGCTTAGCAATCAGTAAGTCGATCGTTGAATCACAAAGCGGCCGGATTTGGGTCAACAGCGGCGACGGGCGTGGCGCGACGTTTCATTTCACCTTGCCGGCGGCTCCCGCGGAAGCAAACTGCCGTGGATGCAGCGTGATTCGGCATTAACCAGAGTGGGTGCGAGGGCCTAGTGGTCGTCATTTCTGCACTAGGTCAGCCGACCGGCGTATCGTTTGAAACTGCCCTTCGACAATCCACCTGAGCGAAAAGTCGCATTCGCGTTCACGTGGCTTCCAACCCGTGCTCAGCATTGGAATTCACTTCTCTCGGTAGGAGGTTCTTCGGCCAAGTAACCCTTGAAGCTGAGCAGATTCGGGGAAGGCTCAGGCACCAGATCTAAAGAAGTCCGAGGCGCGGGGCACGACTCTCGTAGATCGAATCTCGGTTGGACCATTGGTCGAGTTCTGTAATGTCCGTGATGTTAAGCCAACGGCAAGACCTTCCCGACACCGCTCTTTTCCGCGGCTGTTTGAGCTTCGGCCGCCTGGCTGAGTGGCAGCTTACTGCTTATCGGGATCACAGTTTGGCATCTCGGACGGCCTCGACCATAGGCAAATGTGGCGGACGAACCTGATCATCCGAATGTTTTCGTAGCCATCGCCTTCCCGTCAACTGAGTCGCTAAACTGGGATGGCCATGGCTTAAAGGAAGACGGTAAGTCTCAAAACCGATGACTCAGATAGCTCAATCAGAGGTTTCTCGCTCGTTGGGGCCGTGGCAGCCTCTCCGGAACCGCACGTTCCGAAACCTGCTTGCGTCCAACCTGGTCTCTGATATCGGAACTTTTATGCAGAGTGTCGGCGCGGCATGGCTGATGACTTCGCTCACCAGGAATCCTCTGTGTATCGCCCTGATTCAAACCGCTTCTGCTTTACCCTTTTTTCTCTTGGCGCTACCAGCAGGCTCGATCGGAGACATCTTCGACCGCCGCAAGCTAATACTCGGTACAGAGACGTGGATGCTGGTCATTGCGGTTGTGCTGACTGTGGCTACGTTCGCCGGAGTGATGACGCCGTGGCTCCTACTCCTGCTTACGCTGGGGTTGTCGATTGGGGATGCGGTAGAGTCGCCCACCTGGAGGGCAATCTTTCCTGAACTGGTAGACAAAGAGGAGTTACCCGCCGCTCTGGCTCTGAATGGGATCGAGTTCAATCTGGCTCGGGCCGTAGGGCCGGGTCTCGGCGGCTTCATTGTCGCATCTGTAGGCGTGGGCACTGCATTTGCATTCAATGCCCTCTCCTTCTTCGGTGTCATCGCTGTGATCAAGAGATGGAAGAGACCCGTGCGAAAGAGCACACTGCCTGCAGAGACCTTCCGGGGAGCAACCTCCGCTGCCATTCGCTATGTCCGATATTCCCCGGGTATTCGCAAGCTGCTGCTTCGGTCGGCAGTTCTTATCTTTTTCACGAGCTCCTTTTGGGCGCTCCTGCCAACTGCAGCGAGGGAACTCAGCAAGAGCCCAATCGCCTACGGATTCTTGCTCGGGTCCTTCGGATTGGGCGCGGTGCTGGGCGCCATGGTACTGCAGCGGACAAGGGCGAAGTTCTCGACGGAGACTCTACTGTCTTCGGCCACAGCGATATTCGCCGCAATTGTCTTAAGCCTGGCATTGTTACGTACACCCGCGATCCTCTGCTTCCTAATGCTCTTTGGGGGTGCCTCCTGGACCGCGATCATGTCCCTCTTCAACATCATGGTGCAGGAGCTTGCGCCCGATTGGGTAAGAGCGCGAGTACTCGCAGTCTATCTCTTCGTCTTTCAGGGAAGCGTTACCGTGGGTAGCACTCTGTGGGGCCTTGTGGCGTTGCGCACGAGTGTCCATGCAACTCTTGCAACTGCAAGCATCGGAACGGCTGCATGCCTATTGCTACGGCCCTGGTTCAGATTGCCGGATACTAAGCTGGATCTCAGCATCTGGAATCACTGGGTTAAACCGGCCATGATCGAGGAGCCTGAGCCGGACGAGGGGCCGGTCCTCGTCACCGTGAAGTATGTAATTGATCCGGCGAAAGCGCCAGAGTTTCTCCATCAAATCCACAACTATGAGCGTGTCCGTCGCCGCGATGGCGCGACAAGCTGGGGAGTCTTCGTCGATACAGAAGCACCAAACACATACCTGGAGAGCTTCAAAGTCGACTCTTGGGCGGAACACGAGCGGCAACATAACCGCTTCACTCAAGCCGACGGTGAGGTTGAGAAACAAGTGCTCAGCTACGCCATCAAACCGGTCGAGGTCCAGCACTATATCTATGCGCGGGAAGAACCTCGCTTCTCAGAGACCGACTCTTAGCGAGAGAAGCAATTCCGGGACCTTTGGTTTCGCCGAAAACTCTGAGAACTAACGCAGGCGCCGCCCCCGTTTCCTCGACGGTCAGTCTGGGTATACCAGCAGCGCTTCTCACTTGTTGCCAAATCGCAATCCTCTGCGGACTGATCACCATTCGGGACTGGACAATTCGGATCTGGGCAGAGGTCGAGGGTCCAATACCGGTTACCAGGGGTATCTCAGAGCGCCAAAAGAAGCAGCCGTGACGCTTAGTTTCAATGGGTTACTGCCCGCCTCTGTACTGTCACGGCAGAGGTCGCGGGCTCGAGCCCCGTTGACCCCACCGTACATTCCAAAAGACTTACGGGACGAATGGCGATTCCGCGATGCGGTGCAGAGAAGTGCGCGAATGCAAGAAATAGGACTTAAAACCCGTTGGGCCCGGACCATCATGTTTTTCTCCAATGGTTCTCAAGGGCGCACCGCAGGACTGTACCCATTTTTGTACCCATGCTCCTTCAAAATCGGTCATAATCTGGGGTGTGCCGATGGTATTGGCCGGGAAGGAGAGAAGAAGTAAACCGAACAATCGATAGGAACTTATAGCAACCGGTAGCAGCAGGAGCGGTGACAAAGCGCACGGCTCTTAACCGACAGGTTGTAGGTTCGATTCCTGCCGCGTCCACCATCATTTTGAATAACTTAGAGTGGCACCTTTTCGACGGCTATCGAACTGTCTCCGACTTGGTCCAATTCGAAATTCAAGTACAGTTCGGAACGGCGCAAGCTGATCTAGGTCGCCTTTGTTTTCTTCAACCGTACAAAAGTCCGGGGAGCGTTTTTCGCGAAGACTCTGGGTATTGCCCGAAGGGTTGTAGGAACATAAAAGTCGATTATCGAGAAGAAAGCAGGAGGCCTATTGGTGAAGGTCAGCGGCTGCCGGCGAAGTGCTACGCAGGAATTGATCCGCCGACTCGGATGTTGTACCGCGGATTCGTGCTGACATGACCAGGGCTCTTCAGAATGACGCGATGCCACTACTGGAGATTGGCGTGTTCGGCCTGCGTCTGCTTCAGAATTGGAATGTCCGCGCCCGCGTTTTTCCAGAGCGCCAAGAAATCCGGATAGTCGACAATGCAATGTGAATTGAGACGCTCCATGACTTCGCACATGGTTATGAGGGTGCACTCATCGGCGAGGTGCTTTGCGTGGTATGAGAACTTTGTGCTCCTCGAACATTCTCATCACCTGTTTTGCAATTGCAATGGAAGATGATCTGCCTGCGCTTGCCCGCCATTGTTCTGCCGCCGTACCGATAATAGTAAGAAGAACGTGTCGCGCCGACACCACAACCCGTAGATCATCCTCAGGCAGACGGAGTTTCTCCGCCAATCGTGCGCTCAGAGCCCGCTCCTGTTGATAAAGAATGTCCCACAACTTCGCACGCGCAAGTGGGGCCTGATCGATCAGTGAGCGAACGAGTAGTATTTCCTCCGCATTCGTGTCTTGCCACTTGGCCCATTCAAGAATTGCTTCCGCGAGTGCCTCCTCCACCGAGAAGTTCACCGCATGCCGGGAAAACGCTGCCGAAAAGTCGCGGTTACCGGATATCGGGTCAAGGAGGATCAGATCCTTACTAGCAAAGTAGCGGTATAGGGTTCTTGGAGCGACTTCGGCGGCTTCCGCGATCGCTTCCATCGTGGTCCGGTCGTAGCCATCCCGTTTGAAAAGCCGCAATGCCTCGCTAAGAATCCGATTCCGAGTTTTCTCTGCCTTTGTCTCTCGTAGACCCACGTTACATCCTCTTGCGCCGCAGCACTTTAGCTCTACATCATTCTCTTATGTAGTGTCATTCATTGTCAAATGGCATATAAGGCACAATGGCATTACTTGACAAATGGCATTAGCTGCCATTATTGTTCTCGTCGCTGATCGGCCCCGCCTTTCTTAGTTCCAGAAAGCGAAACGACCGGAGGCGGATGCAAGAATCTCGCAGCCCGGGGCGTGGAGAGCAGACATGGTTGGGAGGAAGATGAAGATGGGAAAAACTCACTTACTGCGGGGCGCATTCCCTACGGTGACCTTGGTGGTGTTGGCCGCGATGGCTGTGTGTGGCCGGAGTTCTGCGCAGACCGAGCACAACGACGAATTTGTCCAGCGCGACGGAACCCGGCTGACCCTTGGAGGCGAAACCTTCCGCTACAGCGGTCCCAATATTGAATGGCTTGGCGTGGAAGCCTACGGCCCCATCGACCCCATGGGTCCCCGTTATCCCAGCCATTTTGAAGTCGACGACGCCATGGACACCGCCAAGGCGATGGGCGCCCGCGTCATCCGTTCGCAAACTTTGGGCGACAGCGTCGGCTGCGATCTCTGCATCGAGCCCAGACTGGGCGAATTCAATCCCGAGGCCTTCAGGCACGTCGACTATGCTCTCAAGGCCGCGCACGACCGTGGCCTGCGCCTCGTCTTCACCCTTGTCGGCGACTGCGCCAACTGCAAGCAAAGCGGCGTCGGCGAGTACTTCAAAGACCGCAGCTCTGCCGGATCCAAGGGCTTCTACACAGATCCGGTCGTCATCGGCCGTTTTGAAAAACACATCGAGGCGCTCCTCAATCACAAGAACTCCCTCACCGGCATCTACTACAAGGACGATCCCACCATTCTCGCCTGGGAGAACTGCAACGCCTGCGGCCTCGTAGCGTCCCTGACCGGCGGCGGCCCCAACGTAGCCTCCATCGTCAACTGGGTCGACACTATCGGCGCCTTCATCAAGTCCATCGATAAGAAGCATCTCTACGAGGACAACAGCTATTTCATCGCCTTCGATAAAACCGGCGCCTTTCTCGACAGCAAGACTCCCGACATCATCACCTCTGAGTACTATCCGCACTGGGAAAAGATCTTCAGCATGGGTGGTCCAGGGACAACGGCTGAGACCTTCTCGAAGCAAGCCGCCATGGTCACCGGCCACGGCAAAGTCTATGTCGTGACCGAATACGGTTGGGACGTCACCGACTGGGCCACGCAGGACGATCTGACGAAGGTCCTTACCACCATGAAGGACGACCCCAAAATCTCCGGCGATCTCTTCTGGGCGCTTCAGGCCCACAATGACAAGTTTGGATGGCAGCCCATCCCAGCCAACGTCCCCAGCGAAATGTTTGCCAAGAAGGGAGAAACCGGCCAGTGGTGGGCTCTCTACTACGGTGGGATCAACACCTTCGTCATGACCAAAGAGGATATGGCCGCCCGCGCAGAGCTTTTGCGCACACACGCATTCGAGATCGCCGGCGGTCCCGTTCCTCCGCACGCCATTCCGCCAACTCCCGTTGTCACCTTCGAAGGCGGCGGCCTGGTTGCCTGGCGCGGCTCCGCAGGCGCGGTCAAGTATTCCATCGAGCGCAAGGACAACGGCACCTGGGCCGTCATCTGCGACAAGTGCGCCACGGACGCTGACACGCCCTGGGTCGACCCCAAGCCGCCGCTGAACATTTTCGGCGGCGAGTATCGCGTCACTGCGTACAACGCAGACGGCAAAGCAGGCGAACCCTCGGCAGGGCGTTAGCTCAAAGACGCGTAGAGATACGAATGGTCCGCGCGGGAACATCGCCGCGGAGACGACCGGTGGGCAAACGTTCGGACTGCTCTCTAATTTGCTCAAATGTTCCAGTTTTGATCAGAGAACAAAGGGAAAGACAAACGGTTAGGAGGTTAGTGATGCAACAGAGAGAGTTCAGATCGCGCAGGCTTCTTCTGCGGGTTTTCGCATTCGGGCTGGTCGCACTCTGCGCGGGTTTCGTTGCCAGGGTTGCTCAGGCTCAACTCACCAACGGGGACGTTATTGGCACTGTCACCGATACGAGCGGCGCTGTGATCCCTGGCGCTAAAGTTAAGCTCACCAACACTGGAACTCATATTGCCGCCTCCACGATGACCAACGGCACCGGGGATTACACGTTCAATCTGCTTAATCCGGGCCAATACATGGTGACGATCGAGGCCCAGGGTTTCAAGAAGCTGGTCATCCCTGGCTTCGCCCTGGCCGCCGGCGACCGTCTGCGCGAAAACGCGAACATGGAGACCGGCAGTGTGGAAGAGACGGTGCAGGTCACTGCTGCCGCGCCACTGCTGCAGACAGACAGCTCTACGGTACAGAGCACCGTAACCGAGCAATCGGTGCAGGACCTGCCCCTCAATGGACGCAATTTCATCAACCTTGTGCAGGCACAACCGGGCGTGAATGCGGGTTCGCCTAACGCCATCTCCTCGGGCCAACGCCCCAATGACCGCGCCGCAACCTCGACGGTTTCAGCCAATGGCCAGTCGGATATGTACAACAACGAGATGATCGACGGCATGGACAACAACGTACGCGCACAGGGACTGATGGGTGTTTCTCCCTCGATTGACGGCATCGCCGAAGTGCAGGTGCAGACCAACAACGTGGGCGCCGATGTGGGCTTTGCCGCCGGTGCCGTGGTCAACATCATCACCAAGTCGGGAACCGATGCCTTCCACGGAACGGCCTTCGAGTATTTCCGTAACGATATCTTCGATGCGCGCGACTGGTTTGCCAGGGCTGGAACGACTCCCAAGCCAGAATGGCGCCAGAATCAATTTGGGGGCAGCCTCGGCGGCCCTATTAGGAAAAACAAGACGTTCTTCTTCGGCGATGTTCAGGACAATCGCATCATTCAGGGGCTCTCCTCGGGTTTGACCACTGTCCCGAGTGTTCAGGAGAACCCCGGCTGCCCGGGCAATGCCACCGGACTCTATGATTTCACAGACAACGGCGGAGGCGTGATACCCGCCGCTTATGCCGACCCGGTTGGCAAGGCCTACTTCTCGATGTACCCCTGCCCGAATCTCTCCTCGACTGCGACTTTCAACAATTACGAGACCGTCGTTAAGCAGCCGAGCAAGACGCTCTCTCTTGACGGACGCATCGACCAGCACTTTTCCAACGGCGACACTCTCTTCGGCCGCTACTCCTACAACAATGTGAACGTCGATGTTCCGAGTTTGTTCCCGGCAGTGAAGGTCTCCGGCATCAGCGCCCCGGTCCATCCCGGAGGCAATCTCGGAACTTTCGCAGGAGACTCGACGACCAAGGCTCACGGTGTCGCGTTTGTTTACGATCACCCGTTTACGCCCAACCTGGTGATGGAGCTCAAAACAGGCTATACGCGCATCGATATCCTCTCGAAGAACCTCAACTCCGGCCAGAATGTTTCATCAGCAATCGGGCTTGTGAACGCCAACACGCCGGCGGCGCCGAATACCACGGGACTGGCGCCAACCTACTTGCTCACGGGAGGGTACGCGGACCTTGGCGACGCATTCTTCACGCCTATCATTAACACCAACAATACGTTCATCTATGACGGCTCGTTGATTTACACGCATGGGGCGCACAACTTCAAGGGTGGTGCGCAGATTACCCGCAGACAACTTAATTACTCTCAAGCCACCTTTCCACTGGGCTTTATCTTGTTTGCAGGACTGACAGGAAATTCGGCGCAAGATATGTTAGTCGGCTTCCCACTCGGTTATGAACGTGGCAATGTGCTTATTAATCCAGGGTACAGAGGTTGGGAAGAAGGGTACTATGCGCAGGATGACTGGCGTGTCAACAGCAAGCTGACCTTGAACCTAGGCGTCCGCTACGACATCTTCACGGCTTTCACCGAGGCGCACAACCGGTACGATAACTTCGACTTCTCAACCCTCACCTTGATACAAGGAGCAACGGATCCGCATGTCGGCGTTGCCGCCAATCATACAAATTTCGCGCCGCGAGTTGGATTCTCAGCTTCGGTTCGCCCTGGGACAGTGGTGCGTGGCGGTTATGGAATCAGCTATTACCCCATAGGCACTCCCCTGATCGCCAATCCGCCCTTCAACTACGCTAACAACTGCGTCCCTTGCTTTGGCTGGTGGCCGACGTTGCCGGTGCCCACGCCATCGTCTACGACGAATCTCTCCGGATCGCTCACCGATGTGGCCCGCAACTACAACACATCGTATGTGCACGAATTCAACCTGATGGTGCAACAGGAACTCGGCGCCAATGTCTTAACTGTGGGAGCCGTTGGCGAGCTGGGCCGGCACGCCCTTTTCGTCTCTACCATCAACCTGCCCTTCCCGAACGGGCCGTATGCCAACGACGCGACCACGGGACCGCAGGCGCCTCCTCCGCTTTTGACGGCAACTTCGCTGCCGAACGTGAGTACGATCTCTTATCAAAGCGGCGGTGCGACCACCAACTACTACGGATTGCAGGCGGTCTTCGCACGCCGGCTCACCAACGGTCTCGAGTTCAATGTCAACTACACCTGGGCGCATGATCTGGGCAACGGGTCCCCGGATGGCGGCAGCGGGGGAACCGCCATCGGTCTAATTCCAACGAACCCGCATTACGACTACGGCAATGCAAGCATCGACATCCGCCATCGTTTTGCGACCACCTGGACCTAC
>Ga0206902_10059_pt1 | contig 14244 bp, 14 predicted proteins | sample Alteio_BWOrgHeat_44_FD_153242 | JGI IMG/M metagenome (GOLD analysis project Ga0206902, IMG submission 153242) | Enriched cells from forest soil in Barre Woods Harvard Forest LTER site, Petersham, Massachusetts, United States -... | ecosystem: Environmental > Terrestrial > Soil > Temperate forest >... | reverse complement strand
GTGAACTTGAACCAGCGGTTGTAAAGCGGCCCGCTGTTGTCCCAGCACGATCCGCTGCTCTTATCAGCCGTGGCACCAATAGTAGTGTAGGCAGCATTGGCGGAGCACGAGTTGATGAGTGCGGTCACATCCGTGGCTCCTTCATAAAAGTCGTAGTCAACAGTAGAGCTGAGGCAGAGTGTGAATGTTCCACGTTGCCCGTTGTTGAGTACATCGACAGAGATGTAATAAGTGGAACCGGGAGTGAGTGTAGTAGAACCAACCACAACGTTATCGGTAGAGTTTACATACCTGTTGCAGGCCACCTGAGTAGTTCCGTTCGCCTGCCACAACGCAAGTTCCGTGTAGAGTTGCGTCCCTTGTGCACCAGTGATCTGAATGGTAGCATTGATCATACCCGAAGCAGGAGCAGTGAACTTGAACCAGCGGTTGTAAAGCGGTCCGCTGTTATCCCAACAAGAGCCCTTGGATTTATCAGCCGTAGCACCAATAGTTGTGTAGGCTGCATTGGCAGAGCACGAGTTGATGAGTGCCGTCACATCGGTGGCACCTTCATAGAAGTCGTAGTCAACAGTCGAGCTGAGGCAGAGTGTGAATGTTCCACGTTGCCCGTTGTTGAGTACATCGACAGAGATGTAATAAGTGGAACCCGGAGTGAGTGTAGTAGAACCAACCACAACGTTATCGGTAGAATTTACATACCGGTTACAGGCCACCTGAGTAGTTCCATTCGCCTGCCAGAGGGCGAGTTCCGTGTAGCGTTGCGTGCCTTGTGCACCAGTGATCTGAATGGTGGCATTGATCATACCCGAAGCAGGAGCGGTGAACTTGAACCAGCGGTTGTAAAGCGGCCCGCTGTTGTCCCAGCACGATCCGCTGCTCTTATCAGCCGTGGCACCAATAGTAGTGTAGGCAGCATTGGCGGAGCACGAGTTGATGAGTGCCGTCACATCGGTGGCACCTTCATAGAAGTCGTAGTCAACAGTCGAACTGAGACAGAGTGTGAATGTTCCACGTTGGCCATTGTTGAGCACATCGACAGAGATGTAATAAGTGGAACCGGGGGTTAATGCAGTAGAACCGACCACAACGTTATCGGTAGAGTTTACATACCTGTTGCAGGCCACCTGGGTAGTTCCATTCGCCTGCCACAACGCAAGTTCCGTGTAGAGTTGAGTCCCTTGTGCACCAGTGATCTGAATGGTAGCATTGATCATACCCGAAGCAGGAGCGGTGAACTTGAACCACCGGTTGTAAAGCGGTCCGCTGTTATCCCAACAAGAGCCCTTGGATTTATCAGCGGTGGCACCAATTGTAGTGTAAGCAGCATTGGCAGAGCACGAGTTGATGAGTGCGGTCACATCGGTGGCACCTTCATAGAAGTCGTAGTCAACCGTTGAACTTAGGCAGAGTGTAAATGTTCCGCGCTGGCCGTTGTTGAGCACATCGACAGAGATGTAGTAAGTGGAACCGGGAGTGAGTGTAGTAGCGCCAACCACAACGTTATCGGTAGAGTTTACATACCGGTTACAGGCCACCTGAGTAGTACCATTCGCCTGCCAAAGGGCGAGCTCAGTGTAACGTTGCGTTCCTTGTGCGCCAGTGATCTGAATGGTGGCGTTGATCTGGCCGGAGGCAGGGGCGGTGAATTTGAACCAAACATTATAAAGAGGTCCGCCGTTGTCCCAGCACGATCCGATATTCTTATCGGCCGTGGCACCAACCGTGGTGTAGGCAGCATTGGCAGAACAAGTATTTATTAAAGCAGTGACATCAATAGCACCCGCGTAATTGTCATTGGCAGGCTGTGCAAACGCCGGTTTGGCGACAAAAACAAACAATGTGCAAAATATGCCAATTATGGCAGACGAATGCGTATGCATAGATTAAGCCAAGTTAGCCAAGCGTTAGTTGCTACAGACTTGCAAAGGTAAGCGTGATCGATCGTATTTTAAAATGGCTTCAAGGCAGGGCCATAATGCCCATTTTTTAATGATAGAGTGCTACTTGGAGAGTAATTACGCATTCAGATGTCATCTCTATTGATACTTGGAAGGAAATCATCGATGCTGGAAAGGGACGCAGGCATGCGGCTAAAGGAAACAGGCGTGCAGCTAAAGGAAACAGGTATGCGGCTAAAGGAAATAGGTATGCAGCTAAGGGAAACAGCTATGCAGCTAAAGGAAACAGTCGTCCAGGTAAAGGCCGCACACGTGCGGGAAAGCCAGGCGTGCCTGCCGGGAATGGAAATAGTGAAGAAGGTAAGCCCGTGATGCTAGGTGAATTCTGCATTCTACTACTTCCCGATACAGAACTTCGAGAAGATATTGTCTAGCAGGTCATCGGTAGTTACCTGACCGGTGATCTCTCCTAGGTAATGAAGTGACTGCCGGATATCCATCGCAAGGAAATCGCCGGTAATGCCGGAGTCCATTCCCCCCAGTACACGATCGAGTGCATCATTGGTTTGCTTCAGGCTTTGGTAGTGCCGCAGGTTAGTGACCAGCACATCGCCTTGCTTCACTTCACCAATATGAAAGTGGGAGAGGATCTTATCTTTTAGATGCTGGATGTTGGTCTTCTGTGAAGCGGAGATTAGTACAAAGCCGTCGGCTTCCAATTGCTTTATCGTTGCGGCATCCGCCCGATCAATTTTGTTACCCACTTTGATGTAGGGCACATTTAGTTTCTTAATGGCTTCTTCTTCCTTGTACATTTCATCAAGAGATGATTGCGAAAGATCAAAAAGATAAAGTATAAGCGAAGCCTTGCGCAGGTTTTCGTAGGTGCGGGCTACGCCAATAGCTTCTACTATGTCAGTAGTTTCGCGCAGCCCTGCGGTATCCATGAAACGGAAGCTGATGCCGCCCAAAAGCATTTCGTCTTCAATCACGTCACGAGTAGTGCCTGGAATTTCGGAGACAATAGCTTTCTCTTCATTGAGCAAGGTGTTAAGCAGCGTGGACTTGCCTGCGTTGGGCTTGCCTGCAATTACTGTAGGCACTCCATTTTTAATCACATTCCCCAGGTCGAACGAGTGAATCAGCGAGCGAAGATAAGTTTGGATCTGATGGATCAACTTCTTAAGATCATCGCGCTTGGCAAACTCTACGTCTTCTTCTCCAAAGTCGAGCTCAAGCTCTATGAGTGATGCAAAATGGATTAGCTCTTCACGCAAGTGCTGAATCTCTTTCGAGAATCCTCCCCGCATTTGGTTGAAGGCTGCTTGTCTTGCATTATCAGTTTCGGCAACAATAATGTCAGCTACGGCTTCGGCTTGTGCCAGATCAAAACGCCCATTGAGAAAGGCACGCTTGGTAAACTCGCCCGGTGTGGCAAGGCGTGCTCCGTGCTTTAGTAATACCTTGATGATCTCTTTAACAATCACCGGTGAGCCGTGACAGGAAATCTCTACTGAGTTTTCTTTCGTGAAAGAGTTCGGAGCTTTAAATAGGGAGACTAAGACTTCATCAATGTTTCTGTCTCCGTCATGGATCGTTCCGAAGTGAATCGTGTGAGTTGCCTGCGTTGTCAGGTCTTTTCCTTTGAAAATCTTTTGTGCCAGCTCAATAGAATCTTTTCCCGACAAGCGAATGACGGCAATAGCGCTCACGCCTTGAGCAGTGGCTAGTGCTACGATAGTTTCGTCAGGTGAATTCAAGATGAGGTAGTTACGATTGCAAATTTAAGAGAACTATCGCACGATAAGCACCGGGATATTAACGCGGTGCCGCACAGTGTCTACCGTTGTGCCGAACACAAGATCTTTAGCCCAGTGGTGACCATGTGCGCCCATCACCAACAAGTCAGCTCCGTAGTCGTTTACAATTTCGGGTATCGTTCGCCTCGGGTTGCCGTAACCCACTTTCGTTTCGACACGATATCCTTGCAGCTTCAATTGCGCAGCGTAGTTTTCGAGAGAGGCTGCATCTTCATTGGCTTCATGATCGGCAATCTCACTGCCGTACCACATCGCTCCGGCAGTCTCCACGATGTGCATCAATATGTAAGAGGCCTGTGGTCCGCCTTGTGCCACGGCACTTTGAATTGTTTTTGAATCGACAGAACTAAAGTCGATAGTGACAGCGATCTTTTTATACTCCGGCTTGAGCAGCACGCTCAGGTCAACAGCGGTTCCATGAGGCAAAAGATTTTTCTCAAGTCTTCTCAAATCAAGGAGCGGCTTGAAAGCGATATAGCACAGCAACGCGCCTGTAGCTAACGAAACCGGAATAACAAAAATCCAGATGACCCATTCGTATTCGCCGCTGGCATGCAGCCATCCTTCAATCTCCTGTATTACCAGTTTAACATTCAACGAAACGATGACAGCGGCAATAACCCACGCACAGACTTTCATCCATGGCTTAATCACGAATACGCCCATCTTCTCTTTATCACTGGTGAAGTGAATGAGCGGAATGACAGCGAAGCCCAACTGCAGGCTGAGTATCACCTGACTTAGCACGAGCAATGCGCCGGTTTTGGCCTCTCCAAAAAAGATGATTACTAAGTATGCCGGTGTGATCGCGATAAGCCGTGTCACCAGCCTTCGCAGCCATGGTGCAATACGCAAGTTTAAATACCCTTCCATCACCACCTGTCCGGCCAGTGTACCTGTGATTGTAGAACTTTGTCCCGCCGCAACCAATGCAACACCAAAGAGAATTGACGCCCAGTCGGTGCCCATAAGCGGAGCCAGAAACTTATACGAGTCCTGTATGTCGGATACTTCATAATACCCAGCGCGGAAAAACGTAGAGGCAGCCAAGATCAGAATAGCCGAGTTTACAAAGAAAGCCGCGTTCAGCGCGATGGTTGAGTCGATCAGATTATATTTAATAGCAGACCAGATTCCGCGCTCACTCGTGTCATACCTTCGTGTCTGCACAAGCGATGAATGCAAGTAGAGGTTGTGCGGCATCACCGTAGCGCCTATAATGCCGATGGCGATATAAAGGGCTTCATTCGATGGAATAGAAGGTATGAACCCGTGCATCACTTCGCCAATGACCGGCTTCGCCCAAATCATTTGCATCAAAAATGACAGCCCGATGATTGCGACCAGTGCAATGATGAATGCTTCGATCTTGCGCATGCCATAGCTTTGCAAAACAAGAAGAAGTAATGTATCAAGTACGGTGAGGGTTACTCCCCAAATCAAAGGCAAGCCAAATAATAATTTCAGACCGATAGCCATGCCGAGCACCTCGGCGAGGTCGCAGGCAGCGATAGCAATCTCGGCAAGAATCCACAAGCACAGATTCACCGCCGGATGATATGCGGTGCGCGAGGCTTGCGCCAAGTCAAGCTGACGAACAACTCCTAGCCTTGCGCTCAGGCTTTGCAACAACAACGCCATCAGGTTGGACATGAGCAGCACCCACAGCAACGAATAGCCGAACTTACTTCCGCCTGCAATGTCGGTGGCCCAATTGCCTGGATCCATGTAGCCTACACTTACAAGATATGCCGGCCCGAGGAAAGCCAATAGTTTTCTCCAGCCACGGCGATTGGTAGCATCCACCGAAGCATGTACTTCGCTTAGTGATTTTCGTTGTGTAATTGCGCCATTCATTGTTCAGTAACTAAAAGATTCTTTGAAACTTCTTTGGAAAGGAAAATCTTCTGGCCGTCCAGCAGCACTTCCATCGATTCATCGTATGCTTCTTTCGCAATGATTTTTATTTTCTTTCCCGGCCGCGCCCCAATTTTGTCGAGCAGCTTTAGCAATGAAGACTCCGAATCTTTCACAGCTGTGATTACCGCCTGGCGGCCTTCTTTCAATTGGTCGCAGGCGATTGCATGTTGCACCTGAAGTTTCCCTTTATTGTCGGGGATGGGATCACCGTGCGGATCGGTCTTGGGAAAGCCCAGGAACTCATCCAGTTTTTCGATTAGCCGCAGTGATTGAATGTGTTCCAGTTGCTCTGCAACTTCGTGGACTTCGTCCCATGCAAAGCCAAGCTTCTGCACCAGAAAAGTTTCCCATAGCCGGTGCTTGCGGATGACTGTGAGCGCTTCAGCTTTGCCCTTGGCTGTGAGGTTGGCTCCGTAATATTTCTCGTAGGAGATAAATTTCTTGGCTGCAAGCTTCTTCACCATGTCCGTGGCAGACGCTGGCTTGGTGCTCATCGCCTCAGCCAGATCGTTAGTCAATACTGGCTTAGCTCCGCCTTCCGAAAGGTGGTAGATAGCTTTGAGATAGTTCTCTTCGGCAAAACTGGGCATGGCAGCTTTATAGTTTGGCGTAAAGGTAATAAAAATTTAGATGAGTCTAAAAAAATACTCTGACCTATCTAAAACGCAGGTTAGCGTTGCGTGGCAAGATCCTTCACGCGATAGAAGCGGAGTCGGCGGCTTTTGGCTTGGTCAAGAATGAATCTCAATACTTCCCGATCAAAAGAATAGGCCCCGGCTTCGGAGCTGTCACTTGGCTGATGCCCACTGAGCAGAAGTACTTCTTCTTTCCCTTGAGCACGTTCCATTGCCTGTGTAATCATAGTTTGCGACAAGGGGGATTGGCCGTCTATTTCCAGTGATGATAGTTTTCTGTTGCCGTCAAAACCATAGAAGATGTCATCAAGGTCAGCGATTGATTGTCCCTTCTTAAGAAACGCAACCCCTCTGGTAGTCTTGAATTTTTTGAGCAGCAGATAATCGGTAAACCAGTATTTTGATCCATAAGGATATGCAAACGAGACAGGCTGGAAGCCTGCTTTTTGCATGGAAGAAATGCCTGGATCGATTTCGTTAGTCACATATTCGGAATACGAGTGTTCTTTGATGTATTGCTCAGCCTGTACGTGCAAAGCCCCGTGACTTGCAATTTCGTGGCCGTCGCTTTGTAATTGGCGAAGCATTTGTATCTCGGAAGGAGAAAGGGAATCAAATTGAGTAACGAAAAAAGTAACGTGCGCACCGTATTCCTTGAAGGTGCTTCTCAGCGCGTACCACCCTTTCACAGATCGGTCGTCAAGTGAAAGACAGATCCCGGGAGTACGAGGCTGTTTATTGCAGGAACTTAACCCGATAACCAATGAAAGTATGAGACAACGAAGGTGCATTCTATTTTAAATTGAATTGAGACATGCAATCAGTTTTGCCTCCTCGTGCTGCCATGTTGCATCAGTCGACTGAACCGAATAGAACCTTAGTTCTTGCATCTGTTTTATAATAGATGTGGGGTCAAAGCGCTCGAAATCTAAAGCAATTGCGGCCGGATAAGTCTGGCACATTTCAACCCACGGCTTGTGGTCTTGCAATAAAATCGGGAGCTGACACGCAAGGTATTCGTAAAGCTTTGTTGGCGTTTTGTTTTCCGTGTGCGGTGATGTTGGATAATAGATAATACCAAAGCCGGCAGAAGCGATGGCGTCCATGATGACTTGATGAGAGACAACTTCCGCTCCGCCGGTCAGTGTTATAAAAGGCGAGGATGAGATTTCACTTTCAATCTTTCGAAGGACACTTGATTGTGCACAATAGCCGATAATATTCAGCTTGATTTTCGATTCCCGCGCATGCAGCTTCTTCGCTAGTGCGATTGCCTGAAAAACTCCGGTGCTTTCGGCGATTGTACCGGTAAATATCAATTGGATAGAGCCTGGATTGGGTGATCTCTTAAAACTATTGGGAAGCCTGCACTTATTCTCGATGACATCATATTTGTTATAAACGAACCTCATTTCCTGAACGAAGCATTTTTCAGCAAGTATAAAACGGGAAATGAAAACAGAGGAAGCAACTTCCTTGAGCCGTACCAGTGAAGCAATTAAAAGCCGAAAAGCTTTTGGGAAGACGGTGGTGTAACGAATATTGAGATAATAGTTTTCCCGTATGTCGTAAACGGTTTTTCTGCCCGTCAGCACTCTATATATAATAGAGACGCCCAGAAGTTCGTGCGATGACACGATTAGGATATCGGGCATAAGTGAAAAGATCCTCTTTAGGATTATAAATCGGACAAAGACCCTCGCCCAGCTGATTCGATTGAATCTTTGATGGGGCAAGAAGTGGATTCCTTCGCTATTCCGGCCAGCGGAAGGAGGGAAGCCAATAATGAAAACTTCATCCCCTTGGACAGCCAGCGATTGGCCCATCCGCTCATACATGCGCGGTTCGTCAACAGGCTTGAGCACCGAGGCGAGGAGTATTCTTCTTTTTTTCATTTCTTGCATCCGGATTTAAAAGTAAAACATAAATGCAACTTCAAGAATTGATCGAAAAGGCATGGACTGATCGCGAACTCCTCAAGTCGCTCAAGACCAGAAAAGCCATTAATGAAGTAATCAATAGGTTAGACAAGGGAAAACTGCGGGTGGCAGAGCCAACGGCTAACGGCTGGAAGGTAAATGAATGGATAAAAAAGGCAGTGATTCTTTACTTCCCAATTCAGCCCATGGAGACCATCGAAGTTGGCCCATTCGAGTTCCACGATAAAATTGCATTGAAGAAAAACTATGCTGAGTTGGGTGTGCGTGTGGTGCCGCATGCGGTTGCACGTCATGGCTCATTTATTAACAAGGGAGTTATATTAATGCCTTCGTATGTTAACATTGGTGCGTACGTAGATGAAGGAACCATGGTGGACACGTGGGCAACCGTGGGAAGCTGCGCACAGATCGGAAAGAATGTTCACCTCAGCGGTGGCGTAGGAATTGGCGGTGTACTTGAGCCTGTGCAAGCGGCTCCCGTTATCGTTGAAGACAATGCCTTCATTGGTTCGCGCTGTATTATTGTAGAAGGAGTGCGCATCGGCACCGAAGCTGTCTTAGGTGCCAACGTTGTGCTCACGGCCAGTTCTAAAATTATTGACGTTACAGGAAAAGAGCCTGTTGAATATAAAAGTTATGTGCCACCGCGATCTGTGGTAATTCCCGGAACGATACCTAAGAAATTTGCCGCTGGCGAATTTCAGGTACCTTGTGCGTTGATTATTGGCAAGCGCAAGGAGAGTACCGACAAGAAGACATCGCTTAATGATGCTTTGCGCGAAAATCAAATATCCGCCTGACGGTTACGTTTGATTTTGATTCTATGCTCGGCTAAAAGTAAATTTGCACTATGCGGTGGGTATTAATTGTTTTCGGTGTAGTTGTAAGCCTTGCTTTTGTTTCTGATCAAGAATCATCACCCTCTCGAAATGCGCCTATTTCTACCGGTGAGAAATTGGATTACAGAATGTACCTGGGGGTTTTTACCGTAGGCAAGGGAACAACCACGGTTGATAAGAAATATCATATTAAAAATGATAAGCCTTGCTACAAAGTCGATGCTTATATGGAAACGCTGGGCATGGCCACCTGGATTTCCAAAGTGAATGATAACTGGGGCGCTTATGTTGACACCAGCGACATTGTAACACACGAATCATACCGCCGATTGGCTGAAGGTAAGTACAGGCTTCATGAAGTGGTTGTATACGATCACGACAAAGATCAGGCGATGGTTGTAGTCGCTGATAAAAAGACCGGGAAATTTGGAAACCCAAAGACCTATCCAACTCCTGATAAAGTCAGGGATATCGTGGCTGGTTTTATGTATTTAAGAATCATTGACTTTTCGAAATACAAACTGAAAGACACGATCACCGTCTCGGGTTTTTTCGAAGATAAATCGTACAGCTTCAAAATCATTTATTCCGGAAAGGAAGTTGTAGAAACGGAACTAGGCAAAATCCCCTGCCATAAGTTGGTACCAATTATGCCCGACAATCAACTTTTTCGTGGTGAAAACTCCGTCACTGCGTGGCTTTCTGATGACGGCAACCAGATTCCCGTTAAGGTTGATGCGAAAATGTTCATCGGTCATGCGGGCACTGAGCTTGTTGGCTTTCGGGGGTTGCATAACCAGTTGAAGGTCGTCCGCTGATTATCTCTCCTTTGAAATAAAAACGAACCATTTGTTTATTTTTATCCAACCTTAACCTTAAAAACCTCATTTATGCTAAAAGAATTTAAAGCTTTTGCCATGCGTGGCAATGTAGTTGACCTCGCTGTGGGTGTTATCATCGGCGGTGCGTTTGGCAAGATTGTGGGCTCGCTTATAGATGATGTCATTACTCCCTTATTATTGAAGCCCGCCTTGGAGGCTGCCAATCTTTCGCACCTGAATGACCTTACCATATTTGGCACAGTGAAATATGGTGTTTTCCTTTCCGCAGTAATCAACTTTATTATCGTTGCATTTATTTTGTTCCTCATTATTAAAGGAGTGAATGCTGCACAAAAAAAGGAAGATGCCAAGCCAGAACCACCTCCGGCAGACATTCAACTGCTGACTGAAATCAGAGACATACTGAAACGATCCAACTGATTCTGTGAAGAATATTTTTAAACCAGGCGACCAGAAATCCTTCCGAAGAGTGGTTCTGGAGAGTGATTGTGCGATTTTTAATGGTGAGTTGTTGCATAAAGTTTGTTCCACGTTTGCTCTTGCCCGTGATTTCGAGTGGTCATCGCGGCTATTTTTTTTAGAAATGAAGGAGGATGATGAAGAAGGTGTAGGCACGATGCTTTCGATCGAACACAAGACCCCGGCTTTTGTAGGAGAAGAAATTCTGTTTACAGCAACTGTGGAGAAGGTGGAGAGAAATGAATTGATCTGCATTATAGAAGCAAAAACTGAGAACCGGACTATCGCTACCGGGAAAACCGGACAGAAGATGCTGAAGCGGAAAAAATTAAGGGCTTTGTTTAAAGGAGATTATTAAAATCGCAGAGCCTTATTTCAAAGCTCTGCGATAATGGAATGTTATTTTTTTCGATTACTACTAAAAGAATCCCTGAACATTTTCCATCCGTCGGGCGTCTTTTTCCATAATACCAGAAACTTACCGTTGTCAAACAGTACACCTTTGGCATCAAATGATTGCCATAACCCTTCTTCTGTTACAAACTCCTCGCCATCACCATACACCGCGGTGGTAATGAATTTCCCATTCCGCAAACCGATTTGTTGGTAGGCAATCTTGAAGAATTCAAGTGGGGCTTTTTCTCCGCACATAGCTGGCGCGTCTGGCGGCATAATGCAACAATCTTTGGCGTAGCGATTGATGAATATTGATGAATCTCCTTTTACAAATGACAGAAAGTAGATGTCGTTACTTTTGGCGATAGCTGCCTTTGCTTCATCGAGCTTTGATTTTCCTTTCGATTGTTGTGCGTTGCAGTTCGTAAGTAAAAGCGAAGCGACAAACACGTGCATTGCGATAAATATGTTTCTATTCATAAATGGTTGGTTTTAAATTCCTGAGCAAAGAAAATGCTTCCAGCAAACCTCGAATTGTAAAAAAGCGAACGTTTTTAATCTTTTGAAACTCAGAACCGAACCTGTTGAAACTCAGAGGGCGTTACTCCGGTGAATGATTTGAACTCTTTTATAAAGTGTGCCTGATCGTAATAGCCGCTTTCGTAGGCAATGGAAGTGAGCGGAGAACCGGATGACCTAACCAGTTCAAGGCTTCTATTGAATCTATGGATGTTGAAAAGCCTTTTTGGCGACAAGCCAGTAAACTCCAAAAATAGTTTTTGAATATGCCGTTCGGAGAACCCGTAATGTGATGCCAGATTCTCCAGATTAAAGAATTCCCCGTCCTGATAAGCATGACTGCAAATCTGTTCAACAAGTCTCAGCTTCTCCTGCTTTTTCTCAAGTATCCTTAGCTTTCTTATCAGGAAGGTTTCGAGGATACTAATTTTATTTAGAATAGAATCTTGCTCCATCATCTGGTGATAAAGCGCAGTAGCCTCATTTTTAAAAACATCATTAAGGTCAATGGAATCGTTAGTGAAATCAGAAGCCTGATTGTGCAAGAACAGTGAGCTTGCGTGAGGATAGAATCTTGCGATGAGCAGTGTAACCCCTTTGGTTGCTGTAAGTTTTACCGGTGACGTAAGTTGCCCGAGCACCTCAACTTTGGGCATTTTTATGTAGAGATCGCCAATAATGGTGGCAACTTGCCCGCTCGAGATATTGATTGCCAGCTCCAGATATCCGCTTGGATAAAGAACTTCGGTGGCATTGTCTCTATCGTTTGTAAAAACCCAAAAGCACTTTATGTGGGGCTTCAATATATCAGATGGAACGAATTGCTGAAACCCCATTTCCCGAGGATAGTTTTAATTATTCAAAGCTACAAGTGAACGGGAAAATTCCGGATGTTGTTTAGATTTTTTCACGTTTTTACAATAAAAGCATCACATTTGCCGACTTTAAAATAATATAACCCTCTTTATCGCACATGTCGAAATCTAAAGTTACTATCGGTCAGGTTTTTAAAACTATCATCTGGCCTCGCAAAAAGCTTCTCTTTGTCGGTTTAATCCTTATAATCATAAGTCGCGCAGCAGGTTTAGTGGCGCCCTGGGCTACCAAACCCTTTATGGACGAGATCCTTGTCAAAAAGGAATTGGATAAACTCCCGATTCTTCTTGTCGCTGTTATTGCCGCGATTTTGATACAGGCTGTCACTTCATTTTTGCTCACTAAGCTGTTAAGCGTTGAAGCACAACATTTGATCTCGGTTTTACGGTCAAAAGTGCAAAAACATTTGCTTCGTCTGCCCATTCGCTTTTTTGATAATCAAAAGTCGGGAGCGCTGGTTTCACGCGTAATGAATGATGTGGAAGGCGTCCGTAATTTGGTGGGAACAGGACTGGTGCAATTGATAGGCGGAGTTCTTACCGCTATCATTTCAGTTGGATTCCTGATTCATATCAGCCCGCTCATGACTTTATTCGTTCTTCTGCCAATGACCATCTTCGGTATCATCACTTTAAAAGCATTTTCTATTATTCGTCCGATTTTTCGGGAGCGCGGAAAAATAACCGCCGATGTTACTGGCCGACTCACTGAAACCTTAAATGGTGTTCGGGTTATCAAAGGATTTAATGCTGAACCACAGGAAATAAAGGTCTTCGAAGAAGGTGTGGAGAAACTTTTCCTGAACGTAAAGAAAAGCTTAACAGCCACAAGTGTTGTGACGAGTGCCGGCGCATTTTTGGTAGGCTTAGCCAGTGTTGGGATTATGGGGCTTAGCGGGTATTTCAATCTAAGTGCAGGCGATTTCCTTCAATTCACAATGTTCATGGTTTTTATGATTGCGCCAATTGTACAGATGAGCAACATCGGGAGCCAATTGACGGAAGCCTTTGCCGGGCTCGATCGCACTGAAGAATTGATGAATATGCCTGTGGAAGATGACAGCACGGTAAGGACTGTTAAAATTGGTGCCATCAACGGAGAAATTGTTTATGACAATGTTTCATTCGCTTATGAAGAAGGTAAAAATGTTTTGAATGAAGTGAGCTTCAAGGCACCTGCCGGGTCAGTAACCGCTTTAGTCGGCACGTCAGGTTCGGGCAAGACAACGATTGCCGGATTAGCAGCTTCGTTTCTGAATCCTGTCAGCGGTACCATTACCGTTGATGGAACGGACATCTCAAAAATTTCATTAGATAGTTACCGCAGTCAATTGGGAGTTGTGTTGCAAGATGATTTTCTATTTGAAGGCACTATTCGTGAAAATATTTTATTTCCAAGACCCAAGGCTTCTGAAGAAGAATTGTATCGAGCTGTAAAGGCTGCATATGTGGATGAGTTCACGAGTCGTTTTGAAAAAGGATTGGATACGGTGATTGGAGAACGTGGAGTAAAACTTTCGGGTGGTCAGCGTCAACGCATTGCAATTGCACGTGCGATTTTAGCTAACCCCAGAGTCCTGATTTTGGATGAAGCTACTTCCAACTTGGATACTGAAAGTGAAAGCTACATTCAGGAAAGTTTGAAGAGCCTGATGCACGGCCGCACAACGTTTGTGATTGCTCACAGGCTTAGCACGATTCGTCAGGCCGATCAGATTCTGGTTGTGGAAAATGGTCAGATTGCCGAACGTGGCAAGCACGAAGAGCTGATAGCCAAACAAGGTCGTTACTTCCAGCTATACACGTATCAGGCAAGGATTTGAGTCATAATGTCTTCTTTATAAAAGAAATAATCATTAATTTGAGACACTTTGTCTTTATTTATTGATAAAACCTTAACGGCATAGTTTTTCAGGATTGGTGAGCATGAGCTTAAAAAACATGTTTAACCAAAAAAATAAAAAAACTATGAGCATCATCCGTTATAACCCGAATGACTTTACGCCTTCTACCTTCAGCAGTCTGGTAGATCGGTTCTTCAATGAATCCCTTGCCCGTAGTGGAGGCAGTGCGTTCGTTCCCAAAGTAGACGTGATTG
>Ga0206902_10217_pt1 | contig 14253 bp, 15 predicted proteins | sample Alteio_BWOrgHeat_44_FD_153242 | JGI IMG/M metagenome (GOLD analysis project Ga0206902, IMG submission 153242) | Enriched cells from forest soil in Barre Woods Harvard Forest LTER site, Petersham, Massachusetts, United States -... | ecosystem: Environmental > Terrestrial > Soil > Temperate forest >... | reverse complement strand
AAAGTGTTACTAGGGTAAGGCCGGAGGGTGAAACTAAGCGTCTTTTAAAATGGCAAATATATTTCCCAAGTGGTCAAACAAGGCGCCTCGGAAGGCAGTAATCGGGTCTACGCTGGTTTTTGTTGTATTGATTATGGGGATGACATACTATTTTACACCCAAATATTCAAATGTGGGGTATCAACCCATACAGCCTGTTGCGTTTGACCACAGTTTGCATGTTGGTCAGCTGGGGCTCGATTGTCGTTATTGTCATACCTATGTAGACCGGTCCGAGCACTCGAATATACCTGGCGCCAATACTTGTATGAATTGCCATAATCAAATTAGGACCGATTCTGAGGCTTTAAGCCCTATTCGGGAGAGCTATCAATCAGGCAAGCCTGTTTACTGGGTGAAAATTCATAACACGCCTGATTATGTTTACTTTAATCACGCAGTGCATGTGAACCGTGGAGTCAGTTGTGTAGAGTGCCATGGGCAGGTGAATGAAATGAAGGTTGTTTTTCAAGATAAATCATTAACCATGCTTTTTTGCTTAAATTGCCATAGAAGCCCTGAGAATTTTATACGTCCGATAGACGAAGTTTATAATTTAAATTGGAAACCGGAAAGTCAGGCAGCCCAAGTGGAAATGGGCAAGCAATTTGTGCATGACTGGAAGGTCACTCCGCCAACAAGCTGTTCTGGTTGCCACCGATGAAACTAAAATTTACACATCCTGAGCCTACTGAAAACGATATCGTTGGGCCAAAGTATTGGAAAAGCCTCGAAGAGGTAGCTGAAACCCCTGAATTTAGACAGTGGCTAGAGCGTGAATTCCCCAGTGGGGCTTCGGAATTAGAGGGCGGCAACCGACGTCACTTTTTACGGATAATGGCTGCCTCTTTTTCTCTAGCGGGGCTTGGGTTGACAGGATGCCGGCAAGATGAGCAGCATATGCTCCCTTATTCTAAGGAACCTGAGCGCAACGTACCAGGAGTGCCTCTTTATTATGCCACATCGATGCCCAGTTATCGGGGCAATATTCCTCTAATAGTGGAAACACATGATAGCCGTCCTACCAAAATAGAAGGTAACCCTAGTGATCCTTATTATGGAGGGGCAACCGATGTTTATGCGCAGGCAAGTATATTGGACTTATATGATCCGGACCGTGTAGAAAGAAGTTACGGCGCCAATAAAAAGGGGCTTAGCAAAGCAGAGGTCTACGATCTTTTTAAGAAAATTCATGATACTTATAAAGATGGTGGAGGGAAGAGATTAGCTTTTCTTTCTGAAAAGTCGACATCTCCTACAAGGGATAAATTAATTAGCGAATTAAGAAAAGTATTTCCTGGAATGATTTGGGCCGAGTATGAGCCTGTTGACCATGATAACCCTTTAAAGATACTTCAGAAGGAATTTCAAAAGCATCTACGTCCTTGGCATCATTTTGAGAATGCAAAGCGAGTGCTCAGTTTAGACGCAGATTTTCTAAATGGAGAGTGCGGGCATTTGGCTTATTCGCGGGGGTTTGCAAAAACAAGACGGATTAAAAATGTGGATGAGGCAGCTCAAATGAGTCGCTTGTACATGGTAGAGAGTAATTATTCTATCACGGGGGGGATGGCGGATCATCGGCTGAGGTTAGGGGCGTCGCAAATTCCGGCATTCACGTGCTTAGTAGCAGCGGAAATTTTCAAGCAGATGGGTGGGGATTCTAAGTTAGTGGAGCTTTTAGAAGAAAAAGGCAAAGGGGTAGTAGTTAACGGAAAGTGGATAGAGGAATGTGCGAAAGATTTGATTCAGCATAAAGGAGAGAGTTTAATTGTCGTTGGCTCACATTTACCACAGGAAGTTCATTTTTTGGTGTTAGCACTCAATGCAGAGCTAGGGGCTAACGGAAAGACTGTTTCTTATGTTGAAATACCCAAGGTTGAAGCTCAATCAATTAGTGAGCTAGCGGATGTGATGCGCAGCGGTGAAGTAAAGACATTAGTTATTATGGGCGGTAACCCTGTATATAATGCTCCGGGAGGGCTAGATTGGTCAAGTCTTCAGCAAAAAGTGGAGGAAGTTATACGTTATGGGTATCATTTTGATGAAACGTCATTGATCGCTAATATTCATATAGCAGCGACACATTATTTAGAGTCATGGGGAGATGGTCGTACTTGGGAAGGGGCTTATGTTCCTGTGCAGCCAATGATATTACCGCTCTTTGAGGGTTTAAGTGAAATAGAGGTTTTGGGGCGCCTCAGCGGAAAGGAAAATTCGGATCCTTATACGATGGTGAAAGAGACATTCACTGAGCTCTATCCTAAGCATTCATTCGATGAATGGCTTAGTGTTGGAGTGATACGAGATGAACATTATAGTTCTGCGGATATCGTATTTGATATTGGAAGATTAAAAGAAGTTTTAACAGATGCGCAATTGACGCCTCCACTATTATCTGCGGAGAATTTAGAAATTCGATTTTTACCAAGTTCCCATGCTTACGATGGCCGCTATAACAATAATGGATGGCTGCAGGAATTGCCGGATCCAATGACGCGACTAACATGGGATAATGCGATTATCATTAGTCCAAAACTTGCGAATGAATTATCGCATCAATCGGGAATTAATTTGATCCCGCAACCTGCTTTGATGAATAAGATGGAGCAGATGGAATTGAATGCAGCGCATTTTAAAAAAGGTAAAGAAGAAGCCTACATTGGAGAAGTATCCCTTCATGGAAAGATGATACGAGGCCCTATCCATGTACAGCCAGGCTTAGCGGATTATACGGTGGTTCTACCTTTAGGGTTTGGGAGAAAAGAAGTCGGAAGGGTAGGAATGGGAACTGGATTTGATGTGTATCCGCTCCTTGCAAGTAATGATGTGTTAACAATTGCGAATGCGGCGCTTAAAGTGACACAGGATCGTTACTTCCTAGCAAATACCCAAGAGCACTGGTCGATGGAAGGCCGTGCCATTGTCCGTGAAGCTAACGTAGAGAGCTACCAGGCTAAACCAGATTTTGTTAAAAAAATGGGCTTGGAATCGCACGCGCCCTCCAATTATGGAAATGCAAAGAATGACTCTATCCAAGTATTATCTAAAGATATACCTCGGGGGGGGTCTGTTTATAAGACACCTGATTTCCAAGGAGCACAGCAATGGGGAATGGTAATAGATTTAAATACTTGCACGGGATGTAGCGCTTGTGTGATTGCTTGCCAGAGTGAAAACAATATAGCCATTGTTGGGAAAGACCAAGTATTAAGAGGTCGGGAAATGCATTGGATCAGGCTAGACCGTTATTTTTCAAGCGCTGAGGAAGATAAGTCAGCATTGCCTCACGATCCTCAAGTGTCGTTTATGAGCTTAATGTGTCAACACTGCGAGCTAGCGCCTTGTGAGAATGTGTGCCCAGTGAACGCTACTGTCCATGATACAGAGGGGCTTAATGTTATGGCGTACAACCGGTGTGTGGGAACGCGGTTTTGTGCCAATAATTGCCCTTACAAAGTACGGCGGTTTAATTTCTTTGATTGGAATAAGCGGCATGCTGGGCATTTTTATGAAGGACCTTTTGGACCTGCGGGGGTTAATGAACTGCATCAAATGCAAAAGAACCCAGATGTAACCTTACGGATGCGAGGGGTTATGGAAAAGTGTACCTATTGTGTGCAAAGAATAGAGGAAGCGAAGATAACGCAGCGAGTGAAAGCAAAAGATTCAGGCAATGTTTTAGTACCGGATGGAACGATACAAACTGCGTGCCAGCAAGCTTGTCCAACGAGCGCCATTGTTTTTGGGGATATTATGGATACACATTCAGCTGTTGCCGAACTCAAAACAGGGGATAGGAACTATTCTGTTTTGGGTTATTTAAATACTCGGCCTCGGACAACTTATTTAGGAAGGATCCGAAATCCGAATCGGTTGATGCCGGATTATTATGATCAGCCACTTAGCCGCGTAGAGTATGAGACTCGGTATGGCCATGAAACCCATCACGAGGGACATACAGAAAAAGAGTTGCATGCGCACGAAGCATAATCTTAAAAGAAATATAAAAATTTTATGACAGCAAATATAGCAAAAAAAACAGCAACGGAAGGGGTAGGGTTTTCTTCCGATGCGATTCTTGCTAAAGTGAACCCGGTTCATATGCCCCGAAAGACGCTAGTGGATAATAACCGGGACTATCGTTGGATTACGCAAAAGATATGTGGAATTGTTGAAGAGAAGACACCGCGGTGGTGGTGGAGCTGTTTTCTTGTAGCATTATTTGTAGCTTCTTTTACAGCTGTTGGGTTGACGTATTTAGTGTCAACAGGAGTGGGTGTATGGGGGTTGCGCAGCCCTACTAACTGGGGATGGGCTATTGTTAACTTTGTATTTTGGATCGGTATTGGACATGCAGGGACATTGATTTCAGCTATCTTGTGCTTACTTAAACAAGAGTGGAGAACAGCTATTAATCGACCAGCTGAAGCAATGACTATTTTTGCAGTTATGTGTGCAGGAATATTCCCTGTTTTTCATATAGGGCGTTTCTGGTATTGCTGGTGGATGATTCCTTTGCCAAATGCCAATGGGATATGGACAAACTTTAGAAGTCCTTTGGAATGGGATGTATTTGCTGTAACGACTTACTTTACTGTTTCCTTGCTTTTTTGGTACATGGGAATGATTCCTGATTTAGCGACGTTACGGGACCGCGCACAAAAAATTTGGCGAAAATATTTTTATGGAATTTTAGCAATGGGGTGGCGGAGTTCCGTTCGCAATTGGTCGAATTATGAAATGGCGTATTTAATGTTAGCCGGTCTTTCAACGCCGCTTGTTCTTTCAGTGCACACAGTAGTATCTTTTGACTTTGCTGTTTCAGTACTGCCAGGTTGGCACACGACTATCTTTCCTCCTTATTTTGTTGCAGGGGCTATCTTTTCTGGATTTGGAATGGTGCTCACTCTCATGATACCGCTTAGGGCTATTTATGGATTACACGATCTACTGACACAGTATCATATCGATAACATGTGTAAGGTAATATTAGCAACGGGCAGTATGGTGGGCTATGGGTATGCTATGGAGTTCTTTATTGCTTGGTATGGAGCGAATGCTTATGAGGGCTTTGCATTTATTAACCGGGCATTTGGGCAATATTCATGGGCCTACTGGATCATGTTGACTTGCAATGTGTTTAGTCCGCAGCTCTTTTGGTTTAGCAAAATTCGTCAAAATATAACATTGGTATTTATTATTAGCTTGGTGGTGAATGTGGGGATGTGGTTTGAGCGATTTGTGATAATCGTGACGTCTCTTGCTAATGATTTTTTACCTTCTAGTTGGGGGTATTACACGCCAACTGTAGTTGATATTTTTACATTTTTCGGAACGTTTGGGCTCTTTGGCGCAATGTTTTTACTATTTATACGATTTTTACCGATGATGGCGATAGCTGAAATTAAGGCGGTGATACCCCGAGGAGATCCGCATTATTATGAAACCAAGTCGCATAAATAGGATTTAAAAAATGGAAAATAAACTTGAGCAGTATGGTCTGATAGCTGAATTTAAAACAGTGACTGCTGTGTATCATGCAGCTGAAAAGATACGAAATGCAGGTTTTAAAAACTGGGATGTACTATCACCTTTTCCTATCCATGGAATAGACCATGCTATGGGAATTAAACGGTCAAAGGTGCCACGTTTTACGCTCATAGGAGGTATTTCGGGGTGTCTGCTGGGGGTATTGCTTGTGTGGTACATGAATGCCTATGATTATCCATTAATAGTTGGGGGAAAGCCCTATTTTAGTTTTATTTTTCCGTTTCCTGTATTTTATGAACTAACTATTTTACTGGCAGCATTTGGTTCATTTTTTGGAATGTTCTTAACAAATAAATTACCGATGCATTATCATCCTGTTTTTGAGAAAAAAGGGTTTTCGAGAGCAACGGATGACCATTTTTATATTGTGATTGAAACGGCAGATCCATTATTTGACCCGTCAAAAACAGAGACGTTTTTGCGTGAAATTGGGGGACAAGACATTACTTTATTGGAAGAAGAGCAATGAGATATTTTTTAGGCATATTTGTATTCATCTGTGTGGCCATAGTTGCGATTTTAGGATTTCGAGGAACAAAATTCACGAAACCACCCCTCTACATTTTTCCTGACATGGATTGGCAGCAAAAATATAAGCCGCAAGGCGAGAACCACTTTTTTAATGATGAACGAGATGACCGACCTGTAGTCGCAGGGACGATCCCAAGAGGATATAGTTGGGAAATGAAAAAAGTATTTTCTAAGGATTACGAATATGCTCTGGCCCTCAACCCTTCACTCTACACAGGTAAGGATGAAAAGGGAGATTGGATAAAGGAATTTCCAGTGGAAGTGAATCATGACTTAATGGCCTTGGGGCAAAAAAAGTTTACTTGTTTTTGTATGGTATGCCACGGAGCTTCAGGTGATGGAAATGGCATTACACGGGAATACGGAATGATTGCAACAGCTAGTTATCATGTTGATCGGTTGCGAGAAATGGCAATTGGGGAAATTTTTAACACGGTAACAGATGGTAAGGGACAAATGAATTCTTATGCCGATAAGCTAAGTCCCTATGAAAGATGGGCGGTTATTGCTTATGTACGAGCACTGCAAAGGGCACAGCATGCTTCAATTGAAAATGTGCCACAAGCGCATAGAGCAGCTTTAGGATTATAACAATATGAAGTAGGATTTTGGAAGACACATGGAAACATTAAAAAGGATAGAAAAAATTGCTTTAATTATCGGAATTGTGGGGTTGTTATTTGCGGGTTTTGGGATGATACAAGGGTTGATGAAAAATGAAAGTCGCTTAGTAGTTAGTTGGCTGATCGGTTTTTCAATATGGTACTCCCTCGCTATTGGGATGCTTTTTTTAGTCATGATTTGGCATATATTTGATGCAGGTTGGGCTGTCATTATTAGGCGCCAAGTTGAGCATGGCTTAAGTGTTTTTCCATGGCTTGGTTTAATATTTGTGCCACTGGTTTTAATTGGATGGTTCTATAAGGAAAATCCTGGCATTGTGTGGAGCTGGATGAATCCTCAACTTCTTACTCCCGATCATGCTATTAAAATTGCTGACGATCCTATTTATTTACACAAAGCAGGATTCCTCAACATGCCCTTTTTTACAATAAGAGTGATATTCTATTTTACTTTTTTTACATTTCTTTCAAATCGGTTGAGGTATTATTCATTTAGTTTAGATCACGATGCTGATCCCGCTAAGGTCAAAAAAAGTGAAATTCTTCTCAGGATTGGGAATTCCAACGGTGGCGCTCGCTGCAACATTATCGATTATCGATTTTTATATGAGCATTTCTTACCAATGGTTTTCAACAATGTATGGGGTGTGGTTCTTTGCGACTTCAATGCGGGCAGCTTTAGCAGTCGCGGTGATTATTTGTGCTATTTTAGGAGCTCGTGGATATTTAAAAGGCATTGTTAATAAAGGGCATTATTATGATTTAGGGAGTATGGCATTCACTTTTACAGTGTTTTGGGCGTATGCTGTATTTTGTCAGTACTTTTTAATATACCATGCGAATGTGCCTGAAGAGACATTTTGGTTTAACATGCGGGAATTAACGGCAAGTGGAGCCAAGTCATCCTGGTGGTGGTTTTCTATTTACTGCTTAGTATTTGGGTACTTTTTCTTACCCTTTTTTGCGCTCCTTATTAATAAAAATAAGGTAACTGTAAAAAGAATTGTTTTTATTTCTTGCTGGATACTTTTATTCCAATGGTCTGATATATATTTTAATGTTTTACCTAGGAGAGAGCCCGCAGCGGATATTATTTTAGGGTATACAGTGCGGCAATTTTCGGTAACGCTATGGGATATGGCTGCAATTATAGGAGTGGGAGCAATATGTTTGTGGGCATATGTAAGGAGTATGCAAAAGACTGAGCCCATCCCAATACGAGACCCCAGAATACAAGAATCTTTACATCATCACGAATAAACAGGAATGAATATGGAAAAAGTGGAAAAGAAAAAAATAGGATATGTGATAACAGCTTTAGTAGCGATTGTATTGATGTTTCTATTTGTTTTCATTCTAGCTACTGTTTATTTGCCAAGCAGAGTAACTGATGTGAATGAAAGTATTATTAAAGAAAGACTCAGTAAATTAGCTACAGTGAATGCCAAACAAGCTGAGCAAGTATCGAGCTATGCGTGGGTTGATAAGGAAAAAGGAATTGTCAGAATACCGGTAGAAGAAGCGATGAAATTAACAGTGATTCAGCTGAGTAAAGAGCGGGTGCAGCAAAAAACGGAAACCAAGTAATATTTTTTATGGAAGTACATGGATATATTTTAGTGATTATTATGATGGGTTTAGCATTTTTCGGCTCAGTTATTGCGGTACTTTGTTGGGCGGTAAAGCAGGGGCATTTTAGGAATTTTGAGCAAACGGCTCGTTCGATTTTTAGTGATGAAGAGCCAATCGGGCTCCAAACAGACGGATTTCCATCGTCAAATAAAATAAAGAAGAAACGTTTTTAAAAAATGACAACCAGTAACATTCAAGACACAACAGGATATGCAACAGGGCATGCACCTATTCATAAAACAAAGCTAGCAGCTATTGATTACTCACTAAAGGCGCCTGTTTTATTTTTTGCCTGCTCGGCATTAATATGGCTTTTAATTGGAACCGCCTTTGCGTTACTGGCTTCTTTTTCATTACATTCTCCAAAGCTGCTTCCCAATTGGGAGTGGCTAACGTTTGGACGTATTCGATCGGCCCATTTAAATTCAGTAGCATATGGGTGGGGGAATAATGTTGTTTATGCTGTCTGCATATGGGTGATGGCACGACTGTGCCAGACAAAAATCCGGTACCCGAATGTGCTCCTCACAGCTGGTGTTTTTTGGAACTTAGGAATTACGATTGGCATAGCGTCAATTTTATCTGGCAATTTAAATGCGGTTGAGTGGTTAGAGATGCCTAAAATGGTCTCGCCTATATTAGGTTTAAGTTATGTGCTTATCGGCGTATGGGGCGTTATGTCTTTTTTTTACCGAGAATCACCCCACGTATATGTTTCGCAGTGGTATTTATTAGCTGGATTTTTTTGGTTTCCTTGGATTTATACAGCTGTGCAAACAATGGTGATATGGTTCCCTGCACAAGGTACTGTACAAGCAGTAACGAATTGGTGGTTTGGGCATAATGCTCTTGGGCTTTGGTACACGCCGATGGCGATTGCTGTCGTTTATTATTTAATTCCAAAAGTGTTAGGGAAGCCTATTCACAGTTATTATTTGTCTGTAATTGGTTTTTGGACGTTAGCATTGTTTTATAATTGGGCAGGGGTCCATCATTTAATTGGAGGCCCTATTCCTGTTTGGCTAGTTTCTGCCGGAGTTGTAGCAAGTGTGATGATGGTCATACCAGTGCTTGTAACAGCTGTGAATCATCACATGACAGTAGTAGGGAGTTTTAGACATGTGTGGGATAGCCCGACTTTGCGCTTCATAGTATTTGGGGCAATGTCCTATACATTAACTAGCGTTTTAGGATCAACAATGGCGCTACGAGAGGTTAATCAAATAACACACTTTACGCATTTTACTGTAGGGCATGCCCATCATGGAATATATGCATTTTTTACAATGGTGATGTTTGGTGGCCTTTATTATATGATGCCACGCATGTTACAGAGAGAGTGGCCATCGGTAGGCTTAATTCATCTACATTTTTGGGCAGCTGGTATCGGTATCACTATTTATGTGGTAGGGCTTTCTATCGGAGGCTGGATACAAGGGCTTTCGATGAATAATCCTGACGTTCCTTTTATAGACGTCGTTAGGCGAACAGTACCATGGCTTATTTCACGCTCAGTGGGAGGTTCTTTAATGGCGCTCGGGCACGTGGCATTTGCTGTTAACTTTATATGGATGTTATGTGCTAAACGCGTGCAAGAAGGACCAACAATGTTTTACCAGGCGACATCTGGTGAACCTATAAAGGTTATACCCTAATTGGTAATGAAAAATATATTTTTACTGTTTCTTGGAATTTTATTTACGATTGCATTCTCATTTACAGGGATCGTTTTGATTAGCAATGTTCAATATGGAAAGCTTAAGCCGGTGGCTATGGCAGAGGGTGAAGATACTCAGCCACGTGAGCCTTCTGGTATTGCGCAACAAGGTAAAAAAGAATACGAAACGTTAGGTTGCCTTTATTGTCATTCGCAGCAAGTGCGCCGCAAAGGATTTGGCGCCGATTTTGCACGGGGGTGGGGAGATAGGCAAACGGTGGCACGGGATTATATATTCCAAAAACGTGTTGTTTTAGGAACCATGCGAACAGGACCTGACTTAACGAATGTTGGGGAGCGCCTAACAGATGAAAGCTGGCATTATTTGCATTTATACGATCCGCAGCTCACAGCAAAGGGTTCTTTAATGCCCCCTTTCAAATATTTATTTAGGAAGCAAAAAATAAGGGATGAGCGTACACCGAATGCCCTAAAGTTTCCTCCTGATTACAAGCATCAACCTGAAGAAGGGTATGAAATAGTCCCAACGGAGAACGCAGAGAAATTGGTGGCTTATTTGCTGAGCTTAAAGTTGAACTATGAGTTACCCGAATCAAAGTTTTCACAATAAAGAATCAGTATGAAGAAGGATTTTAGTAATAAAAAAAAGTCTCTTGATCAAGAAAAGGCTGGGTATTCCGATGAGTATTTGCAAGAAGTGCATGCTCAACTAATGCGAGAACAAGCGGAGCCTTCTGAACAAATGGCGCCTGTTCCGTTAATTGTAATGTTAATTTGTGGGCTTTTATTATTTTGGGGCGGATTTTATATGGCAAGATACTCTGCTAATTTTAAAGGCGATATTTTTAATCCTGAATTTGTTTCTGGGGGCGTTCAAGTAGCTGAAGTAGCGTTTAACCCTATTGTACATGGCAAAAAGTTATTTGCAAAAACATGTCAGCAGTGCCACCAAGTGGATGGAAAAGGCTTGCCAGGAGTTTACCCGCCACTTGTGGGTTCGCCATGGCTTCTCAATAGCGAGGAACGTCCTGTTAAAATTCTTCTTATGGGGCTTCAAGGCCCGATCACAGTTGAGGGCAATAAATTTGATGGTAATATGCCAGCGGTTGGTTATTGGAAAGATAAGGATATTGCTGCAGTATTGACGTTTGTTCGTCAAAATTGGGGTAACAGCGCAGGGCCTATTGCTGAAGAGCTTGTTGCCAAAGTTAGAAAAGAGTTAGGTGACCGTAAGAACCCATGGTCGGCGCAAGAATTGCTAAAAGAGAATCCTCTTTAAAATTAGAAAGAAGTCATTCTTAGCAGGGTGACTCTAAAGGTTAAGTACCGATTTTTTCCTTAATGGCGCTTAATCACCCAAATATTTTCCGCTCATAAGGTAATTTTGAATGTAATCCCTAACAGCATCTTCTAAAGATGTGATAATTTTTTGGTAACCCGTACTTCTAAGCTTAGAAATATCTGCGCAGGTGTGGTATTGATATTTTGATTTCAAGTTTTCTGGCATTTCAATGAATTCGATGTTTTCTGACAGATTCATGGCTTTGAAAATAGCCTTAGTGAGTGAAAGCCATGTATTAGCGTGTCCTGAACCTAAGTTGAATAAGCCATTAGTTTCTGGGGTTTCTGCAAGATAAAGGGTCATATCGACAGCATCTTTAACGTATAGGAAATCACGTTCTTGTTCGCCGTCACGATAATCTGGACGGTAGCTTTTGAATAACTGTACTTTACCTGTTTGGCTAATTTGATGGAAAGCCTTATGAACAACGCTGCGCATATCGCCTTTATGGTGCTCATTAGGTCCAAAAACATTAAAATATTTTAAGCCAACAATGGACTTAAGTAACCCTTTTCTTTGAAAGAAGAGGTCAGCTAATTGTTTTGAGTAGCCGTACATATTCAAAGGCTTTAAACAGCTAATATCTTCCATTTTATCGTCCATGCCTTGATGACCATTTCCATAAGTAGCAGCTGAAGAAGCATACACAAATCGTTTATTGTTAGCGATGGCCCACTCTCCAATGGCTGTGGTGTACTCATAATTGTTTTCGATTAAATAACGACAGTCTTGTTCAGTGGTTGCTGAGCAAGCTCCCAAATGGAAAACGACGCTAACATCTTTTAGGATACTGGAAGGATCGACTAATTGATCGATTAGGGCATCGGCTTCTAGGTAATCATCGAATTTCAAGGGTATAAGGTTTTTAAATTTCTCGTCTTTACCCAGAAAGTCGGATACTAAAATATTGTCGATTCCTTTTTTGTTCAAAGCCCAAATAAGAGCGCTTCCAATAAAGCCAGCTCCTCCGGTAACTAATACTTTCCCTTTATATAGATCCATTTTTTTATGCATGGTTATGATGGTTTGAATAAGTTTTGATTGTCTTGAATAACAAGGGTTCTACATAACAAATCATGGCTTGCTTGACTATTACGCGTTCCGAAAATAAAAAGGTAATTAATCATTAGAATAGGAACAAAAAGAGAAAGCGTTTTTAGACCCGACCTTAGCAAGGTATCGAAAAAAGTTGGTGGATCTAATGAAGAGGTATTAATAACACGCAAAAAGAAAACTTTTTTCCCTAAGGAAGAGCCACCTGTAAAGTATTCAGTGAGCGTAAAGTAGCCCCAGAAGCAGATGATAACAAAAATCTGTATAAAGTTGATCATTTCAACCATTTCTTCTGTGATGTCCTTTAAAATTTCTTCTTGAGAGACATGTTCTTTTTGTGTGTAACGAGTCAATATTTTTTGAAAGTCATGCATGGGCGCTGCATATTTTTGTGGGATGACAAAGACAAAAAGGAGCGTGAAGGTGAAAGCGCTTATTAAAAGAATGTCGAGTAAGAAGGCAACTATCCTAAGTAATTTGGGCGCTGGCTCTATAGATTCTTCTATGGCAGTAAGACCGTTCATGATTTAAGTGACAATTGATTTTTGAATGCTTGAAAGGTATTTTTCATAAGCATAGTGATCGTCATTGGACCAACTCCCCCAGGAACAGGTGTAATTTTTGAGGCATGTTGAATTACTTGGTTGAAATCGACATCTCCTAGAATTGAGTAACCCTTAGGATGTGCAGGGTCATTTACACGCGTAATTCCAACATCAATAACAACAACATTATCCTTAACCATATTTCCCTTAAGAAAAAGGGCTTTACCAATAGCGGCAACAATAATATCAGCTGATTTTAAAATACTTTCAAGGCCATGTGTTTTTGAATGACATAAAGTAACTGTGGCATTAGCAGAAGGTTTGTTTTGACAGAGCAGGAGGGCGAGCGGTTTGCCAACAATTAAACTTCTGCCAAGGATTACTATATGTGCGCCTTCTACTTTAACATTGGACGCTTTAAGAAGCTCAAAGATGCCGGCAGGGGTGCAGGGGATAAACCCAGAATCATCCTCTTTGCAGAGTTTACCTAAATTAACAGCATTAAAGCCATCAACATCTTTATGTGGGTGGATACTATTGAGAATGAATTGTTGGTTAAGGTGAGGTGGCAAAGGCATTTGAACAAGAATGCCGTTTGTTGATGGATCATTATTGCACTTATCAATTGTCTGCAATAGTTGGCGCTCAGATACTTTTTCTTCAAAAAGATGGACGGCGCTTCTGATGCCAATTTCTGCGGCAACCTTTTGTTTTCTATTGACATAAAAGACAGAAGGCGGGTCATTGCCAGCTCGGATAAAAGTTAAACCGGGTTGGAGCGGTTTAAACTTTGCTATTTCTTGCACAAGATTTTGAAGAATGCTTCTGGCAATGCTATTGCCATCAATGATTTTTTTGTTGACGGATGGATCCATGATAGGATGTAGGCTTTTTTTGAACCAAAAGTAGTTCAATGTCTTTAGAATTTAAAGATTCTGTACCTCCTTTAGATATTTTTTTTAGCACAAAATCTCCAATTTGGAAGCGTTTAAGGTGATTTACAAAATACCCAAGGTGTTCGAACATACGTCTAATTTCACGTTTTCTACCTTGTTCGAGGTGAATCTCTAAACGATATTCTTTGTCGGGACCATGGTCAGCAGGAATAATCTTTTTTGCGAATAAAAGTTCTCCTTGGATGCGAATTCCCTTTAGTAATTTTGGAATGAGGTTGGTATCGAAGGGCTTACTAAGGGTGACGGTATATTTTTTAGTAATGCTATGGGAAGGATGTAGGATCTGGTGGGCAAGGTTGCC